>ERZ795058.2392-NODE-2392-length-22294-cov-5.038041_pt1 | contig 22294 bp, 17 predicted proteins | sample MGYA00375142_ERZ795058 | MGnify/ENA primary metagenome ERZ795058 (study PRJEB30187, sample SAMN05720210) | activated sludge metagenome | isolation source: anaerobic digester from wastewater treatment plant | place: Japan | collected 2015-04-20 ... | reverse complement strand
AGCTCTGTCCGCCCTACGTCATCGGGGAGGATGCGCTGGCGGAGGGTCTGGATGTGCTGGAAGGCATCGCGGCCGAACTGAGCGAATCGCTGGTTGTCCGTTCCTGACCCGGCCGTAGGGCCGGTTGAACCGCTGCAAGTCACGCCGGGGGTTGGCTCGGCGAAGGATGAATCACAAGATGGCAAAAAAGGTGAGGGTTGCGTTCATCGGGGCGGGCGAGTTGGCCAACATTGTGCACTACCCGTCGCTGGCGTCGTTCAAGGATGTGGAGATCGTCGCGTTGTGCGATCTGAGCGAGGAACGCCGCAACGCGACGGCCGCCAAATTCAATGTCGCCAGGACGTTCTCCGACTATCGCCAGATGCTGCAGAGCGTCAAAGTCGATGCCGTCTATGTCATCCTGCCGCCGCAGTTGCTGCATGAGCCGGTCGTCTACTGCCTGAAGGCGGGTCTGCATGTCTTCACCGACAAGCCCCCCGGAGTCACGCCGCATCAGACGCGCGCGTGGGCCGGCCTTGCCGCCCGGCACAAGAATCTGACGATGGTCGGCTTCCAGCGCCGCTACGCGCCGATCATGCGCAAGGCGCGCGAGCAGGTGATCAAGCGCGGCGGCGCCATCCAGCATGCCGTCGCCCAGTATTACAAGGGCTACAAGGGGGGTCTATATTACGAGGGCGCCATCGACATCCTGACCTGCGATGCGATCCATGCGGTGGATGCACTGCGTTGGGTGGCCGGCGGCGAGGTCGTCGATGTCACCAGCGACCTGCGCGATCAGGTCGGTCGCGGATTCCACGATCTCTTCACCGCGACGGTGCGCTTTTCCAATGGCTGCCTCGGTTTTCTGTTCGGCAATTGGAATTGCGGCGCGTATCGCTTCGCCGTGGAGATGCACGCCAACCGGACTTCCGCGTTTGTCGAGATCAACAAGCGGGCGCTGTATCACGAGGACGGCAACCAGGAAGGGGAAGTGTGGGAAACGCGGGACGTGGCGGGGAGCGACGACATGCTCGATTACGCCGGCTTCCGGGCGGAGAACCGCCACTTCATCGACTGCATCAAGTCGGGGCGCCAGCCCGACAGCCACTTCGGCGACGCCGCCAAGTCGATGGAACTGGTCGAGAAGATCCACAGAGCCGCGCGTCCCGAGCCGTCGTCGGTCCCGGCGCCGCCGCCACAAAAAGCCTCCGGCGCCGGCCGGTCGCGGCCCCGGCGGGCGAAGTCCCGCTGATCGGCGGAAAGAACGCCGCGCGGCATCGCCGCAACGAACACGCAGCCTCGGGCCGAGGCCCGGTGCGCTCAAGGCTGCCGTTCGTTGCGTTCTTCACGTTCACTGAGTCCATGGCGTCCATCGGGTCCATTGGGTCCATAGCCTTCGCGCTTGACCTTCCCCAGCCGAGCGGCTACCTTGTGGCGAGTAACCGCAGTGTGACTAACGCATAACACGCATAACACCCGCGACACCCGCACCCCTATCTCGCGCCGCCGCGCGCAATCCGGCGGCGCCATCTGAGAGGCTTCCATGAACGGCAAACTCGGTATCGGCTTCGTCGGCGTCGGCTGGATGGGCTCGGTTCAACTCAAGCGCCTGCTCGAACGCGACGATGTGGAAGTGCGCCACGTCTGCCAGCCGGACAAGCCCGGCGCGCTGCGCGTCCTCGATGAGCTCGGGCTTCCCCATTCGCTCTACACGCCCGATTACGACCAGGTCGTCGCCGACAAGGGTATCGACTGCGTCTGGCTCGTCAGCCCCAACCGCTTTCACGGCCCGCAGTCGATTCAAGCGCTCCAGGCGGGCAAGCATGTCTTCTGCGAAAAGCCGTGCGCGACGAAGTACGACGAGTATTGCACCCAGCTCGAACTGGCGCGGTCGAACCCCAGGCTGATGACGTTCGTCGATTACATCCTCTATTTCGACGCGATGGAGCAGAATCTGCGCGAGATGGTCGCGCGCGACGAATTCGGCGCCATCACCCAGATCCAGGTCAACTATCGCCATCCGATCAACATCGCCGGCGACAAGGCATGGAAGCTCAGTCGCGAGGTGATGGGCGACGCGATGGGGATGGGCATCATCCATTCGCTGTCGGTGATTTACTGGATCATGCAGAGCCAGGCGCGGCCGGTGTCGGTCTTCGCCTCGGCGATGCCGGCGCAGGTGCGCCCGTTCGAAGCGCTGTCGATCTGGAATATCCAGATTCATTTCGACAACGGCGCCACCGGCTTTTGCTTCGGCAACATCGACACCTCCAAGGGCTACGACGCCTATCACAATCTGTCCGGCACGAAGGGCGGCTTCATCTTCGACTCGCAGACCGATCATTCGCACAAGGTTCGGCTGTGGTCGGAAAAAGCGACCGACGGCCGCTGGATTTATCCGCTCGACGCCGCCCGCTGCGAGCGCGAGGGCGTGGGCCAACTGGCCTGGCCGGCCGACACCTCGACGCCCGACAGCGGCGATGTGATTCATCATCAGACGGCCGAAGCCGTGGGGCATTTTCTCGATTGCGTCAAGTCGGGACGGCAGTCGCCGCTCAGCTTCGTCAACGCCGCGCCGATCACCGAGCTGGGCTGGGCGGCGCTCGTCTCGGCCGAATTGAAGCGCCCCGTGGAGCTGCCGCTCGAGCCGGCCGCCGCGCGCGAGATTCTGGCGCGGGCCGACTCGGCCGCTTCCGCGTGATCCGCATCGACCCCAGCGTGGACAACGTATCGCATCCCATTTCTTTCACAGGAGCTGACAATGACAGCGAAACTCGGTCTGGTGGGCCTTTGCACGTCACATCCCCAGAACTGGGTGCCGATCATTCGCGCGCTGGCGGATGAAAAGAAGGTCGATGTGGAAGTCGTCGCGGCCTGGGATTCGGGCGAAACGCGCCATGAGGGCTGGAGCCGTGAATTCTGCGAGGAATTCCACATCCCCCACGTCATCGAGAAGCTGGAGGACATGGTCTCCGGCGTCGATGCCGTCATCGTGCACACCGCCAACTGGGATCGCCACGTCGAACAGGCGCGGCCGTTTGTCGAGGCGGGCAAGGCCGTCCTGCTCGACAAGCCGGTCGTGGGCAACCTGCGCGATGCGCGCCAGCTCATCGACTGGTCGCGGCAGGGGGCGCGCCTCACCGGCGGCTCGAGCCTGCGCTTCGCCCCCGAGGTGCGCGAATACCTGGCCCGTCCCGTCGATGAGCGCGGCACGGTCCACACCGCCTACGCCGGGTGCGGCACCGATGAGTTCAACTACGGCATCCATGCCTACGCGCTGCTGGCCGGCCTGATGGGCCCCGGCGTCCGCTCGGTGCGCTACCTGGGAGCGTCGGCGCAGAAGAGCCTGCAGATCACCTGGAATGACGGGCGGATCGGCCTGCTGACGATCGGCAAGGGGGCGTGGCTGCCGTTCCACATCACCGCCGTCACCGATAAGAACGTCGAGCAGATTCAGGTCGACTCCAAGCGGATCTACCGGGCGCTGCTCGAGGCGACGCTCCCCTTCCTCACCGGCGCCGAGGCCAAGCCTCCGCTGACGATCGAGGAGTTGCTTGAACCGGAGTTGACGGCGCTGGCGGCCCGCGTTTCGTGGCAGTCCCAGGGCGCGCAGATCTTCCTGGACGATCTGCGGCTGGACGACCCCGGCTACGACGGCCATCGTTTCGGATCGGAGTACCGCACGGCCCTGGCCGCGCGCCGGGCCGAGATGCTGCGCGAAAAACTGAAGGAAAAGGCCTCGTGAAACCGACCGACGTTCGCCTGATCGGCGCCGAGCTGTATTATCTCCCGCTCAAGCTGCGCGTCCCGCTCAAGTTCGGCGCCGAGACGCTGACCCATCTGACCTGCGCCCGGGCCCGCGTCACGATCCGCGATCGGGCCGGCAAGACGGCGCGCGGCTGGGGCGAGACGCCCCTGAGCGTCGCCTGGGTCTGGCCCGGTCAGGACCCGTTCGCCGATCGCGAGGAGCAGTTGATGCGCCTGTGCGAGCGGATTGCCCGGGCGTGGTCCGGCTTCGAGGCCGAGGGGCACCCGATCGAGATCGGCCATGATTTCCAGGAGCAGACGCTGCCCGGCCTGCTGCGGCAAGCCAACGACGAGCGCCCCGGGCATCTGACGGCCATCCCCTGGCTGGCCGCACTCGTCGCCTGCTCGCCCTTCGACATCGCCCTGCACGACGCCTATGGCAACCTGCTCGGCCGACCGGTCTACGACACCTACACCGCCGAGTTCATGAACCGCGATCTGGCGGGCTACCTGGAGCCGATCGAGGACGGCGATGTCTCGTTCGCCGGACGCTATCCGGCCGATTTTCTGGAGGCCGAGCCGCCCGCCGCGCTCCCCGTCTGGCATCTGGTCGGCGGCCTCGATCCGGTCGACCGGGCCGCGCTGACCGGAAATGAACCGGACGACGGCGAGCCGGTGCTCCTGGAGGACTGGATCCGGCGCGACGGCCTCAAGTGCCTCAAGATCAAGCTGCGCGGCAATGATGCGGCGTGGGATTACAACCGCATCGTCGAGGTGGGGACGCTCGCCGCCCGGCTGGATGCACACTGGCTGTCTCCGGATTTCAACTGCACGGTCAAATCCCCCGAATATGTGAATCAGATCCTCGACCGCCTGCTCCGCGAGCAGCCGCGCATCTACGGCATGCTGCTCTACGTCGAGCAGCCGTTCCCGTATGAGCTGGAGAGCCACCCGATCAACGTGCACAGCGTTTCGGCGCGCAAGCCGCTGTTCATGGATGAGAGCGCGCACGACTGGAAGCTCGTTCGGCTCGGGCACGCGCTGGGCTGGACCGGCGTCGCCCTCAAGACGTGCAAGACGCAAACCGGCGCGCTGCTCACGCTGTGCTGGGCCAAGGCCCACGGCATGACGCTGATGGTTCAGGACCTGACCAACCCGATGCTGGCGCAGATCCCGCACGTTCTGCTGGCGGCCCACGCCGGCACGATCATGGGCGTCGAATGCAACGCGATGCAGTTCTATCCCCGCGAATCCGATCTGGAGGCGCGCGTGCACCCCGGGCTGTATCAGCGGCGCAACGGCCGGCTCGATCTGACCTCGATCCGCGGATCGGGATTCGGCTACCGGGTCGACGAAGTGAGCCGCGAGCTCCCGCCCGCGGTGGTGGAACACGCGCCATGAAGCAGCCGGCCGAGGACCTGCTGCCCGCCGTGCGCGCAGCCGCGCGTCAGTGGGGCCTGCACGACGCCTCGGTCCGGCCCCTCGGCGGCGGCACCGCCAATCGCAATTTCCTGCTCTCCTCGCCCGCCGGGCGGCACGTGCTGCGCCTGCGCAACCCGCGCTACGCGGCGCCCGAAGCGCTCGCCTATTACCATGGCCTGATGCAGCACCTCCATCGCGCCGGCCTGCAGGCGCCCTACCCGCTGCCGACGGTCGACGGCAAGCTCAGCCTCGTCACGGAGCTCGGCACGCTCGAACTGTATCCCTGCCTTGACGGCGAACCGTTCGATGAGACCCAGCCGGCGCATCGGATGCATGCCGCCGAGGCCCTGCGCCGGTTTCATCAGGCGACCGCGTCGTTCGATCACCCCTATGCGCATCGCCAGCCGCGAATTGATTCCCCGGAGATGATCCGGCAGGGCCTGGAGGAAATCCGTGCCCAGACGACCGATCCGGAGCAGCTCCGCATCCTGGAGCAGTTGTTCCAGTGGCATCGGCGGCTGGTGGAGGCGCTGCCCGACGAACGGTTCTGGGCGCTCCCCTGCCAGGTCATCCACGGCGATTTCCACCCGGCCAACGTCACGATCAGTCCAACCGGATTGAACCTGTTCGATTTCGACAACTCATCCTGGCAGCCGCGGCTGCGCGATCTCGCCGATGCCATGCTCTTCTTCTGCGGGCGGCGCGAGGGACGCTTCGACGCCTCGACGATCGTGACGCTGACGAAGGAAACAACGCTCGACCCGGCGCGGCACGACGCCTTCCTGCAAGCCTACGGCCCGCTCACCAGCGAGGAAGCAGAGGCGCTGCGCTGGGTGGTCGTCGCCCGCTGGATCTATTGCCGCGTCGACGGCCGGCGCAAGCTGCCGCCGGCCGCCTGGCCCGCATTCGTCACCAACGGCGTGCTGCCCCTCCTGGGTCAGATCGAGGAGGGGCTTCTGCGCCCGCAAAAATCCAATGCCCGGTGATTGATTCCTATGATGAACTCCGCCTCCGATTCGATTCCGGCCTCGGCGCTTGTTCTCGGGGCCTCCGGCATGATCGGCCTGCCGCTGGCGCTGGCCCTGGCCGAACGCGGCGCACGCGTCTACGGCGCCGCGCGGTTCTCCGATGCCGCGAAGCGGCGGATGCTCGAAGAACGGGGCGTTGCAATCGTTCCATTCGACGTCCTGCGCGACGACCCCGCCGCGCTGCCCGATGTCGCGGCGCTGTTCCTCGAGATCTGGGATCCCGCCAACCCCAAGCTGACGTTTGAGCTGAACGTCCACGCCGTCGGACGCGTCGTGGAGCGGTATGCCGGCGCGGCCACGATCGTCAACGGCGGCACGATCAATGTGTACGGCGCCGGCGACTATCTGCCGCGCGAAGACAGCCCCTGCCAGCCCGATTCGCCCTACGGCCTGAGCCGCTTCGTTCAGGAGCAGATGATCGAGTTTTTCTGCCGCCAACGCGGCGGAAAGGCGATCCACGTGCGCTACGCGCATACCAATTCCGCCTCCCGGGGGATGATCCACTGGATGGCGAGTCGCATTCTTGGCGGGGAGTCGCTCGGTCCCCACCCCGACCGCCGGATCCAGGTGATCGCGCTGGAGGATGCCGTCCGCGTCACGGCGGCGGCCTGTTCGCGCGCCGAACACCCGACCGCGGCCGTCAACTGCTGTCATCCGCGCGAATGGGGATGGCGCGAGCTGGCCGAGGAAATCCACCGCCGGCTCGGACGCGGTTCGGTCGTCTTCGATGCCCCCGCCGGCGGGGTGGCGACGACCGTCTGCGCCGACGCCGGACGGATGGTCGAATGGTTCGGCCCGCCGCAGGTCACGCTGGAGGCGATGATCGAGCGGGTGGTCCGGGAGCTGAGCTGACCGCGCGTGGATTTCGGGGAATTGAATGATCGAACCGATAAATCGGTTCGGGGTTGTTGGGCGTGCCGACCGTGAGACGCATGGCGCCGAGCGGCCATGCAACCCACGGCTTGGATACCGAACGGCTGACGCGGTTCCCAACAGAAATACGGATTCGAACTGCGGCAAACCCCCACGGGCCACGGTAGTTGATGCAAGTCACCGGGGGGTGGCTTGGGTGAGCTGGCGCGGGGGTTGCGGTTGGCCGGTCAGGCCGTGACAATCGGTGCAGTTGTTGCCCAGCCAGATGTCGCCGAGGCCGCGAGGGTGGTTGAACTCGCCGCCGCCGGTGTAGTCGGCGGGGGCGAAGGCGGCGGCGCCCTCGGCCTGGTCGAGAATTTCGTGACACAGTCGGCAGTCGTTGGAGATGACATGGCCGGCGCGGGTTGCCGGCGCCGCCTCTCCGGCCGCCGCCCGCGCCGTTCCGTTCGGCTCGGCTTCCCGCCCGGTCCCCTGCGCGGCCCGCGCGACGGCCTCGCGCACGGCGGCGGGGGCGCGGTCGGAGACATGGCGGTCGTCGTGGCAGCGATAGCAGCCGGAGAATTCGAAATGGCCGAGATGGTTGGGGTAGGCGCGCCAGTCGACGCCTTGCTCGGGGAAGAAATTGCGCTGATAGAGCCGGGCGAGCCAGTCGATGTTGGTTTCGAGGACGCGGGCGGCTTCGGGTCCCTGGACGCGGTCGGCGTAGCGTTCGCGCAGGCCGTCGATCGCCGCCAGCGCGGAAGGGGTGTCGGGCCAGGGCTGTTCGAAGATTTCCGTTGCGTAGCGTTTCAGGTAAGGGAGCGAGTCGTCGAGCACGCCGGTGGCCATGTAGAAATCGATGAGCTGCTTGGGGGAGCGGTAGATGTGCGAGGGCCGGTTGTGGCAATCGATGCAGTCCATGAGGCGGAGTTCGGCGTCGGGGGGGAGGGGGTCGGGGCAGTCGGGCGAGCGGAAGGATTCGGTGGAGCCGTCCTCGCGGCGGACCTCGACGTAGGGGATGTCAAGGCGCTGGCGATCGCGGGCCCAGTAGCGAACCTCGATGCTGGGGTTGATGTGCCAGTGGATGCCGCGGCCCAGGCCGGCGTCGGGCATGCCGCCGCCGATCTTGAGCAGCAGGTTGTAGCGCGCCGGGGTGTTGGCGCGGTCGGGGGAGAAGTGCCAGATGATTTTTTCGACGGAGTCGGAGAACTGGGCGGGCCAGTGACATTGCTCGCAGGTGTGGCGCGCGGGGCGCAGATTGTGGACCGGCGTTTCGATGGGCAGTTCGTAGGATTTGGTCAGGACGGCGAAGACCTGGCGCAGGCCGGACATCTTGGAGCGGACATACCAGTCGGCGCCGGGACCGATGTGGCACTGGGTGCAGGCGACCCGCGCATGGGGCGAGTGCTGATAGGCGGTGTATTCGGGCTCCATGACGTGATGGCAGATCTGGCCGCAGAAGACAGGCGATTCGGTGAAATGATAGGCCTGGTAGGTGCCGACCGAGGAGACGGTGAACAGGAGCGAGGCGATGCCGACGCCGGCCAGGATGCGGCGGCGCTGCCAGGGGAGGTTCAGGTCGATGAGCGGGAGGCGGGGGTAGGTGGAGGGGGCCTTGCGGTGGCGACGGCGCCACTCCAGCGCGATGCCGCCGAGGATCAGGGCGATGCCCGCGCCGAGGACGCCGGGCAGGACGAGGTAGGTGACGAGGCTGTTATAGGGATTTTCCTGGTGCTGGAGGATATCCATCAGGATCAGGACGACGAGGGCGGCGCCGGTGATGGCGACGACGATCCAGCCCAGGTAACTGACGGGGTTGCGCGAGAGCGGGGGCGGCGGCGCGGTGGGATCGGGATCGGGGGGCAGATCGTTCGGCATGGAAAGTTCCTGGTTTTCGGATTCGGACTGGACGGTCTCTTGCTAACAGGGCGGAGGCGGACCGCGAAGGGCCGAGAGAGCAAGAATGGTTCCATTGAAGATACGGAGATATTTTTATCTTGTAGTTAGAGGGGGCGGGTTTGCCGCCATGGCGTTGTTCGCCGTCTGGGGCCTGGCGGCGGGGGAAGCGGCGGGGTCGGATATGCCGCATGCCGGCCAACTGGACAGCCATTTTGACCAGAACTGCTCCACCGCCGATTGTCACCCGCACGCGCCGGCCGCCGACGCCGTGCCGCACCCGCCGTATCTGGAGAACAACTGCCTGGCCTGCCACGAGGACCATGCGAGCAGCGCGACGGCCCTGTTGAAGCCCGATGTGGAACAGGTGTGTCTCGCGTGTCACACGCAGGTGCATCCCGAGGCGCGGCCGGCGGCGGATCACCCGCCGGGCAGCAGCGACTGCCTGCGCTGCCACCAGCCGCACCAGAGCCCCACGCGCGGTCTGCTGCGCGACGCCGAGGTGCTCGGGATCTGCGCCGACTGCCACCGGCCGTTCCTGGAGGAGGCGGCGACGCTGCCGTATCGGCACCGCCATTTCGACCTGCAGGGCCAGTGCGGCAACTGCCACTACGCGCACCGGGAGGCGGAGGCGAGCTACCTGCGGGCCGAGGTGACCGAGACGTGCCTGACCTGCCACGACCTGCCGATCCAGAGCGGCGGCCGGACGCTGGAGAACGTGGCGCGGGAGCTGCGCGAGCAGCCGGTGGTTCACGCAGCGATCGATGAGGGGTGCCCCACGTGCCACACGCCGCACGGGTCGGTGCAGCCCGCGCTGCTGCACGAGGGGTATCCGGCGGGGAATTACGGCGCCTATGAAGAGGAGAACTACCGGCTGTGCTGGCGGTGCCACGACGCGGGGCTGGTGGAGCAGGCGGATGGGCGGGGGGCGACGGAGTTCCGCGATGGGGCGAAGAACCTGCACCGGGTGCATGTGGCGAATCTGAAGCGGGGCCGGACGTGCCATCTGTGCCACGAGGCGCACGCGGCGGACCGACCGCACCTGCTGCGGCGGACGATGAAATTTGGCGCGTGGGAAGGGCCGCTGGAGTGGCGCGAGACGGAGGGGGGCGGGAGCTGCCAGACGCCCTGCCACCGGGAGGCGGGGTATGGGCGGCAATAGACGACCCGTTTATCAGAAATAGAGCTTGACGACCGGGCCATAACAAGATATATAGATCTGCTAATCGAATGAAGTCCGCATCCCGATGGAAATGAAAGAACCCGACGCGATGGCCGCCAAAGTCCAACACCACCGCCCGCCCGAGCCCGGACTGCTCGACTGGCTCAGCTCGCTCAAACTGGGGCTGGTGTTGCTGACGCTGGTCGGGATCGCCTCGATCGCGGCGACGCTGATCGATCCGCTCCCCAAGGCGCAGCAACTGGTGTATTTCACCTGGTGGTACAAGGTGTTGCTGCTGCTGCTGGCGGTGAACATCGCGTGCGCGACGTGGCGCACGGTGACGCGGCGCGTGCTGCCGCTGCGCCGGCTGCGGCCGATGCGGCAGAAGGAATACTACCGGACGGCGCCGCTCCGAACCGACATCGCGTTTCATGGCACGGCCGAGGCGGTGGCGCAGGCCTTCGGCCGGCGGCGGTTCCGCGTGGCGCGAGAGGGGGAATTCGGGCACGCGCGGCGCGGCTATCTGAGCCGATGGGGCGCCCCCGTTTCGCATGTCGGGTTCGTGATGGTGCTGGCGGGCGGGTTTTTGTCGCCGTTCTTCATGATCGACGGCTACGTGCGGCTGGCCGAGGGTCAGGCGACCGACACCGTCCATCTGCGCGGGGAGAAGGGGGGGACGCTGGCGCTGGACTATCAGGTGCGGGTCGAGGATTTCGATTTGACGTACTTCCCACAAACCGAGATGCCGGCCAGTTTCGTTTCGACGGTGAGCATCCTGGAGGGGGGCCGGACGGTGAAGACGGGGCCGGTCGAGGTGAACCGGTCGCTGAAGCACGGCGGATTAAAATTCCACCAGACCGGGTATGGCGAGCAGCCGTCGCTGGCGCGTCACGCGGTGGAATTGACGCACCCGCGGCAGGCGCCGGCGGGGATTCAGTTTGAGCTCTCGCCGGGTCAGGTGCGGGCGGTGCCGGGTCTGCCGGGGTATGAGATCGCGTTGCACGCGCACGCGCCGCCCCACTGGGTGTTGAGCGACGCGACGGGGCCGGTGGCCGAGGGGGCGATCAGGGGGGTGAGTGGACCGGTCACGATCCGGGCCGAGCGGTTTGAGCCGGACTTCGTGATCGGGCCGAACCGCCAGGTCGGCAGCCGGTCGGCGGAGCTGAGGAACCCGGCGCTGGAAGTGAGCCTGATCGAGGGGGAGACGGCCGCCATCCGCCGTTGGCTGTTCGGCAAGCCGGAAATGCGGGCCATGAGCCACGGCGGCGGCGGGCCGTTCGACCTGGAACTGGCCGAGGTGCGGGGCGAGGGGGAGAGCCGGCGGTTCGTGCTGCGGGCGCTGGCGCCCGACACGGGGGTGGAGGTGGACCGGGCGGAGTTGGCGCTGGGCGAGTCGGCGACGCTGGGCGAGCAAGCGGCGGGGGAAATACCCGTGGAGGACGCGACGGACTGGCGGCTGGAGATTGTCGGGCGGGCGCCGGCCTACACGACCGACTTGAGCGTGACGCGCAATCCGCTGATCCCGTTCATCTACCTCGGCTGCGGGCTGATGCTGCTGGGGCTGGTGCTGGCGTTTTTCGTCAAGCAGCGCGACGTGTGGTTCCACGTCGACGCGGCGCGGGGGCGGCTGTGGGTGGTCGCGGCGTATCGGCACCCGCACGGCGAGCTGGACCGTGTGGTGCGGTCGGTGGTGGAAGGTTTGCGCGAACCGGAGGCGATCCCGGGGGGTGCGCCGGCAAGTGAGCCCGAAGTGGCGCGGGCGGCGACGGCGTAGGCGAGGCGGAGGGTTGACCCCATGATGGAACGTGAAAGGAACAGACGATGAGCGAAGCATGCCGGCGGTGGCGGGACATCGACACGAGCGCCGGGTCGGGGCTCCGGCCCAGTTACCGGCGGGTGATCTGGATTGCGGCGTGGCTGGCGTTCGTGGCGGCGATGTGGACCGTGCCGGCGCGGGGGGCGGAGAGCGCGGCGCCCGCGATGAGTCCGGCGTGGGAGGCGGCGCTGCGGCCGCTGGAGCGGCTGCCGGTCCAGGATACCGGTTATGTTCGCAGCGCGCACACGTATGCGCGGACGCGGCTGCGGGGGATCACGGGGCGGAACGGTCTGGGGGAGCTGAATGCGGTGCAGAGCCTGATCTGGCTGGTGTCGCATCCGGCGGCGGCGGCGCGGGAACCGCTGATCCGGGTGACGCATCCGGAGCTGGGGTCGCTGCTCGGGGGGCGGCGGACGAGTCTGGACACCTACCGTAACGGCCGGGTGCGGGAGCGGATCGTGGCGGCGCTGCGCGCCGACGAGAACCTGCTCAAGCCGATCAATGAGCTCGAGACGCGGGCGGCAATGTTCGAGCATCTGGAAGCGGAGATGGCGTTCGTGCCGCGCGCGGGGGAATGGCTGTCGCCGGTGGACGCCGCCGGGCGGGACGACCTGAGCAGCGAGGAGCGCGAACTCGTTGAACTGTGGGCGGCTCTGAAGCGGGCCGTTGCCGAGGACAACCCGACGGCCGGGGGGGAACTGGCGCGCGAGCTCGCGGCGCGGGCGCCAAGGCTGGCGGAGGCGCGGGGCCTGGCGCTGCCGCGGCTGGAGGCGGACTGGTTCTATCACACGCACGAGCCGTTCCGGAAATCGTCGTTGTTCTATCTGGTGGGCGCGCTCGGGTTCGGCGCGGCGTTTCTGTTGGGACGCCGCTGGGTCTACTGGTCGAGCCTGGCGCTGATGGGAGGCGGGCTGGCCGAGCAGGTGCTGGGGGTGGGGCTGCGCTGGATCGTCGCGGGGCGGGCGCCGCTGTCGAACATGTATGAGTCGTTCACGTTCGCCACGGCGGGGATGATCCTGCTGGCGCTCGTCTTCGAATGGATTTACCGGACGCGGCTGGCGGGGCTGGGGGGGACGATTCTGGGGTTTGCGTTCATGGTGATCGCACACAATGTTGCGATCTTCGACAGCCAGATCCGGCCGCTGATGCCGGCGCTGCAATCGAGCTGGCTGACGTACCACGTCGTCACGATCATGCTGAGCTATTCGGCGTTCGCGCTGTCGTTCTTTGTCGCGCTGGTCTATCTGGCGAAGGAGGCGCTGGGGGGCGACGGCTCGGTCCGCCTGGCGCTGCGCAAGCTGCCGAGCCTGCAGGCGCTCGATCTGTTCAACTACCGGATCATTGCCGTGGGATTCCCGCTGCTGACGCTGGGGATCGTGACGGGGGCGATCTGGGCGGCGACGGCGTGGGGGCGGCCGTGGGCGTTCGATCCGAAGGAAACGTGGTCGGCGATCACCTGGCTGATCTACGCGATCTACCTGCACGTACGCTACATGGCGGGCTGGCGCGGGCGGCGGGCGGCGGTGCTGGCGCTGGTGGGGTTCGCGGCCGTGCTGTTCACGTACCTGGGGGTGAATTACCTGCTGCCGGGATTGCACAGTTACGCGGCGTGAGGGGAGAGGAAGGGGAAGAGATTCTTGTGAATCGTTGGGGGCGATCACGAGGACGATGACGAGAGACGAGGGACGAAAATGGGGGAGAGAGGGGACGCGATGAGCGAATGGATCAGGTTCAGTACGGAAGTCGTTCGGCCGTCGCGGCGCGATGTTGGAGGCGCTGTGACAGCCGCGCCACAGGATTCCCAGCCGACGCTCCACCTGTGCGGAATCCACCATTCCACGTCGCCGGTAGCGATCCGCGAACGCTATGCGCTGGCGCCCGATCAGGTCGGCGCATGGATGCGGCGCCTGCGGGAAGAGACGGGGGCGCAGGTGCTGATCGTGTCGACCTGCAACCGGATGGAGATCTATGCGTGGGGAAGCGGGGCGCTGGGGAACGAGCTGCGCGCGGCGATGCGGCGCATCGGTCTGGCCGCGGGCTGCGCGGAGGCGCCGGAGCTGATCGAGCGGTCGGGCGAGGAGGCGCTGCGCCACCTGTTCCGCGTGGTGGCGGGCCTCGATTCGATGATCCTGGGCGAAAATCAGATCAAGCAGCAGGTGCGCGAGGCGACCGAAATGAGTCGCGCGGCGGGTTGCCTGGGCAGCGAGCTGAATCAGGCGGTGGAGGCGGCATTCCGTTGCGGCAAACGGATCCGCACCGAGACCGAGTTGAATGTCGGGACGCTGGACGTCGGCAAGGCGGCAATCCTGAAAGCCGAGGAACGCCTGGGCGGGTTGACGGGCCGGGCGTGCATGGTCATCGGAGCGGGCAAGATCGGAAGGACGGCGGCGCGGGCGATCGCGGAACGCCGGCCCGACCGGCTGTGGATCGTCAACCGCTCGCTGGAGCACGCGCGCGCGATCGCGGAGGAGTTGGGCGGCGAGGCCTACGGCCTGGAGGCGCTGGGCTGCCTGCTGCCCGAGGCGGAGTTCATCCTGGGCGCGGCGCATACGCCCGAGCTGCTGTTCGATGCCGAGGATTATGAAGTGGCGGCGCCGACGGGCAGCCGCCCCGAGCGCGTGTGCCTGGTGGATGTGGCGGTGCCGCGAATGCTCGATCCGAGGCTGGGCGAATTGGCCGGCGTGGAGCTCTACGGTCTGGAGGACATGGAGGAGATCACCGCGGTCAACCGGCGGCAGCGCGAAGCGGCGGCGGAAGCGGCCGGGGTGATCGTGGAGGAGGAACTGCGGCAGTGGCGGCGGGAGCGGGCCGGAGGGGCGCTGGGACCCGCGATTGAGGAGTTGAAGGCGCGGCTGGAGACGATCTTCGCGGAGGAGGAAGCCGCGCTGGCCGAAGCGTTGGGCGAGGCGCCGGCGGACCGATTAACGCCCGCGCTGCGGAAGCTTCGGGGGAGAACGTTACACGCCGCCATCGAGTCGCTCAAGCGGGCGGCGGGGGGCGATTGCTGAGTGAGAGGGGGGCGTAAGCGGCGCAATCGGATCTCCGATGTCAGGTAGTTCATGGCGTGGGGCGATTCGGGGCGATTAGCAGGTTGCTCACTAACCTGCGGTTCAGAATGAGGTGACAAAACAGCCGGTTTTCGAGAGTCGAGGACGAGGGACGGATTTTTGAGTGTGGGGCGAGAGTCGTAGACATGGGGTCGGACCCGCCCCCTGGCTCATTCGACCCGGGCGCGGAAGGGGGAGGCAGGGAGGCCGTTCTGATTCATCAGATTGGGGACGGCGGTGCGGGACCAGGCGAAACGAACGGCGGTCGGGGTGGTGATGTCGTCGCTCCAGACGACGACGGCGTCGCCGACGATGTCCGCGCGCGCTGGCACGAATTGCCCATCCGCGCCCGCGACCTCAAACAGATCGGGATCCTTCCCGTCGCGCGTGGAGAGGCCCTGGCCGACATAGTCAAACTCGATCCGCAGGCGGTTGGCCTCGACGGCGAGCGAGCGGTAGATCGGTCCCGTGGGAACGATGTCGTCGCGGCCATAGGTCTCGGCCAGGGCCCAGAGCGCCAGCCGGCGGCCGACCTCCTGCTTGTTGCGCGGGTGGATGTCGTGCAGGTCGCCGACGTCGGAGATGACGGCCATGCCGGTATGGGGAACCGCGCGCATCACGGCGGTCTGGGCTTCCCACAGTTCGGGCAGGGCATCGCCGGCGTACAAGGGGTCCAGGTCGCATGGGGCGATCTGAACGTAATAGAACGGCAGTTCGGGCCGGCCCCAGAGCTGGCGCCAGCCGGCGATGAGGGCTTTCATTTTCTCGAAATACATCATGCCGTCACCGGCGTTGGACTCGCCCTGATACCAGATCGCGCCGCGGAGGGCGAAGGGGACGAGGGGGTGGATCATCCCATTGTAGATGCCGGTGGGGCGTTCGGCGGAATCGAGCGGGTGGCGGGGCCAGAGCGGCGGATCGGGCACGCGTTCACCGGCATCGAGCGCCCGGCGGGCCTCGGGCAGCCAGCTCTCATATTGCGGGACGGCAGTGGACAGGTCGTCGCGGAATTTGGGGCCGGCCTGCTCGATCTGCAGCAGATAGTCGGCCAGGGCGGGATTCGAGGCATAGCCTTCGGGCGGGATCCAGCCCTCGATGCGCGTGCCGCCCCAGGCGGCGGCGATCACGGCCACGGGGACGTCGAGGTCCTGGTGCAGCTTGCGGCCGAAGAAGTAGGGGACGGCGGGAAAGCCGCCATCCTGGGCGATGGTCGCCGGGCTGCAAACCCGCCAAGTAGCCGCGACGTCGTCGGCCGGAACGCCGGAGGAGCGCACCGGGACGTTGAACAGCCGGAGGCGGGGATAATTGGCGGCCTGAATTTCCTGCTCCGCGTCGCGCACGACGAGGATGCTCCACTGCATGTTTGACTGACCGGCGCAGAGCCAGACTTCACCAATCAGGACATTTTCCAGCGCGCGCGACTGTTCGCCGGCCGTGATCGTCACCTGGTGCGGCCCGCCGGCTTCCATCGGGGGGAGCTCGACGCGCCAGCGCCCGTCCGCGCCGGCCACGGCAGCGGCCGAATTGTCGCCGAGGGTCACTTCGACTTCCTGGCCGGGACTGGCCCAGCCCCAGACGGGGATGGGCGCCTCGCGCTGGAGGACCATGTTATCGCCGAAGAGCTGGGGGAGGGTTAATTCCGCCTGGGCCGTGGCAACGAGCGTGAGCAGCAACACGACCAGCATGGGGATGGAGATCGGCGAGTCAAGGCCAGCCGTACGTCGCATGTTCAACGCTCCCTTCGGTGGTGGTGGTTCGTCCGGCCGGGACGGGCAATCGGGTGCCATGCTGAACCTTGCGCGGCCTGAAGTCAATGATCACGGGGAAAGCATCCTTCGCATCCCTATTGTTCGGTTCCCGTAGTACATCCCCCGGTTTGGGGGCGCGAGCCGGGTGGCGCGGGAGCATGCCGGTGCTGCGAAGTGCAGCGTATGCATTTGGTTGCAGCGGGCCTTGCAGTTGACCCGCCAATTGACGTTTCCGCGTCGCGTCGCCGCCGCCGCTGATCAATCTTATCCGTTGATTTTACGAGGTTTACGTCGCGCTCGCGGACCGATCCGCGTCGGGCCCGCAATTTGCATTGGGGGCTCTGCGTGTTTTGAGTTTCGACGGGAGGAGCACGAGGAAACATGCGACGCTTGCACCGATATGCGGCCATCGCCGCGTCCCTGTTGCTGACCGCGATTTGGATCGCGCCGGCCCAAGCCAGTCTGATCGGAGATCGGATCGATTACAGTTTTCAGGATGATAACGGTTTTTCTCAGTCGGGTGAGGATCTACTGGTTCGGTCGGGGAGCGAGATATCGCTGACCGCGCCGCTCTATCGGCTCGACGTCAATCTCGGCAGCGACTGGGTTCAGATCAATCAGAACTCGCGCAGCGCGGCCGACGATAAGTATCGCCGCACGGGCAAGTGCACGTTCCCGGGATGGGAACTGCTGCTGGCGGATCTGGATCTGGGCGAGGACCGGGAGATCACCGGATACCGACTGACGGCCTCGGGGATCGACCGGAACCTGATCGGCGTCAACTTCACGGCCGATTCGCTGACCGTCGAGTTCGCGGGGCTGACCTATGGCTCGGGCAAGAATTCCAAGAGCCTGTGGAACGATCTGCTGAAGTGCTATGACCCGTGCAAGCTCGATTTCTGCCTGAAGATCGATCTGATCACGTCGCCCAAGCCGCCGGTCATTCCGGAGCCGGCGACGCTCGGTCTGGTGACGCTGGGGGTCGGCGGCGTGGGGCTGCTGCGCCGGCGCGTGAAAAAGCTGAAGTAGGACCCGGGCGCGCGACGTTCGCGCGCGGCAACGGGAAGACCGGAGGGGCCCAGCGCGGCTCTTCCGGTCTTTTTTTTGCGGACCAAACGGCAAAAAGGAGAATGGGACTTTAGAAAATAGAAAGTTGTTATAGATGAGATTCGATTATCTGACGGCCTGGCCGGCGGGGGAAGGGGCGGGCCGGTGACTGGCCGGGCGCGGGGGGCGGGGACGACATTTTTCAGCCAGCCCCCCGGATTCCGTTTTGTCCCTTGGACTATTTGTGTTAAAGCTAAGTCTCACGACGTGCCGAACGGGCGGTGGCGCAACGCCGAAACGCGGCAGGGAACCATGCAGGACGGCCCGCGAACCAGCCTTCAAGCCCGAATCCAGGGACGGGTGCAGGGGGTGGGTTTCCGCTTTTTCGTGCTGCGCGAGGCGCGCGGTCTGGGGCTGACGGGGACGGTGGCCAACCGTCCCGACGGATCGGTGGAGGTCAAGGCCGCCGGCGGGCGCGAGGCCCTGGAGGAGTTGCTCGGCCGGTTGCGGCGGGGGCCGACCCTCAGCCGCGTCGATCACGTCGAGGTCCAATGGGATATCCCGCTCCCGGACATGTCCGAATTCACCATCGAGTTCTGAGCCGATGCTGCTTTATACCGATCTGGTCCGTGATATCGCCCGCGATGTGGCACGCCGCGTCCCCGACCTGGCGCATATCGATGCCGACCGGATCGCGTTCCTGGCGGCGGCGCGCTGCACGAGTCACCGCACGGGGAATCTGGCGATCTGTTACGGGCTGAATCGCCAGGCCGAGCCGACGTTTTCGGTGTGGGTCCGGCGCGGGACGCGCAAGGTGATCGCCGTCAGCGGCTGGGTTCAGATGCGCGTGCCGCGCGTGTACATCAACGGGCGCGAGATGAGCTACCTGATCCTGCTGCGGCTGCCGCGGCTGCTGCGGCAGAACCCGCTGGAGACGATCATCCACGAGCTGTATCACATCAGCGAGGGGTTTGACCGCCGGATGCGGCCGGCGCGTCACGGGGCGCTGTTCGACCGCGAGGTCCGCCGGCTGATGAACGTCTGGCTGGCCAATGCGCGCGGCGATCTGCCGCGGCTGGCGCAGATGACGCTGCGTCAACTGGAGGGGGAGTTCGGGGCGGTGCTGGCCCAGGGGGTGCCGTCCAACTTCCGGCTGCCGATCGTCGAGCCGGTGCGCGGGCCGGAATCGTATCAGCGCGCGGTGCCGCGGCTGTATCCGGGCCACAGCCTGGCGGCGCTGTATCAGGTGCGGCCGGCGCAGCAGCTCTCGCCGGAGGAGACGCCGCGCGTGCTGACCGAGCGCGACCTGGTGCTGCGCCACTACCACACGCGCGGGGTGGAGCGCGTGCCGGCCGAATTCACCCGCTACTCGCGCAACGGACGGCGCAGCCTCGCCCTGAGCGCCTGACCGGCGTCCCGCATGCGATCCGCCTCTCCCCGACCGCCCGGGTTCGTCCACGTCGATCTGGACGGGCTGTGGACGCTGGCCGGCGTCTATGGCTTTCCCGAGCAAGATCTGTTCGAACTCGACCCGGTGTTCAATCTTGCCGTCGACCGGCTCCTGGAGCTGCTCGGTTCGCGGGGCATCCGGGCCACGTTTTTCATCGTCGGGCGCGATCTGGAGCTGCCGGAGAAGGTCGATGCGGTCGCGCGGATCGCCGCGGCGGGGCATCGCCTGGCGAACCACAGCCTGCGCCATGACCTCCGGCTGGGGGAAGCCGCGCCCGGAAGCATTGAAGAAGAGCTGCGGACCGTCAATGAGCGGCTGAGCGCCGTGGCGGGGGAGGCGCCGCTGGGGTTCCGCGCGCCGGGCTACGCCGTCAACGAGCGGGTGCTGACGGCGTGCGTGCGGGCGGGGCTGCGCTACGACGGCTCGGTGTTTCCCTGCTGGTGGGCGCCGCTGCTGCGGCGGCTGGCGGGTTCACTGCGCCAGTCGCCCGGGCCGCCGGCGCGGGGGCAATATGGGGGGGCCGGGTCGCTGCGGCCGCGCTGGGAGAGGCCCGTGGCGGGGGCGCCGCCGATCCTGCGACTGCCGGTCGCGGTCTCGCCGCGACTGCGTCTGCCGCTGCACGCCAGCCTGGGTCTGCTGCTGGGCGCCGGCACGGTGAGGCGGGGGCTGCGCAACCTGGCCGCGCGCGGGCTGCCGGCGGTCTACCTGCTGCACGGGCTGGACCTGCTCGGGGCCGAGGAGTTCGCCGGGCGACTGCCGGGCCCGCTGGCCGGCCACCGGGCGTTCCGCCCGTCGCTCGCCAGTAAGCGCGAGTTCCTGGATACCGTGCTTCGCGCGTTCGGCGAGCTGTTCGCGATTGAGACGACGGAGGACTGGATGCGGAGGCTGGAGGTTGGGAGGAGCGGGGGGATATCAGCGTGAGACTGGCATTGAAATGGGTGGGTTGCGGGGGAAACCGTTGAAACAATTAGGAATAATATGTCGCGTCTAGTAACCGGACCGAGGGGTGCCAACGTCAGGGCCCCCGAAGGGGCCAGAAAAAAACCCACTCGCGGGCTCACAAGCCGGCCGCTCACCCTCAAGCAGAAACACGACGGGGGCAGGGCGAACGGCAGTCGAGCGACGAGGACGAGAGACGAGGGATGGATTTGGTGGAGGGGCGTGACTTTGGCGGGGCGGGGGCATAGAATGATCGCTCGAGCATGAGGGCGAGGCAGAACAGTGGCGGGCAAGAGATCAGCAACGGGACGGGCGGGACGCAGCGCGCCGGCCGGCGGCGGCACGCTTCAGGAATTTCGCGGCCTGGTCGAGGAGTATTACGAGCAAACATTCGAGCGGTTTCCGATCGAAGGCTCGCGGGCGGGCCGGCGGGAGTGTGATGGCGAGCTGGGCCGGGCGCGGCCGGGCGATTTCGAACGCCAGGGGCGGCTGGTCGAGCGGATCCTCGCCGCCGTGGAGGACCTGCCGCCGCAGGATTTCGACGCGTCGGCGATGCTCGACCGGCGCACGTTCGTCGCCGCACTGCGGCTGGAACACCTCAACCTGGTTGAACTGGAGCGCTGGCGCAATGATCCGCAACGCCACCTGCACGCCGTGGCCGAGTCGCTGCTGGAGCTGGTCGTGCGCAACGCCGATCGGCTGGGGGCGGTCGCCCCGGGGATCCTGTCGAGCCTGCGCCAGGCGCCGCGCTATTTTGGCGACGCCGCCGAATGCCTCGACCGTCCGGACCCGCTGTGGCGCGAGCTGACGCTCGAGGCAATCCCCGGCGTGATCTCGTTTTTCAATTCGCTGGCGGAGCCGTTGATCCAGACGCAAGCCGCCCCGGCGGGAGTGATCCGCCGGACGGTGGCGGGGGCATGCGCCGCGGTGGAAGCCTACGGCGACGCCGTGCGATCGACCCGCCCGGGCAAGGCGGGGTCGTTTGCGGTCGGCGAGCGGCGGCTGCGGCTGCTGATGCGCGACCGGCTGGGGCTGGACTGGTCGCCGCGCGAGGCGATGGCGTTCGCGCGGCGGGAAGCGACGCGGATCGCGGCCGAGCTGCGCCGCGAGGCAGCGCATTTCCATCCGCGCAAGAGCCCGGTCGAGATCCTGGCCGAGGCCGCGGCGGCGTGGCGGCCCGACAGCGGCTTGCTGGAGGCCTACACACGGGTGACGCGGGCCGTGCGCGAGCGGTTTGAGGAGGCCGAGCTGGTCTCGTTCCCGAAGGCCGAACGGCTGCTGATCAAGCCGGTGCCGGACTTCCTGCGCGAGCTGTTTCCGACGGCCGCCTACACGCCGCCGGGAGCGGTCGATCCGGATCAGACCGGCATTTTCTGGGTGAACGACCCGGGGGACGTGGACCTGCCGCCGGCGCGGCGCGCGGCGGAAATCGCCCAGCATTTCGGGCTGGAGATGACCTGCGCGCACGAGGCCTACCCCGGCCATCATCTGCAGTTCATGGTGCAGCACCGCCGGCCGTCGTTCGTGCGCAAACTGGCCAATCACGCCGTTTACTATGAAGGCTGGACGCTGTGGTGCGAGCAGATGACGTGCGATCTGCTGAGCCAGGGGGTCGGGCGCGGGCGGCGCGCGCGCTTGCGCGTGCCGGGGGCGGGGCTGCCGGAGAATCCGCACATCCGGCTCAACCAGCTCAACGATGAACTGTGGCGCGCGTGGCGGATCGTGATCGACGTTGGGCTGCAGACGGGCGAGCTGACGTGCGAAAATGCGCGCCGGATCCTGCAGCGGGAAGTTGGCTTCACGGCCGCGCGCGCGCGCGCCGACATCAACTGGTATACGTCGGCGCCGACGATCCCGATGAGTTACCTGATCGGCAAGGCCGAGCTGCTGCGGCTGAAGCGGCGCTATGTCGACAGCGGCGGGCTGACGCTGCGGGAGTTCAACGACTGGGTGCTGAGCTTCGGGGCGATCCCCTGGCGCTGGATCGAGGAGAGCGGGTTGTAGCCGGGGATGATTTGAGATGGCGGGTTGCGAGACGACGATCGAACTCGCCGCGCGGCAAGATCTCTCAGGCAGCGGACATCACCTGACAATTAGAGTTGGATGACGGAGAGGTCGATTTCGCGCTCGCGCCAGCCGCCGACGGGGATCTCGCGCGCGC
>ERZ795058.2387-NODE-2387-length-22312-cov-23.500786_pt1 | contig 22312 bp, 19 predicted proteins | sample MGYA00375142_ERZ795058 | MGnify/ENA primary metagenome ERZ795058 (study PRJEB30187, sample SAMN05720210) | activated sludge metagenome | isolation source: anaerobic digester from wastewater treatment plant | place: Japan | collected 2015-04-20 ... | reverse complement strand
ATAAAAAGAATTGGTTATCGAAAAATAAAATGGAAGCTAAAAGCTGTCAAATAAGAAAAGTCTTCTAAGAAGATACTAGATAACCTTTCCAGAAGACTCTATTTTTTTTGATATTTATTTAAAAAAACCTTTAAAACTTGCTCGCATTTTTCTTTTGCAACAAGATAACTCATTCCATGATCAGCATGATCAATAACATACAACTCTTTATTATTTTGATAAGCATTAAAATTTTCTACACTCATCCACGAAGGGACTAAAGTATCATCAGCACCATGAATAAATAAAATGGGGATATTCCCTGTTTTCATTGCTTCTAGTGTTGATTCCTTTCTGATATCAATGCCAATAAAGACTTTTGCATAGTAGGCTACGACTAATAACACAGGAATAGCGGGAATAAAAAGACTATTCAAAATATTTTTTAGTAATCGATATGGAGAAGTAAAACCACAGTCTGAAATAATTCCCTTTACATTTGCAGGTAAAGGTAGGCTTAAAGCCATTAGTACGGTACTTGCTCCCATAGAAACACCAGATAGAAAAATAGGTAGATTACTATCAAATTCTTGATTAACAAATTCTATCCAAGCAAGGCAATCGTATTTTTCTTTAATGCCCCAAGTAATAAACTTACCTTGGCTTCTGCCATGAGCTCTTTGTTCGGGAATCAAGATATTATAACCTAAATTGTAGTAATATTGGAAAACACAAGAAAAATCGCGTAAACTAGATCCACGATGTCCGTGGACTAAGATAATGGTTCCTATTGCCTTGGGATTTTTTAATAATCTAGCAAATAAAGTAAGATTATCGAAAGATGTAAGAGAGACATCTTGATAATTTTGGGTTAAGAACCATCTAGTTCCATTGTCTATTTGTTCTTGATAAGGTTTTAATTTTTTTAAAATGAAACCTTTTTTTTCTAATTTGCTTGAGCGAATAAAGGCAAAATAAAAAATTAAAACAGAAAATAAGAGTAAAAGAATCACAAAAAGGCAAAGGAAAATGCCGATTCCTATTAATACTTTATTCAATGTTCTCACCTCGTTTTCTTTTAGGGTACTGCTATTATAACATTTTAAGAGAGGTAAAACAACCCATCAAGGACAATAAAAACCTTGTTATCTGATAATCGTAATGCTATAGTGAACAGGATATTATTGAATCAAATTAAGGCTTGATGATATGCACTCACAAGAAATAAAACTTTTAATGAGGCAACTAGATGGCAGATGGTATTTTAGGATATACATTTACTTAATCCTGTTAGCCATCAACTTCAACGGAAGGTTGGTTCAAAAAACAGGAGATGGGAAATGATTTAACCAGCATCACCCAAGAATCAATGTTTAAGAGATTAAAATCTCGGGACTGAAAAACAGTAGCTTAAACTAATGTTTTATTCAACCTTTTTTTAAAAAAAGGATGACTAGATGGCGGGGATTGTTGATAAAGATATCTTGAAAAATAAGGTATGATTTGGTATAATCATATACAAAGGTGGTATTCCCATGAGCAAAATAAAATTTTGTGCCTTAGGTGGTTTAGGTGAAAATGGAAAGAACATGTATGTTGTTGAGGTGGACGAAAGAATTTTCGTTCTTGATGCTGGATTGAAATTTCCAAGTGTTGAACTCTATGGCATTGACACCGTAATTCCTAATATAAATTATTTAATTGAAAACAAAGAAAAGGTTCAAGGAATTTTCTTATCTCATGGGCATGCTGATGCTATTGGTGCTATTCCTGAACTTTTAAAAGCGATAAACGTAGGTGTCTTTGGCACTCATTTTACTATGTCATTAGCAGAACTGGCGATTACCGATGCAGGGTTAAATATTTCTGATTATCGTTTGTATCGCATTAATGATGATAAAGTTTTAAAATTTGGAAATGTGACCGTTTGTTTTTATAAAACAACACATAGTATTCCTGAAAGCGTTGGTGTTGCCATTAAAACAAACGATGGAGCAATTGTATATGCTCCTGACTTCACCTTTACAAGTAGCAGTGATAAGCGTTATGCTACATCCTATAATAAGATTAGTGCTATTGCTGATAATGGTGTCTTAGCACTTTGTGCTGAGAGTTTGGGGACTGGTAATATCGATAGGGTAAATAACGATTACGCTTTTAATCATGCGATAAAAGAAATCTTGTTTAATTCTAAGCGTGTAATATTTGCTCTTTTTTCCACCGATTTGGACAGAATTCAAAAAGTGATTAATCTTTGCGTCGCCAATAACCGCAAGATTGCGATTATCGGTCGTAAGGTTCAAAAAATAATGAATGTGGCAATGACCTATGATTATTTAAAAATACCAGAAGAAAACTTGGTTAATTTAAAATACATCGATGATAATAATGATAATAATGACGATAATTTAGCGGTTATTGTCACTGGTAATCGTCATGAGCCATACTATACATTGCAAAGAATGGCTATTGGTCAAGACCGTTTGATTCAAATTGAAAATACGGATCATATTGTTAATATTTGTCCACCAGCAATAGGGACAGAAAGAATGGCGACAAAATCACTAGATACTTTGCACCGTATCGGAGCAAAAGTAACTAATGTTGCCAAGGGAATTTTACGAAGTTCTCATGCGGATAGTGAAGATTTGAAGATGTTGTATCAAATGTTGAATCCTAAATATATTATCCCTATCAATGGAGAATATCGTCATCAGTATATGCATAAGAATATTGCTCTTGAATTTGGTTATCCTGAGGCTAATATTATTGTTTTAGAAAATGGTGAACAAATTACCTTTGAAGATGGTAGTTTAAAACCAACTCGTACAAAAGTGACTATCGGCGATGTACTGATTGATGGCTCTATCGTTGGTGATATCAACGAAGTTGTTATGAAGGATCGGGAAATGTTATCTCAGGATGGTACTGTCTTAGTTGCTATAAATATCGATGCTCGTAGTAAGAAAATCTTAGACATACCAAAGGTTATCATGAGAGGTTTTGTTTGTTATGATACTTCACAAGAGATTACGGATAGCATTACAGAAGTAACAGAAAAAGTAATCCATAGTCATTTGAATCGTAAATATATTGATTGGAATCTTTTAAAAAACGATTTGAAAGAACGTATCAGCAAAACTATTTTATCGCAAACAAAAAAGAATCCAATTGTAATCCCAATTGTTACTAACATAGAAGAATAAAAGAGGAATTTATGAAAAAACTAAAAAGTTATCAAATAAGACAGATGTGGCTCGATTTTTTCAAGGAAAAAGATCATGAAGTGTTACCAAGTGCTTCTTTGGTGCCAGTGAATGATCCCACTTTATTGTGGATTAATGCTGGAGTAACACCATTAAAGAAGTTTTTTGATGGACGAGAAATTCCTAAAAATAAAAGAATGGTGAACGCTCAAAAGTCAATTCGAACCAACGATATCGATAATGTAGGTAAAACTGCTCGCCATCATACATTTTTTGAGATGTTAGGTAATTTCTCAGTGGGAGATTATTTTCGTGATGAAGCATTAACTTGGGCAATAGAAATATTAACAAGTGAAAAATGGTTTGGTTTTGATTTAGAGAAATTGTATTTCACCATTTACCCTGACGATGAAGACTCTTATAATAAATGGGTTTCTTTGGGAGTAGATCCAAGTCATATTATAAAATTAGAAGGTAATTTCTGGGAAATAGGAGAAGGCCCATGTGGTCCAGATACGGAAATATTTTATGATCGTGGAATCAAATACGATCCGCAAAATTTGGGCGTTAAAATGTTGGAAGAAGAGATTGAGAATGATCGCTATATTGAAATTTGGAATATCGTCTTTAGTCAGTTTAATGCCAAAGCAGGAGTTGATCGTAGCGAGTACAAAGAACTACCAAGTAAAAACATCGATACAGGTATGGGGTTAGAACGAATGGCTTGTATTATGCAAGAAGTCGAAACTAATTATGATACCGATTTGTTTATGCCAATTATTAATGAATTAGAGAGATTAACAGGGGTAGCATATACAGGACAAATGGCATTTAAAGTAATCGCCGATCATATTCGTAGTGTTACTTTTGCCGTTAGTGATGGAGCGATGTTATCCAATGAAGGCCGAGGCTATGTTTTAAGAAGAATCTTACGTCGTGCAATTAGATTTGGACGTAAATTAGGTATGAATGAACCATTTATGTATAAATTGGTATCCGTTGTAGCAAATTATATGAGCAATTATTATGAATATTTATTGCAAACTGCTGATAGTACTGCGAAGATTATCAAGTTAGAAGAAGAGAAATTCTTGTTGACGCTGGAAACAGGGGAGAAAAAATTATTAGATTATATTAATAGCGCAAAAACTAAAATAATTCCTAAGGAAATTGCCTTTTTGTTATATGATACTTTTGGTTTTCCCTTAGAGTTGACCTTAGAAGTCGCTCAAGAACATGGTTTTATTGTAGATGAAGTAGGATTTAAGGAAGAGTTGAACAGACAAAAAGAATTGTCTCGAAGTGCTCGTGGCGATGATCAGTCAATGAACATTCAAAATGAGGAAATGATGAGTTTCAAAGAAAAGAGTGAATTTATTGGTTATCATACCTTAAAAGCACCGGCAACAGTGATTGCGATTTTTCAAAATGGAGAACGAGTTCAAAAAGCTAAGAAAGAAGCTTTGCTCGTATTTAATCAATCTGTATTCTATGCGGAATCGGGTGGTCAAATTGGTGATATTGGCTATATTAAAACAAAGAATGAAATCAAAAAAGTGGTAAATACCATCAAATTACCTAATGACCAACATGCATCATTAGTTTTGCTAGATGATATGTTTATTCATGTAGGTGATGAAATAGAGATCGGTGTAGATACTGAATTTAGAAGTTCGGTATGTGCAAATCACTCGGTGACCCATTTATTGAATGAAGCATTAAGAAAAGTATTGGGAAATCATGTGCTTCAACAAGGTTCTAGTGTAACAAATATTAATCTGCGCTTTGATTTTAATCACTTCACTTTACCAACTAAAGAAGAAATCTTACAAGTAGAGAAAATAGTTAACGAAGAAATTGGAAAAGCTCATCCCGTTGTTATCAAAGAAATGTCTTTGAGTGAGGCGAAAAAATTAGATGTTCAAGCAGTGTTTGGTGAAAAATATGGAGATCTTGTCCGCGTGGTTGATATGGAATTCTCACGGGAATTATGCGGTGGAACTCATGTGAGCAATACTGCCGATATTGAAAAATTTGCTATTCTCTCAGTTGAGAGTAAAGGTTCAGGGATTTTTAGAATTGAAGCAACAACAAGGAATAATATTCATGAACAATTAGATTTTGTATTGGCAAATGTCAATCAAGAAATTAATGATTTGGAAGTAAAAATTGCGAATTTAATTTCTGAAGCGAAAAAAGAAGGTTGTGAATTAACGTATCAAAAACGAGATTTCACTCATGAGGGATTAGGTTATCAAACCATTATCGATAAAGGTTTAGAAGTCGCTTACCTTCGTGAGCAAGCTAAAGAGCTAGATAAAGCCCTAACAAAATTTTTCAAGAATAAAAATTGCTTATCGGTTGAAGATTACTTAGAAAAGGTTTATAATATCGATAGTCATTCTATTCTAGTAACATCTACGAATCATCAATCCGTAGATGCGATTAAAGACTTAGTAGATCGCTTGGTAGATAAGTTGGAAAATAGCCTTGTATTTATCGCTAATATCCTGGAAGATAAGGTCATCTTTATTTGCAAGAGTAAAATTGCTGCTTTAAATGCTGGTGCTCTTGTGAAAGAAGCAGCTATCATGACTAAGGGTAATGGTGGTGGACGTGCTGATTTTGCCCAAGCAGGGGGAAAAGATATTAGTCTAGTAGATAGCGCTTTAATAAAAGTGAAAGAAATAATCGGTAGCAAATTATGAAAATACTAGGACTTGATTTAGGAAATCGTACTTTGGGAATGGCGATTAGCGATTATTTAGAAATCATCGCTAATCCTATTGGTACATTTCGCTTTGAAGAACAAGATTTAGGAGCTGCTCTTCAAGAGACATTAAGGGTTATTAAAGAGAATGATGTAAAAAAAGTGGTGTTGGGATTACCCAAAAATATGGATGGAAGCATTGGTTTCCAAGCGGAGTATTGCTTGAAATTTAAAAAAATGCTGGAAGAAGCAATGCCTATTGAAGTAATCATGGTTGATGAAAGATTAACATCAAAAATTGCTAACTCAACAATGATTTTTGCTGACATTAGTCGAGAAAAACGCAAGAAAAATGTTGATAAATTAGCGGCAAGTGTTATACTTCAAAGTTATTTGGATAGAAGAAAATAGGATTAGAAAGGAAATTTATGGAAAACGAAAGACAATTGATTTTTATCGATGAAAAAGGTGATGAAGTTTTATGCGACATTTTATTCACTTTTGATTCTGAAGAATTTAAGAAGAGTTATGTTCTTTTTTCACCGGTTGGTTCTGGAAATGAGAATGGTGAAATGGAAGTTGCTGCGGCTTCTTATATCCCAGGTGAAGATGGTGCTGTTGGTGAATTGTTTGCCATTGAAACTGATGAAGAATGGGCTTTAATCGAAGATATGTTAGCACATTTTGATGAAGAATATGGCGATGATTGCGACTGTGAAGAATGCGATTGTGAAGAATGTGAAGATGATTGTGAAGATGAAGAATGTTGTTGTTGTGAACATGAACATAAGTAAAAGAAAAGAGCTAGCATTGATTTTGATGCTAGCTTTTTTATTTACTGTGTTTTATATAAGATTAGTTCGGCCAAGTCATTATATATCTTACCGATTTCTTCATCTAATTCGTATAATCCCAAATGATGTAAAGGTTGATTAATAGGTATTTGAGAAATTACTTCTGTCTCTAATTTTTCCGCAACAGCTTCTCCCCCGCCAGAACCAAAGAGGAAGTCTTTTTGTTTATTAACCGGATTTAAATAATAAGACATGTTTTCAATAACACCAAGGATACTATGACCTAATTGTTTCGCTGCATATCCAGCTTTAATAGCGACATGACTTGCCGCTAAATGAGGGGTGGTAACAATTAAAACATCTGCAGTTGGAATAATGGTTCGTAGATCAAGGGCAATATCTCCTGTTCCTGGTGGGGAATCGATAATCATATAGTCGATATTCTTATTCCATTTCACTTCGTAGAAGAAGTTATTCATCATTGAATTCAACATTGCACCTCTCCAGATGATTGGCTTTCCTATTTCAGCAAAGAATTCGGTTGAGATAATCTCCATTCCATAAGCTTCAAAGGGTAAAATTTTGCCATCTTCACTGGCATTGGGATAACGATGTTGCATTTCTAATATTTTTGGGATACTTGAACCGTAGATATCGGCATCAACAAGGGCAACTTTTTTCCCTAATCTTGTTAAGGCATAGGCAAGATTAGCAGCAACTGTTGATTTCCCTACACCGCCTTTTCCTGAAGAAATGATGATAAATTTTACATTGCGATTAACAATGCTTTCAATTTTTCTTTTTTCTTCAATTTGCAATTTTACCCCAGCAAAACCCAAATCGATTTTGATGATTTTTGCCAATTCGCGGCGAAGTTTTTTCTCTTGCTCTCCACCAGTGCGACCAACGGCGATAATTAGAACAACCACATTTTTTTCTGGATCAATTCCGATGTGCTTAATGGCGTTGGTTTCTTGTAAGGTTTGTCCAGTTGATTCATCAACTAGCATTTCAATATGTTTTCTTATTTCTTTTGTTGTCATTTGTTACTCTCCTATGAATGGCGTTTTAAATTCTTCTAAATACAAATTCAGATTGTTTGTCAGTAAACCAAAAAGCTTGGTAGCTTTTATTTCATAACTAATATTGATATCATCAAGATGATATTTAATATTCGTAATGATTTGGTCTTTGATTATTTTAGGTAATTTTGCAAGATATTGCTTGCCTTGTGAATTCATTGCCAATATTCTTAAATAATGAAAATATTGATTACTAAATTCTTTTGGTGTTTCTAAAAGAATGTGTAACAATAGTCGCTTAATTCGATTCAGTGGATATCGTTTTGTTTGAATCGCCCTTACAAAAGATTCATAATCATGTGTTTTTACGAGCATGCTAACCAATCGATTTTCAATTCCTTCAGTAACTCCCAATATATTTCGTAGGAAATCAAGATTTTCAATTGATAATTTATAGGCAAGAACTTGATATAGTATATCATATCCCTTTGCCAAATTGGTAAAAGATGCTTGATATGGAGGAATATAGGCTGAGATATCCTGTTCTTTTTGTAATAGCAATCGTAAACTCGTGGCACTGGATATTGAGCCGGTTATTTCTTTGCTATAATAGTCGTTTTCAATTCTTTGAACGAGGGTTACTCTGATATTCGGATTGATTTTTTCAAGAGCAGCTAAGTATTGAATAGCAAGAGTGTTATTGGGAAGAGTAAATCCTTCGATAATATCTTCATCCGTAGTCAAGGTAGAGATGGCTTTATAAGCGCTTGTTGAAAAGGAAATACCCAAATCAAGATGATGTTTTAATTGTTCATGATAAACTTCTGTTGTTAGAAAATCTTTCATTTGTTGTAGTTTATCTAAATCATTTAGTTCAACGCCAAAAGCTAGATCGGTAATCCCGAAGTCACAAAGCGATTTTACTGAATTATACGCGAAATAATCAGCACTGGCAACAGCACCTAAGAAAGGGAGTTCAAGAACAAGGTCAATTCCCATTTCTAAGGCGATTTTTGCTTTATCGAATTTATTTAATACCATGATATCACCGCGCATGGAAAAGTTTGTTGAAAAAATGGCAATGGTAATATCTGGATTCACCTTTCTCTTGGCTTCTTCGATAAAATATTTATGCCCATTATGAAAAGGATTTAATTCTAAGATTAGTCCTAAAATAGTTTTCATATGCTTCACCCTAACTTTGGATATTATATCATATTATTTAAATTATTTTAATAAAAATGAACAAGAAAATAAAAAAAAGCTGATTTTTTAGTGATCAGCCTTTTAATATAGGTTTTTCGCGATCTCACTTGCTAGTTTACAGTTGTTGAAAACTAGTTGAATGTTTGCGTCTAGACTATCTCCCCCTGTAATTTCTTTAATTTTGGCTAACAAGTACGGAGTAGTTTTATTTCCTGTTATTTTTAATTCATTCATTTCTTTCAACGCATCATCAATTGCTTGATTAATAATAGTAGATTCTATTTCATATTCTTTTGGAATTGGATTGGCTACTACAATTCCTCCTCTTAAGCCCATTTCCCATTTTGACTGCATCAATCGAGCAATCTCTAAAGCAGAATCAAGTCGATGATTAACTTTAAATTCGCTTTTTGATGTATAAAAAGCAGGCAAGAAATCTGTTTGATAACCGATAACTTCAACAGCTTTTGTTTCTAAGTATTCTAATGTCAATCCCAAATCAAGAATTGATTTAGCACCAGCACAAACAACAGCAATATTGGTTCTTGCCAATTCTTCAAGATCCGCAGAAATATCAAAACTGGTTTCAGCACCGCGGTGAACTCCACCTATTCCACCTGTCGCGAAAACTCGAATACCCGCTAAACTAGCGATAAAAGAAGTAGCAGAAACTGTTGTTGCTCCATCTAGTTTTTTGCTAACAATATAAGGAATATCTCTAGTAGATGTTTTCGATATTTCAAGTCCCTTTTTGCCAAGGTAATCAATTTCCTTTTCAGTTAAACCAATTTTTAAATATCCATTAATAATAGCAATGGTTGCGGGAGTTGCACCATGTTCTCTGACGATTTGTTCCGCTTTCAGTGCGGTCTCAACATTTTGTGGGTAAGGCATTCCGTGAGAAATGATTGTCGATTCCAAGGCGACAATCGGGGTTTTATTTTTAAGTGCTTCACTTACTTCTGAACTTATAGAAAGATATTTGGTCATATTCACTACTCCTTTAACAACATCATTATATCACAAAAAATATAATTTGTTAATGAAAACAATATTTGAATAAAAAAGGTAATATGGTATAATAATATAGAAAAAAATATCGGTTGGGAGGATTTATGAAAAAAGTTTATAAAGTTGTTTTGTTATTTATACTGATGTTAACTATGTTCTTAGTTCCTGTTTCTTTGATACCTGTAAAGGCAGCAGTAACAGAAGCTTATCAAATTATTGCTAATCCAGGAGAAAACATGGCTAATGAGGTTAATATCAATTGGCATTCTGATATAGAAGGAACATTTGTTGAGTATACATTAAAAACGGAATCAGACTATACCAATGCAGTTCGGGTAGCTGGTCAATGTGAAGCGCTTGACTTTCATGAACCAGGGGATACTTGGACAGTGTATGGCTTCTCAGAAAGAAATGTTTGTCGTGCAACCCTAACCAATTTAACTCCTGACACACAATATAAATATCGGGTAGGTAAAACCGTTTTTTCCAAGGATTATAGTTTTAAAACAGCGGGTAGTGGAAGTTTTTCTTTTATTAATATGTCTGACCCCCAATTTTATGGTTCAGCATCAGCTCAAGTTTGGTATGATTTAATGGCTGATGCAGTATCGATCAATAAGAAAGTTGCATTTACCTTGTTAAATGGCGATGTTGTCAACTCGGGAAATGAAGGTGCAGAATGGAATATGTTCTTTGCTAATCAAGAGATTTCTCAGATGATGGTCGCTTCAGCAGCAGGAAATCATGAGTATTATGCAGGTGGTACTACTACTATTGATGCTAGATTTTATAATGCTCACTTTAATAACCCAAAAAATGGAGCGAGTAATGTAATTAATTCCAGCTACTTCTTTATTTATAACAATGCTTTATTTATTGTGCTCGATTCTCAAAAAACAGAAAATGGAACATGGGCAACTCAAAAGGCGTGGTTTGAAGAAGTGGTGAAAGCTCATCCAACTCAATATATTATTGTTTCTTCGCATGTTAGTGTTTATGGGGGAGCAAATTCTAGTAATGCTGATGTTTTCAGACGAGCATGGCTGTCATTGTTCGACAAATATGGGGTGGATTTGGTGTTGACTGGACATGACCATATTTACGCTCGCAGTAAAAAAATATATAACAACCAAGAAACCACTGATCGATTCAAAGGAACTTACTATATCATTGGTGGTGTTGCCGGCAGTGGAACAAAATATAATGCAGATAATCTAGATAAATCAAAAATGGATCAATGGTATGAATTTAAAACTAGCTACGGTATTGTAACGGTAGCATCAGGGAATATTACTTATCGTTGTTATGACAAGGATAAGAACGTGATTGATTTATTAATGATTTCTTCCAGACGAACAGGAAATGCCAGTGAAACATTTGATAAAGAAGATTTCTTAGCGAATTTGCAGATTGTCACCGACGATAGTGATCGTAGTACAGCTCGTTTTAATTGGCCATCAACCGCTTATGGTTATGTCGATACGATTCGTTTATACAATGATAAGAATGCTTTGCTTGAATCACGGTTTATCAATATCGATAATGATAACTATTTTGCAGTTTCTGGACTAGAACTGAATAAAGATTATCAATATAAAGCAGTCATTGATTTTCGCGATGGAACCACGGTAACAAAACCAATCAACTTTAGTACAAGTATTTATTATGGTGATATTGAAATAGTAAAAGAAACCTCATCTGACCAAGGAATTCTCATCCAGTTTAATAGTAATCTTCGTAGCGACTTACTAGGAGAAGTAACCGTATCGCTTAACGGAAAACCATTAAATAGTTTTAATGCGAAACTGACAACAGGAGAGGTTTTATTACCAAGAGCAGATTTAGAAGTAAATAATGAGATTGTTTTCGTAGCAACATCAAAAGCGGATGATTCTTTAGTTGTTCTCCTTCAATTTTCCAAAGCGATTGATTTAGAAGTTACTCTTGATAAGAGTGATTTCACCTTAGAAATAGAAGAACAAGCAAAAGCTAAGCTATCTATCTTCCCTCAGGGGACTTATTCTACTCGTGTTACAAGTGAAAATGAAGCTATTGCCATAGCCAATATAGTAGATAACGAAATTGTCATTACTGCTATAGGTAGCGGGCAAACTACCATCCAAGTTACCATTGGAAATCAAGAATTATTCATTACCATTAAAGTAAATAAAGCGATAGAACCAGAAACACCGACAGAGCCAGAACAGCCTATCGTGGAACCAAAGGAACCGGAGGTTACCGAAGAACCAAAAGAGCCGGAAAAACCTGAATCATCAACAGGATGTAATTCAGCAGCTGTAACTTCTATCTTTTCCGGATTAGGATTACTAGCCTTCTTCATTCGCCGTCGCCGTTTCTTCTAGTGAATATTAAAAAAATACTAATCATATATTTTTTATTGTTTTTCTCTTCAGCTGGGAGAAAAGGAATAAACATGATATTATCAAGCTGATAAGGTAACAAGTATAGAAATTAACTTAGAATAAAAACAAAAAAAAGGTATAGATTTGATTCTATACTTTTTCATATGTGTATAGATTGCGTAAAAAGCTGGGGTGTGTTTTGTAAATGTTAATGAATAAGGTTGAAAAAAAATCCTAAAAGATGTATAATAGGTTAGCGAATAACATGGAGGGAAAAGTAAGAATGAAGACAATTGTTATCGGTGTAATCGGCGCTGATGTTCATGCTGTTGGTAATAAAATAATTGAATATGTTTTAAAAAATGAAGGCTATAATGTTGTCAATATCGGAGTTTTATCTCCCCAAGAAGACTTTATCAATGCAGCAGTTGAGACCAATGCCCAAGCTATTTTAGTATCGTCATTATACGGGCATGGGGAAATTGATTGTCGTGGCATGCGTGATAAATGTATAGAAGCAGGTATTGGCGATATTTTACTTTATGTTGGGGGAAATATTGTTGTTGGAAAACAAGATTTCGACGATGTAAAGCGCCGTTTCGAAGAAATGGGATTTAATCGTATTTATCCACCAGGAACGCCTATCGAAGCAATATTACCTACTTTAAAAGCAGATTTAGGAGAATGAGCATGGAATTATACTTGTTAGTTGACTTTGGTTCAACCTATACAAAGTTAACTGCTGTTGATCTTGAAAAAGCGGATATTGTAGCGACTTCTAGTAGTTTTACAACTGTAGCGACAGATATTCATGAAGGCTATCATCAAGCACTACAACAACTTTATCAGAAAATAGGCTCTGAAGTTTCCTTTTCGAAAATAATTGCTTGTTCATCTGCTGCGGGTGGATTGAAAATGGCAGCAATCGGTCTTGTTGAAGAGTTGACGGTAGAAGCAGCTAAGCGGGTATGTTTGGGGGCTGGAGGTAAAGTTGATTTAGTTTTTTCCCATTATCTAAATTCCAAAGAAGCAGCAAGAATCAATCAAGAAAACATTGATATTGTCCTTCTTGCAGGGGGAACTGATGGTGGGAATAAAGATTGTGTATTACACAATGCTGAGGTATTAGGAAAAGCAGGTATCCAGGTCCCTGTTATTTATGCAGGTAACAAATCTTGTCAGGACGAGATTATTGAAATATTTGAAAAATATCATCTGGAATATTATATCTGTGATAATGTAATGCCAAAACTTAACGTTTTAAATATTGAAAGTGCTCGTGAAGTAATTCGTACGGTATTTATGAATAACATCATTGAAGCCAAGGGAATAAAAAAAATTGAAAATGAAATAGATCAGATTATTCTTCCTACTCCTCATGCAGTTTTGAAAGCTGTGGAATTATTATCCAAGGGATATTTAGGAGAAAAAGGATTGGGTGAAATCGTCATCATCGATATTGGTGGAGCGACTACAGATGTTTATTCTATTTGTTCAGGTTCACCAAAACGAGCTGATGTCATTTTAAAGGGATTGGAAGAACCCTTTGCAAAGCGAACCGTAGAAGGAGATTTGGGAATGCGATATTCCGCTATGGGGGTTGTCAATACTTTGAGTGAAGAAGAGGTCAAGCGCTACTTAGAACAAGGTCTTGATATCGTTAGCGAAGCGAAAAAACGAGCAACGAATGTTGATATGATTCCTCAAAATGAGGAAGATGAAAAAAATGATATTATTTTTGCTCAGATTTGCAGCAATTTAGGAATGAGTCGCCATGTGGGTAAAATGGATACTTATTATACACCGATGGGAACTTACTATTTTCAATATGGAAAAGATTTAACTGATGTAAACTATATTATTGGTACAGGTGGAGTGATTATTTATAACCATCATCCTCAAGAGATATTGAAAAAAATGTTAGCAAATGAAAAAAGCATTATGGAGTTACGGCCAAAAAATGCAAAGTTTTTACTCGATAAAAAATATATTTTTTCAGCAATGGGCTTATTGAGTTTGCATGAACCACTGATAGCCTTAAAGATTATGAAAAAATATATAATAAATATATAGATGGAGTTTATAGATATCAATGGAACTAAAAAACAAAAAACTTACTGAAGCAGAATTTTTTGCCATCCGAAAAGAAGTGTTGGCATCATGGCCAACAGGTTCATCGAAATTATTAGATTTAGATGGAGCTATTGAACGAATAAAACGACTTCCTGATAGTAAGAACTTTGCTATCAAAATGGCACAAGCAGCCAAACAAGGAAAAACAATGGTGCAACCTCGTGCAGGAGTTGCCATTTTGGAAGAACATATTAAATTGTTGCAATATTTAGAAGATGCTGGTGCAGATTTTCTTCCTTCAACAATCGATTCTTATACAAGACAAAACCGTTATCATGAAGCAGAGCGCGGAATTGAAGAAAGTAAAATTATGGGAAGAAGCATGTTAAATGGTTTTCCTGCCGTTAATTATGGAGTTGAGTTATGTCGTCAAGTCCTTGATTCTGTGAATCTTCCTTTGCAAGCACGCCATGGAACTCCAGATTCTCGTTTGCTGGCAGAAATTATTCATGCTGCTGGTTGGACTTCTAATGAAGGGGGAGCAATTTCTTATAATGTTCCCTATGCAAAAAATGTATCCATCGAAGATTCGATTAAGTATTGGCAATATTGTGACCGTTTAGTTGGTTATTATGAAGAACATGGAGCTCATATTAATCGTGAGCCATTTGGTCCATTAACCGGAACTTTAGTTCCCCCTTCGATTTCCAATGCTGTGGGGATTATTGAAGCCTTACTTGCTGCTGAGCAAGGAGTAAAGAGCATCACAGTTGGTTATGGTCAAGGAGGTAACTTTATCCAAGATATCGCCGCTATTCAGTCTTTGAAAGACCAAACAGAGGACTATTTACGACGTTATGGTTATCAAGATGTCCTTGTTACGACGGTATTCCATCAATGGATGGGTGGTTTCCCTGCGGATGAAGCTGAAGCAACCGCATTAATATCGCTGGCTTCTACTGTTGCTGCCCTAGGAAAAGCAACAAAAATGATTAACAAGACGCCGTATGAATCGGTAGGGATTCCAACCAAAGAAGCCAACGCCATCGGAATTAAAGCGTCTAAGTTCGTTGTGAATTTGTTTAAAGATCAAAAAAATCCTTCTAGTCATCAATATCTAGAAGAGTATCGCCAAATTAGAAAAGAAGTTGATTCCTTATTAGAACACGTATTTCATTTAGGAAATGGAGATTTAGCCGTTGGTACTGTGGAAGCATTCAAACAAGGAATCATCGATATCCCGTTTGCTCCAAGTAAGTTTAATGCGGGGAAAATGCTTCCTGCCCGTGATAATTTAGGTTGTATTCGCATATTGGAATTTGGCAATCTGGGATTCAGTGAAGAAATCAAAGAATTTCACCGTAAAAAAATCCAAGAACGAGCAAAATATGAAGGCCGTGAAGTTTCATTCCAAATGACCATTGATGATGTATGTGCCGTAAGTGCAGGAGAATTAATCGGTCATCATGTTAAGGCTAAAAGAACAAAAGAAAAGAAAGGGAAATAAAGATGAAGATTAAACAAGTTATTCTATCAAAATCATATACAGGATTTTATTTTGATGATCAAAAGGCGATTAAAGGCGGAGCAAAGCTAGATGGTTTTACTTATGTTGGAGAACCAAAAACACCAGGTTTTACCAGCATTCGTCAACCAGGTGAAGCGATTTCTATTCAACTAGTATTAGAAGATGGCAGTGTTGCAGTTGGTGATTGTGCTGCTGTTCAATACAGCGGTGCTGGTGGAAGAGACCCATTGTTTCTTGCTGATGAATTTATTCCGTTTATTGAAAAAGAAATCAAACCATTGTTAATTGGCGAAGATGTCAGTAAATTTAAAGAATTGGCATTAAAATATGATCATCTTCAAGTGAATGGCAAACGTCTTCATACGGCTATTCGCTATGGTATTACTCAAGCCTTATTAAAAGCAACAGCTCTTGCGAATAAATTGACGATGGCAGAGGTTATTCGCAAAGAATATCATATTCCTGAAAAAGATTATCATCCTGTAGCTGTATTCACTCAATCAGGAGATGATCGATATAATAACACGGATAAAATGATTATCAAACAAGCGGATGTATTACCTCATGCTTTGATTAATCATGTTGAAACAAAACTAGGTAACCAAGGGGAGTTATTATTGGAATACATCGTTTGGTTACGTAATCGTACTCTAAAACTTCGTAAAAATGAACAATATAAGCCTATCTTTCATATTGATACTTATGGAACAGTAGGAATTGCTTTTAATAATGATGTTGTAAAAATGGTAGATTATTTTGCTACTTTAGCGGAAGCTGCTAAACCGTTCCATTTGCGTATTGAAGGTCCAGTAGATGCAGGAAATAGGGAAGATACGATGATAGCATTACGCGATATTACCGCTTTACTTGACCAGAGAAAAATCAATGTGGAGATTGTTGCAGATGAATGGTGTAATACATTAGAAGACATCATCTATTTTGCTGATAACAAGGCAGGGCATATGTTACAAGTAAAATCTCCCGATTTAGGTGGAGTGAATAATATTGTTGAAGCATTACTATATTGTAATAAAAAGAATATCGGCAGTTATTGTGGCGGTACTTGTAATGAAACGAATATTTCCAGTGAAATCACTACGAATATTGCCATTGCTTGTCATGCAACACAGTGCCTAGCAAGACCAGGTATGGGTTGTGATGAAGGATTTATGATTGTGAAGAATGAAATTAATAGAGTTGTTGCTCTGGCGAACTCAAGGAGATAAAATATGAAAATAGGCGTTGCTGGGACTGTAGAATCGAATGACTGCTTAATCACAGTTGAAGAAAGTGATGAGTTGGAGATTATCATTGAAAGTATTGTCATGGAGTTTTTTGGTGAGCAAATTAAGAAAGTGATCGTTGACACTTTAGTTGAATTGAAAATCAAAACAATAAAAGTTACATGTAATGATAAAGGTGCTCTTGATTATACGATTAAATCACGACTAGTGACGGCTATCAAAAGAATGGAGGGCTAATTCATGAGAAGAAGTTGCCTGTTTATTCCTAGTAGCAATCCAGGAATGTTGCAAAGTGCCGATATTTATCCTTTTGATGCCGTAATCTTTGATTTAGAAGATGCGGTTACCATGAGTGAAAAAGAAAGTGCTCGGGAATTATTAAAAAACTTTTTGTCGATTGCTGATTTAAAACAAAAAGAAATCATGATTCGCATCAATAGTTTAGATAATGACTTGGCTATGCTAGATTTAGACGATATCGTCAGTGATGAAATCGATACGATTATGTTGCCAAAGGCTCGAGTGAGCGACATTGTTTATTTAGATAAAGTATTGAGGCAAATCGAAGAGAAAAAACAAATGACAAAGAAAATCAACATTGTTCCGATTATTGAACTGGCTAGTTCCTTGTTAGAAGTAGAAAGAATTGCCGCCGAAAAGCGAGTAAATGGAATTTTACTAGGAGCAGAGGACTTAACAAGCGATATGGAAGTAAGCCGCACGGAAGAAGGTACGGAAATATTTTATCCACGGGCAAGAATTGCGATGGCTTGTAAGGCATTTAAGATTGATGCGATTGATACTCCTTATACCAATGTCAACAATCTTGAAGGATTAGAGAAGGATTCATTAGTTGCTAAGGAATTGGGATTCAACGCGAAAGCATGTATCCATCCTAATCAAATTGATGTTATCAATCGAATTTTTTCTCCAACCGAAAAAGAGATTTTGCGAGCACAAAAAATTGTTGCTGCTTATGAACAAGAAAAAAAAGGAGCTTTTAGTTTAGACGGAAAGATGATCGATAAGCCGATTATTGAACGAAGCCTGAAAATAATCGCAAAAGCAAAAAAAATCGGTTTGTTATAGGAGGAAAATAATGAAAAATTCCTTGGGACGTTTTGTCAGCGAAGATTTTCGCCCATTTGTTGCGTCCGATGCTTATACCAATAAAGAAAGAATAAAGATTCCTGAGAAGAAAACGACCAATGTTGATAAGATGATATCTTCTTTACGTGAAGTGTTTGATCGATTGAATATTACTGATGGGATGACTTTATCCTTTCACCATCATTTACGCGATGGAGACCGAGTTTTAAACTTAGTTGCTGCTGAGATTAAAAGAAGAAATTTAAAGAACATGGTTTTAGCACCTAGTTCGATTTTCCCTTGCCATAGTAGTTTAGTGGAATTAATTGAAAACAAAAATGTTGTTCAGATTTATACGAATTATGTCAATGGAGCAGTAGCAGATGCCATATCACAAGGAAAACTAGAAAAGCCGTTGGTGATGATGACTCATGGTGGTCGTCCTCAAGCAATTGAATCCGGATATTTAAAGATTGATGTGGCTTTTATTGCCTGTCCTAATGCCGATAGCGAAGGCAATGGGAACGGTTTTGCGGGACCAAATGCTTGTGGATCGTTAGGTTACTCTATTAGTGATATGCTTTATGCCGATAAAAAAGTGGTAGTTACTGATCATCTGGTTTCTAAAGTGTCAAAGCGGGAAATTAAAAGTGAATATATTGATTATGTTCTTCAGGTTGATTCGATTGGTGACGCGCAAAAAATTGTTTCGGGAACAACCAAGATTACCAAAGATCCGATTGGACTGATGATCGCCAAGGAAGCAGCACGCTTTTTAGACTCTGCTGGATATATTCAGAATGGTTTTTCTATGCAAACAGGAGCAGGAGGAACTTCTCTTGCTGTAGCTCATTTTGTGAAGGAAATCATGATGAAAAATAACATAAAAGCATCCTTTGCTAGTGGAGGAATTACCGGATATTTTACCAGCATGCTAGCAGAAGGATTGGTTGATCGATTATTTGATGTCCAGAGTTTTGATTTAGAAGCGGTTAAATCGATTGGAAAAAATAAAAATCATATCGCAATCAGCGCTTCAGAATATGCTAATCCTTATGATGATAATATTGTAAATAAATTAGATTTTGTCATCCTTGGTGCAACAGAAGTAGACCTTGATTTTAATGTAAATGTCACTACATCTTCATTAGGAAATATTATTGGAGGTTCTGGTGGTCATGCGGATACAGCTCATGGAGCTAAACTAACCATGATTGTCACCCCATTGATTAAGTCGAGAATTCCGATTGTGAAAGAGAAGGTGACAACGATTACCACTCCTGGTAGTGATGTTGATGTTATTGTGACTGAAAGAGGAATTGCGATTAATCCATTACGGAAGGATTTAATTGAAAAAATGAAATCATCGAATATGGATATTGTATCGATAGAAGAATTATTGCAAAGAGCTCATCGAATTACAGGCATCCCTACAAAAATCCAATTTTCAAAGGATATTGTTGGAGTGGTGATGTATCGCGATGGAACGATTATTGATACGATATATCGGAAATAGAGGAGGAATAGATGAATTTTCTCGTAAAAGAGGCGATATTGCCACAAGAAAAGAAAAGAATTATTGCCTTTTTAAAAACATTTGATTTTGATTATGAAAAGAATAACGATCTTAGTCTTTATATCGAACAAGATGAGAAAATCATCGCTACTGTTTCTGTTGCTGATTATATTATTAAGAATTTTGCGATTGCAAAAGAGTACCAGGGAATGAATTTGGGTAATTTTTTGCTATCGCATTGTTTTCAAAAATTAGCAGCTAAGAATATCGTCTATTATCAAGTATATACAAAACCAGAACATAAGAAGATATTTTTGGATCTTAATTTTTCAGAAATCATTACTGTTAACCATACTTGTCTATTAGAAACAAAGAATTTTTCAATTCGTCAGGTACTACCGAAGATCAAGGAAAACTATCATATTACAACCAAGGATAATGGTGTGATTGTAGTAAATGCCAATCCGTTTACTAACGGACATTTATATTTAATCGAACAAGCGGCGAAGAAGCATGAAAAGCTCCTTGTTTTTGTTCTTGAAGAGGATCGCTCTACTTTTCGCTTTTCTGAACGCTTTTTATTAGTACAACAAGGAACTGCACATTTAACTAATGTAGTTGTTATTCCTAGTACTAAATACATTATTTCTTCCCTTACATTTCCTACTTACTTCTTAAAAGAAGATGTAGACAAAGTAACCGAACAAGCATCGGTTGATGCCCAAATCTTCGTCACTTATTTTATGCCGATTTTTAGTATTTCAAAACGCTATGTGGGTAGTGAAACTGACCCTGTAACGGCAAAATACAATCTTGCATTAAAACAAGTTTTAGGAAACCGTTTAGTGGAAATCAAACGAAAAGAAATTGCTAAACAGCCGATTAGTGCCAGTTTGGTAAGAAAATATTATGAAATGAAAGAATTTGAAAAAATTGCCCCTCTGGTACCAGAGACTACACTTGCGTATTTAAAGGAGAGAGATCATGAATGATATCTTAGCTGCTCGAGAACGGGAAATCCAAAACCTTCAAAAAGTGATGAAAGAAGACAATATCTATTTAACTCTTAAGGCAAATGTTCCTGGAGAAGTAAAGCGAACGGATATCAGTGCTTTTTTGATTAAACTTGCCAGGCAGAGGATTTATCAAACCTTTCACGTGAAAAGCGAAGAATTCTTTGATGATTTTGATGGTTTTTATTATATTTTTGAGATTGAAGAAAAAAGTCGATTAGAGGTTAAACTACAAGCTGTTGCGATTGAAGAAAAAGATGCAGTGGGAAGATATATTGATATTGATGTATTTCAAAATGAAACGAAGAGCTTAAGCCGGAGCGATTTAAATATTAAATCACGAAAATGTTTTATTTGTGATGAGAATCCTTATATCTGTATCCGTAATCAAGCTCATAGCCTAGAAGAAATTAAAAATAAGATTTATAACGATGTGATTGACTTTTTAGAAAGCAAAGTAACGAAGATTATTTCAGAATCGATTTTTTTGGAATTGAATTTAGATCCAAAATTTGGAATGGTCACAGCAAAATCGCAAGGGTCGCATAGCGATATGAATTATGAGTTAATGAAGCGCTCAATTGGAATTATTACTCCTTACTTAGCGCTGATGGCGATTAGTGGTTTTTGTAATCCTTTAGAAAATATTCCTGCTATTATCAAAGATATTGGGATAAAGGCGGAAAATATGATGCTTCAAGGAACAGGAAACATCAATACCTACAAAGGATTGATTTTTTCTTTAGGTTATACTGCGAGTGCGTTTGGATATTTATTGAAGAATAATTTAGCTTTCTCCAAACTCTATGATGTGGTAGCCGCATTAGGAAAACATTTACATCGAGAACTAGAAAGTGGCGGAGAAACTTTTGGCTTACAGGCTTATCGTCAATATGGATTCTTAGGAGCTCGTGGTGAAATCATCAAGGGACTGCCTACCGTTCAAGAAGCGATTAAGGTTTTTGAAGAATATCAAGAATTTTCTGATCGGGCTTTGACGATGACTTTAATTAGAATTATCAGTTTAAGTGAAGACACGGTATTGTTGAAACGAGCAGGAAGTCTCGAACGATATGAATATTTCAAACAAAAAGTGAGTAGTATTGAACAATACGATAAAAATCAAATAAATCAGATTACCAATGAATGTATTAAAGAAAACATTAGCTTTGGAGGATCTAGTGATTTGTTAGCGGTTTTAATTTTTATTATAAAAATGAAGAAAGAGTTTTTTTATGAGAAATAATAGACCTATTGGGGTGTTTGATTCGGGAATCGGTGGGATTACAGTATTATCAAAGCTAGCAGAAGTGCTTCCTTGTGAAGATTTCATCTATGTTGGCGATACTTTAAATTGTCCATACGGAATAAAGACTCCAGAAGAAATTGCCAATTTAGTTACGAGAGTTGTTCGTTATTTATTGTCACAGGATGTGAAAGCCATTGTGATTGCTTGCAATACAGCAACAGCGAATAGTGCTCATTTAAAAGAATTTGTGAAGATTCCTATTGTTGGTGTAATTTCCCCAACAGCAAAATATGCTCTCAAAGTGAGTCG
>ERZ795058.2384-NODE-2384-length-22341-cov-57.584582_pt1 | contig 22341 bp, 22 predicted proteins | sample MGYA00375142_ERZ795058 | MGnify/ENA primary metagenome ERZ795058 (study PRJEB30187, sample SAMN05720210) | activated sludge metagenome | isolation source: anaerobic digester from wastewater treatment plant | place: Japan | collected 2015-04-20 ... | reverse complement strand
CGTTCTCCGGGTCCATCCGGACCACGGTCCGGTAGCAGGTGACCGCCGCCCCGTAGTCCCCGAGGGCGTAGTAACTCTCGCCACGGTAGTAGCATGCATCCGGGTGATCGGCGTGGAGCCTGAGCACCTGGTCGAAGCACTCGATCGCCTTCTCAAAGCGCTTCAGGCTGAAGAGGATGAGCCCCTCCTGATACCATATCCCCGGGTCGGCGGCGTTCTCCTTGAGCGCCCGGTCAAAAGAGGCGAGCGCCGGTTCGTAGCGTTTCAGTTTCCTCAGTGCCGTGCCTTTATGGTACCAGATTCCGGCGTAGTCGGGCTTGATCCGGAGCGCCCGGTCGTAACACTCGTTTGCCTCCGCATGGCGCTCGAGACGGTGCAGCGCCCGGCCCCGGTTGTACCAGGCATCGGCATCCCCCGGACGGACGGCAAGCGCCCGGTCGTAGGAGTTGATCGCCTCCGCATACTGCTCCAGCACCGCAAGCGTGCATCCCCTGACATACCAGGCGTCGGCGTGGTTTGAGTCGATCGCGACGGCCCGGTCGCAGGATGCAAGGGCGTCGTTGTGCCGGGAGAGGATGGCCTGGATCGTTCCTCTGGCATACCAGGCGTTTGCGTTCCCGGGGTCAAGCGCGATGACCTGATCGTAGCAGTCGATCGCCGCATCATACTGTCGTTCGGTGGCAAGCGCCGTTCCCCTGGCAAGCCAGGTCTCCACCCGGCCCGGATCGATGGCGATGGCCTGATCGTAGTTTCTGATCGCATCGGGGGTTCGCCCCATACTCCTGAAGGCGTGCCCCCGGGTAAGCCAGGCGTCCGCGGAGTCAGGCGCGAGCTTCACCGCCTGGCTGCAGCACTCGGCGGCCTCCTGGTACTGCCGGAGGTTGTAGAGCGCCTGCCCCCGGGCGCACCAGGAGCGGGCGGATGCCGGATCGATCCTGGTGGCCTGGTCGAGACATCCGGCCGCCTCCTGGTGGCGCCCGGCAGCGGTGAGAGCGAGCCCCTTATGGTACCAGGCATCGGCGGCGCCGGCGTTCAGCCTGATCGCCCGGTCGTAGCACTCGACGGCCCGGTCGTACTGCCCCTCCTCGCAATACGCCCGTCCTTTCCTGCACCAGATCTCGGTGCTCCTCCAGGGCAGCTCCATTTTGTGAGAGATAGCAGTTCTCAGGCAAAAGGGTTTCGGTAGTATCCCCCGGTTTTCTGCATGCCCAACAGAGAACCTAACGCCTCCCCTCGCCCTGCTCTCGCGTTGCGCTCACCCGGTGCGGCGAACTGATTGACAACGTATACATGCTTCCAAATCAAAACCGGAGATGAAGAACCTCGCAGGGCCGAATGAGCATGAAGAAGATGCGCGATATACCCGACCACGATCGCCCGCGTGAGAAGCTCGCAGCACGGGGGCCCCAGTCGCTCACCAATGCCGAACTGATTGCCCTCCTCCTCGGGCGGGGTGTAAAGGGGCGCGACGTCTCGCAGATTGCCGGAGATGTAAAACAATACCTGGATAATGCCAAAGGCAACCCCTCGTATGATGCCCTCCTCGTGATAGAGGGCATCGGGGCGGCGAAAGCCTGCGAGATCATGGCCTGCTTCGAACTCGGGCGGCGGTACCTGGCAGACGATGAGGGCGTTGCCGGGAGCCGGATCACCAAGCCCGATGAAGTGCTCCCGCTGGTCAGCGAGTGGCGGGACAAGAAACAGGAATATTTCTTCTGCATAACGCTCAACGGTGCCGGGGAGGTGATCAGACGCCGGGTCGTCACCATCGGTATCCTGAACCAGAGCCTCGTCCATCCCCGCGAGGTCTTTGCCGAGGCGATCACCGACCGCGCCGCATCGGTCATACTGGTCCACAACCATCCCTCGGGCACCCTGGACCCCTCCACCCAGGATATCAGCATCACCCGGCAGCTCATCGAGGCCGGGTCGATCCTCGGCATACGGGTGCTCGACCACATCATCGTCACGAAGAAGGGTTACGTGAGCCTCAAAGAACTCGGGCACATGTAGGGGAGTGCTCGACCCATCTCCCGGACTTCGCGGCAATGCGCGTGTTCAGGTATATGAGCGGTGAGACAGCCTCTCGCGTTGCCGCGAAGAAGAACCGCATGCGGGATTTTGAGACGTTAGGCGTCAGGGAGGTCCCCGCCGCCGCTCTTCCCCCGGGCGATGCGGGCGGCATATCCTCGCCGGCACCTCGATCCCGGTGCGGTCCGCCTCAGGTCCGGGTTTGAGGTAATACCCTCGCAATTCTCCGGAGATTTGGGAAGATCCCTGAATTTTTGCTTCCGTGTTTCCGAAAAAGTTTATCCCCTCTTGTATAACAGAAATACAGGAGGCATATCTATCATGGAAATTGGATTTCTCCGGGTACTCTTCGATCCCGGGCGTTTTTTCGAGAGCCGCATGCGGGATGAACCGAGCCTGAAGGTGCCGGCGCTGATCGCGCTCGTTATCGGGGTGATCGGTGCGGTCTCGGCTGCACTGGCGGCAAACATGTTCGTTGGAATACTCCCCGCAGAGGCCCAGGCCATCGGGGTGCTCATGGTGGGCTTCGCCGCGGTGGTTGCCGTCGTCGGGGGGTTTTTGACGTGGTTCATATACGGCATCGTCTTCTACATCATATCGATGGCCTTCAAGGGCGAGGGATCGCTTGCGCGGACGCTCGAGGTCACCGGTTACGGGTTCCTGCCCCAGATCTTCGGCGGCATCATCGGGGCTCTTCTCTCCTACCAGATCATAGCGAACCTGACGCTCCCGATCGCGAGGAGCCCTGAAGAGATCGCGGCGGTGACGGAGAACCTCGCGCACGTCATAGCAACCGACCCGCTCGCGCAGATCGCCGGGGTCGTGACCATCCTCTTCCTGGCCTGGAGCGCGAACATATGGGTCTTCGGCATGAAACATGCGCGCAACCTCTCCACGCGGAATGCGGCCCTCACCGTCGGGATACCCGTGGGCCTCTACATCATCTATCTCCTCATAACGCTCGCCGGATGGCTGTAACCATGAGACCACTCTACTTTATCATCATATCACTTGTCTGCGCCCTCGCGGCATTCACCGGACCGGCCTCTGCCGGCCCCGCGGACATCACCGTGACCTCCTCCTCCATCGACCCGCCGATCCTGATGAAAGGGGATACCGGGACGCTCACGATCGCGATCCAGAACAACGGTGCCGAACCGGTCGCTATCCGGAGCGCCCGGCTCTTCGGGAGCGGTGTCGTGCCGCTGAGCGACTCCTACCCCGCTGTCGGGGAGCTCGGTACCAAAAACACGAAGACGTTCACCTTCACCGTTCGTGCGGACGGCGGGGAGGGGACGTTCTACCCCGTCTTCGTCCTCGACTTCGTCAACGCCGGCAGCCTGCGCTACCCGATCCCGGTCCAGGTCGAGAATACCCCGCTCAGCATATCGGTGATCAAAAAACCCGATGCCTTCTCCGAGGGGAGGACGGCCGACGTAACCATCCGGGTGGGGAACCCCCGCCCGAACGCCGCCTCCGGCGTCCAGGTGATCCCGCAGGGAACAGGTCTTAAGGCCATCCCGTCGAGCGCGTTCATCGGCGCTCTTGCGCCCGACGCCTCCGGGACCGCCGTCTTCAACCTGACCCCGGCAGCGGAGACGACCGCCGCCTTCCAGGTGGTCTGGCGCAACGGCATCAACACCCATACCGCCGACCTCATCCTGCCGATCACGTTCGACGAGGACAAACGGCAGGCGGACCCGGTCATCACCAACGTCGAGGTCCGGCAGGAAGCAAAAGGATACCGGATCGTGGGCGATGTCATGAACGCAGGCCTTGAGTCCGCGCGATCGGTTATCATCTCCCCGGGCGAGCCGGCGACCCCCACCGATCCGTACCGGATCTACATCGTCGGAACCCTCGATCCCGACGATGCGTCCCCGTTTGAGGTGACACTCCAGGCCGACGCAGACGTAACGGAGATCCCGATCGTCATCGAGTACCGGGACGCTGATGGCAACCGCTACACGGCGACGACGATGGTCGACGTCGGCGGCACCACAACGGCGCTGTCCGGCGGAGAGGACGGCGAGCTGCCGCTTGCCGGCATCGTCGTCGTCGTGCTTCTCGCTCTCGGGATCGTCGGCGCCATCTACTACTCCTGGAGACGGAAGTAACAGCGATGCCCGTCATCAGTTTCGATGCGGTCACGAAGGTCTACCCCCTCCCGGCCGGCGATGTCGTGGCGCTTGCCGGGATCGATCTCGCTATCGAAGAGGGTGAGTTCGTCCTGGTCATGGGCCCCTCCGGGTCGGGGAAGTCGACGCTCTTAAACGTCATGGGGTCGCTTGACGTCCCGACATCAGGAGAGGTCACCATCGCAGGAAAGCGGATCAGCAGGATGGACGACGACGAACTGACCCTTATGCGGCGGGACCACATCGGGTTCATCTTTCAGCAGTTCAACCTCATACCGCTCCTCTCGGTGGTCGAGAACGTCGAGTACCCGCTCATCCTGAAAGGCCGGCGGGATGTATCCCGCGAGCGGGCAGAGGAGGTTCTCGCGGCGGTCGGAATCACCGAGTCGCACTTCACCCATAAACCCGGCGAACTCTCGGGCGGACAGCAGCAGCGGGTGGCGATCGCCCGGGCGCTCATCAACGATCCCGACTTCCTCCTCTGCGACGAACCGACCGGGAACCTGGACTCGAAGACCGGGACGGCGATCATGGAACTCCTCGGCCGGATGAACCGCGAGGAGGGCAAGACCGTCATCATGGTCACGCACGATCCCCGGATGACCGAGTACGCCGACCGCACGATCCGGCTGGTGGATGGGAGGCTGGCATGACCTTCTTCGACCTTGCCCGCCGGAACGTCAGCCGCCACTGGCTCAGGTCGATCCTCGCGGTCACCGGGATCGCCATCGGCGTCGTCGCGATCGCCACGCTCGGTATCATGGGCAACAGCATCAACCTCATGTTCAACGATATGGTCAGCGATGTCGGCGACACCATCACCGTCTCCCCGGCGACCCGCTCGGGAACCACGGAACTCACCAAACGGCAGGTGGACGATATCACCCGGGCGGTCGGCGCCAACCGGGCCATACCGTTCGCGACCACGTTTGACTCGGTAACCGTGGGCGAGACCAAAAGCGGCGCCATGATCTACGCGATCCCGGCCAAAGATATCCCCTTCCTGCTCGATATGGAGGCGGGAGCATACCCGAAGGATACCGGTTCCGGGTGCGTGATCGGAAAGACGCTTGCCGAGAACAGCAAGGATACCGGCCTCAAACTCGGTGCCCGGGCCACGATCGGCAACGAGACCCTCCGGGTCGTGGGCGTGCTCGAGGAACGGGGGATGGGGTTCGACATCAACCCTGATAGTGCCATCGTCGTGCCCTACTCGTGGTACTCGAACCACTACGATAAAGATACGTACGACCAGGTCATCGTGAAGGTCCGCGACGTCAACGACCTCGATGCGGTCAAGGAGGCGATCGAACAGAAGATGAATCGGCGGGAGAATGTCGTCACCGTCATGGATACCCGGGGGATCCTGAAAGAGGTCTTTGCGGCCGTCGACTCGATCACGGTCTTTCTGATGGGTATCGGCGCGGTATCGCTCATCGTCGCCGGAGTCTCGATCTTAAACGTGATGCTGATGTCGGTCACCGAACGGATCAAGGAGATCGGGGTCCTGCGGAGCATCGGCACCCGCCGGAGCGAGGTGATGCGGATGTTCATCTACGAGGCCCTGATCCTCGGGCTCGTGGGTGCCGCCATCGGGGGCGTGCTCAGTTTCGGCACCGGATACATGATGACGGCTGTCTTCTCCGGGAACCCCGACTACTTCTTCAATCCGACAAGCCTTCTCTACATCGTCTTCGGGATGGCCTTCGGCATCGGGATGAGCGCGGTCTCCGGCATCTACCCGGCCTGGAAGGCGGCGCACTTAAACCCGATCCAGGCTCTCCGCCACGAGTGACGGCTACCCCGGACACTCTCTTTTTTGGCGGTCGATATCGCCGCGAAGCGTATCGAGTGCGCTCTCGATCGACCGGGGCGCGCCCGGGAGGCGGATGAGGTACTCGCACTCTCCTTCGGCTATGATGAGCGCGACCGGCGTCAGGCTGACCACGGCAGTTCTTCCTGCATGGAGAACGAGCGTCCTGATGACGGGGATGATGTACCGGTCGCCGACCCTCCGGGCGCCGCCGATAACAAGTTCGCTCCCTTCAGGCACCCGGAGCACCTCTTCCCGAGACCTGCCGGAGCCGTTGCCGCACCGGTTTCTGCAGGAGAGCCTGCACGACCGGTATGACGATCAGGAGGGGGCGGCGGATCTGCACTCTGAGCGTGAACGTTCCCTCGAAGACTTCATGGTCAAAGTCCGGGGTCAGCACGAGATCGATCGCCTCCGCCGGCCAGAGGGCGTAACGGGCGGCGGTGCAGTAACCGTAGACGACGCCGGTACTGGCGGGGCTCTCGAGGCCGAGGGTGACCTCCCCGCGGAGGGTCTCAAGGTAGAGAGACCGGTAGATGGCGGCAACGATCCTCTGGATATGGGGCCAGAGGTCGCGGGCGGCGTCGACGTACTCCCCCACCGGGAGGGCCGGTTTTGGCTCCTCCACCTTCTTCTCTTCTTCCGGTTTTGCCGCCGCCATCTCCCGGATATCCCGGACCATGACCCGCCGGCCGGCAAGGAGGACCTCGAACACCTGCACATCCTCGTCGGCCCGGACCCTCGCCCCCACGATGCCCCAGGCTACGGTTGCCGTCCCGCGGAGGCTTTCCCGCCCGCAGTCGGCGACCGTCGAGACGGTCACCGGGACCAGGTACAGGGCAAGCAGAATCGCAAGGAGGATGATGACGGCGGCAAGCAGGAGGAAGAAGAGAAGGGTCGCGGCCATGTTCTGGAGAAAAAGAGGACTTTATGCCCCTTCCTCACCGCTGACCGGGATCTCCTTCCCCTCTTCCGGCTTCGGTCTTCCTTCTTCCGGCTTCTGGGACGGTTTGCCTCTACGCTGCTGCATCATCTCGCCGCCCTTCTCGATCGCTTTCGCGACATGCGGGCCGACCGCCTCCCCGAGCGTCGTGATCACCTCGGCGATCTCGCTCTTCTTCTTCAGCGATATGACCTGAATACCTTCGGGGCCGGATACGCCCTTGGTGACGATGACCAGAGCGATGGCCGATATGCCGCCCCCGCCGCCGGTCCCGGTTCCACCGCCCTGGTTACCTTCTTTCGTCCCTCCTTTGCATTCTCCGGCACCAAACCCGAACCCGAATTCGGCGACCGGTATGATGACCCGTTCAGCAGTCTCGACCGGGGCACCGAGGACGGCGCTCGCACAGAGTGATCTCGCAAGTTGATCGACGGTTATCTGGAGCATGGATTCGCCAGTCACACTATTCACCACAAGTATTCCCTCTCCGGCCTCATATATAATGGTTGGGGTATCCCCCGGGCCACACGGATGCCCACAGGGCGCGTATGGATACCTGTTTATGCTTCGGAGGCGACCGATTGTCCGATGAAGGATCTTCCCATGCCGGATTGGAACGAGGTCTGGCGGAGGAGGCTTGCCCTGAACCGGTCGACTCCGGCGTTCCGGGAGGGTGTCGAACTCTGGAGCGACCGGGAGCGGGCCCGGCGGTACGCTACCCGCCTTGCGTCCGATCATGCACGACGGGTTGCCGAGACCCTCTCGGACCTCGACGTCGCTCCCGGCGACCGGGTGCTGGATATCGGGTCGGGGCCCGGGACTCTCGCCCTGCCGCTTGCCCGGGCCGGTGCGCTGGTGACGGCAGTCGAGCCTGCGGAGGGGATGCTTGCCGAGCTCCGGGCGGCGGCGGAGCAGGAGGGGATCACCACGATCACCACCGTCCGCGGCCTCTGGGAGGAGATCGATCCGGCCTGCGACATCGCGCCGCCTTACGACAGGGTGGTCGCCTCGTTCTCGCTCACCATGCCCGACATCCGGTCGGCCGCGGCGGCGATGAATGCAGCTGCCTCCGAGTCCGGGTCGGTCCACCTCTACTGGTTCGCCGATGAACCGCTCTGGGAACGGATATACCTCGCGCTCTGGGAGGACCTGCACGGGGCGCCGTATCACCCGAGGCCGAAGGCCGACTGCCTCTTCAACGTCCTCTACGGGATGGGGATCTACGCAGACGTCCGGATGCGCCCGATGGGCGATACGGTCGCCTTCACGACCGTGGAGGATGCGGTCGACCACTTCACTCCCCGGATGGGCGTAACGACCCTGCAACAGCGGGAGATACTCCGGGACTACTTCCGTGAACACCTCATCCGGCAGGATGGCGGGCTTGCTCTCCCCGGGAGATCGATATACGCCGCGATCCGGTGGCAAAAACAGGGGTGACGACCGGGAGGTTCTCTCTCACAGGAACCGCGCGCCCACGACCAGCGCGGCGACGGCGGCGAGACCGAGGACGAGGACGAGCATCCTCCAGGTTCCAGGGTCTGCAAGCCCGGTGAGGAGGGCCCCTATCTCCCGCCGGTAAAGAACGGTAAACAACCCGGCGATCAGGAGGAAGAAGAGCCATTCGCTCGGCTGGGCGAGCTCCCGCAGGATCGAGCTCCAGAAGTAGTCTCCCGGGTAGTCGTGCTGTGGGAGAGGGCCGAGGAACGGCCAGAACCACTCGACGGGCTGCCGCCACATGCCGTCGAGAACCTGGTGGCTTGCCATACCGGCGGCCACCACGAGGAGGCCGACCTGGCCGCGGTAGTGGTAGATGAGGAAGCCGGCGAGGAGGGCGAGGGAGAGGACGGTGAGGCCGTGGAAGTAGATCCGCCCGTAGTTGACCGTCCCGGCAAGGACGATGTGCCCGAGCGGCTTATCGATCAGGTCGGGGAGGACGGCACCGAGGGCGCCGAGCGCGATAAGTCGCCGATCGCCGACGATCGCCGCGAGGACGATCCCGATGAGGATGCCGACCATGGCGTGGGCGAGGAGGTACATCGCTCTCCAGTGGTGATATTACCATATACCCTTTTTCCCGGGGGCCTATCCCCGCCCGGGCCATGCGCATTAAAACAAACTACTCTGATCATTGTTGATCCGCAATGTATATATCTGTCAGAAACACACCATGGTGTATGCAGACGAAGATCCTCCTTGACGAGGGGGAGATGCCGAAGCGGTGGTATAACATCCAGGCGGATCTCCCGACACCCATGGATCCGCCCCTCCACCCGGCGACCGGGAAACCGGCGGTTCCCGATGACCTCCGCCACATATTTCCGATGGAACTGATCCGGCAGGAGATGACTACGGAGCGCTACATCGATATCCCCGGCGAGGTCCGGGATATCCTCACCCTCTGGAGACCAAGCCCCCTCTACCGGGCACGAAGGCTCGAGGCCGCCTTGAAGACCCCGGCAAAGATCTACTTCAAGTGGGAAGGCGTGAGCCCGCCGGGCTCGCACAAGCCCAACACCGCCATTCCCCAGGCCTACTACAACCGCGAGGAGGGGGTCGAGCGCCTCGCGACCGAGACCGGGGCGGGGCAGTGGGGGTCATCGCTTGCGTTTGCAGCGGGCCTCTTTGACATGGAGTGCACCGTCTACATGGTCCGGTCCTCCTACGAGCAGAAACCCTACCGTAAGAGCATGATGCAGGTCTACGGTGCCGAATGCATACCGAGCCCGTCGGATAAGACCCGGTCGGGACGGGCGGTCCTCGCCCACTCCCCGGATACGCCGGGCTCCCTCGGCATCGCCATATCCGAGGCGGTCGAGGATGCGGCAAACCACGAGAACACCAACTACGCGCTCGGCTCCGTCCTCAACCACGTCTGCCTTCACCAGACGATCATCGGCCAGGAGGCGCGGGAGCAGCTTGCCATGGTGGAAGCCTACCCCGATGTGGTGATCGGTTGCGTCGGCGGCGGTTCCAACTTCGCCGGGCTCTCCTTCCCGTTTGCCGGCGATAAGATCACGGGAAAACACCCCGAGACCGATATCGTCGCGGTGGAGCCGTTCGCCTGCCCGACCCTGACGAAGGGGCTCTACGCTTACGACTTTGGGGATGTCGCGGGGCTGACGCCGATGCTGCGGATGTTCACCCTCGGCCACGACTTCGTCCCGCCGGCGATCCATGCCGGAGGCCTGCGCTACCACGGGATGTCGCCGCTCGTCTCCCGCCTCGCCCGCGATGGCGTGGTCCGGCCCGTTGCCTACCACCAGAACGAGGTCTTCGATGCCGCCGTGATGTTTGCCCGGACGGAGGGGATCATCGTCGCGCCCGAGGCAGCCCACGCCGTGAAGGCCGCGATCGATGAGGCCGTCCGGTGCCGCACGACCGGGGAGGCAAAGACGATCCTCTTCAACAACTCCGGGCACGGGAACTTCGACTTCTCCTCCTACGAGGCATACTTTGGAGGAAGGCTCGTCGACTACGAGTACCCGGTCGAGCTGATCAAGGAGTCGCTCGCCCGGCTGCCGGCGACGGGGTGATGCCGGTGGACTGGACGGCGCTCCAAGAGAGCTGAACACCGAACCGGGGTACGAAGCGGCCGTCGCTGCAGCGGACGCGGCCTGTCTGCCTCTCATCGTCCCCGTATTTACCGAGATCCCGCTTCCGGCATCTTCGCCGGCGGACCTTTACGCGTCCCTCCGGGATGGCCCCGGGTTCCTGCTGGAGTCGCTCGAAGGGAGCGAGAAGACCGCCCGTTACTCCTTCATCTGCACCGCCCCGGCTGCGACGGTCGTCGTGGCCTCCGACGGTGCGCTGACCGTCTCCGGCGATCCCCGCATCCGAGCGATCGCCGGGGAGGTCGAGGCCGCCGATCCCATCGGTGCCGCCCGTTCGTTCATGGCCCGGTTCCGGGTCGCCCCTTCGCCGCTCCGGGGGTTCTCCGGGGGGCTCGCGGGCTACTTCTCCTACGACCTCATCTCTTCCATCTACCCGGTCTCCCGGGTGGAGACGGCGGAGGGCTCCGAAGAGCCCGTCGCCCGGTTCATGCTGGCGCAAAACTGCCTCGCCCTCGACCACCGGAGAGAACGGCTCGCGGTCGTCGGGAACCTGCTCGTCACCGACGGAGCCGACGCAGAGGAGGAGTACCACCGGGCCCGTGAGGCGATCGCCGGGGCGCTCGCCCGGATACGCGACCTCACCCCGGCATGCACGGGCTATCCCCCCTCCTCAGGGGTTGTGACGTCGTCCTGCACCCCGGAAGAGTTCTCGGGCGCGGTTCTCCGGGTCAAGGAGCATATCGCCGCAGGCGACGTCTTCCAGGCTGTCCTCTCCCGGCGGCTCGCCTGCCGTATCGCGGGCGACCCGTTCGAGGTCTACCGGCGGCTCCGGGTGAAAAATCCGAGCCCCTACATGTACTACCTGGACTTCGGGGACATGGCGGTCGCCGGGAGCAGTCCCGAGATGCTCGTCCGGGTGGAGGACGGCCGGGTGACGACCGTCCCGATCGCCGGCACCCGGCCGCGGGGAAGGACCCCGGCGGAGGACGACCGGCTCGCGGCCGAGCTCCTCGCGGACGAGAAAGAGCGAGCCGAACACATCATGCTCGTCGACCTGGCGAGAAACGACGTCGGGGCGGTATCGAGGTACGGGAGCGTCTCGGTGGAGGGGTTCATGACCGTCGAGCGGTTCTCGCACGTTCAGCATATCGCCTCGACGGTCACGGGCACCCTCCGGGAGGGGCTCGACCGATTCGACGCCTTACGCTCCTGTTTTCCCGCGGGGACCGTTTCGGGCGCCCCGAAGGTCCGGGCGATGCAGATCATCGGCGAGACGGAGAAGCTCCGGCGCGGGATCTACGCGGGAGCCGTCGGTTACCTCGGTTTTTCCGGCACGATGGACCTCGCGATAGCCATCCGGACGATCGTCGTGGAGGACGGCGCCGCCTCCGTCCAGGTGGGGGCGGGGATCGTGGCCGACTCCGACCCCGGCCGGGAGTGGGCCGAGACCGAGAACAAAGGGCGGGCGATGCTTGCGGCGCTCGGCGCGGAGGCGGAGTGATGCGGGTGCTCGTCATCGACAGTTACGACAGCTTCACCTTCAACCTCTGCCAGCAGATCGGTATGCTCGGGGCGGAGCCGGTCGTGGTGAAGAGCGATACGCCGTTTGAGCGGATCCGTCCCGTGCTCTTCGACCGTGTCGTCCTCTCGCCGGGCCCGGGGCATCCCCGGGACTCCGCCCTCTACCGGGAGGTCCTCGGCACGATCAGCCGGACCGTCCCGACGCTCGGGGTCTGCCTCGGCCACCAGGCGATCGGCCTTGCGTTCGGTGCACGCATCGTTCGGGCGGATCGGCTGATGCATGGGAAGCGGTCGATGATCCGGCACGACGGTGCGGGGATCTACACGGGGGTGGCAAGCCCCCTCGTCGCGACCCGTTACCACTCGCTCGTCATCGATCCGGCGACCGTCCCGGACTGCCTCGAAGTGACGGCCCGAAGCGACGACGACGGGGCGATCATGGGCGTCCGGCACCGGGAGTTCCCGATCGAGGGGGTGCAGTTCCACCCGGAGAGCATCCTCACCCCCGACGGGAACCGCCTGATGAAAAACTTCCTCTCCGGTATGGGGGGTGCGGCATGATCCGCGAAGCGATTGTCCGGATCTCCACGGGCACGGACCTCACCTCCGCCGAGGCGGGAAGGGTGATGGAGGAGATCATGCGGGGCGCGGCGACTCCCGCCCAGGTCGGCGGGTTCCTCACGGCACTGCGGATGAAAGGGGAGAGCGAGACGGAGATCGCGGCATTCGCCCGGGCGATGCGGGCGGCGGCCGTCCCGGTTGTTCTCCCCGCCCCGGAGATGCGGGTGGATACCTGCGGGACCGGGGGCGACGGTGCGGGGACGTTCAACATCAGCACCGCGGCCGCCTTTGTCGCGGCCGGGGCCGGCGTCCCGGTCGTGAAGCACGGAAACCGGGGCGTATCGAGCCGGTGCGGTTCGGCCGACGTCCTCGAGGCGCTCGGCGTCTCCGTCGCGATCCCGCCCGATAAGGTCGGGGAGGTCCTCGCGGTCGCCGGGATCGCCTTCCTCTTCGCCCCGGCTTACCACCCGGCGATGCGGTACGCCAGATCGGCCCGGCAGGAGATCGGGATACGGACGGTCTTCAACCTCCTCGGTCCCCTCACGAACCCGGCAGGTGCCGGGGCTCACCTCCTCGGCGTCTACGATCCCCGCCTGACCCTTCCGGTCGCGCGGGTGCTCGGGGATCTCGGGGTGGAGCGGGCGATGGTGGTCCACGGCGCGGGTCTCGACGAGATCGCGACGGCCGGGCCGACGACGGTCGCGGAGCTCCGGGACGGCGAGGTCGAAACGTATACGCTCGACTGCATGGAGTTCGGGATCCCGCGCTCGCCTGTGGCCGCACTCCGGGGCGGCGGGCCGGAGGAGAACGCCCGGCTCCTCCTCTCCGTCCTCGCGGGGGAGGACGGCCCCGCCCGGGACATCGTCGCCCTCAACGCCGGGGCGGCGATCTACCTCGGTGGAAAGGCCGGCGACATCGCCGCCGGCATCGCCCGCGCCGAGGCTTCGATCGACTCGGGCGCGGCGCTCGATCGGCTCCGCCGGCTGGTCGAGGCGACCGGAGGCCCGGTATGATCCTCGACGATATCGTCAGGGCGACCCGGGAGCGCCTGGAGAGCCTCGACACTCTTCCGGAGATCGATCCCGGCGCTCCGCCCCACCGGAGCCTTGAGGCCGCCATACGTGCGTGCCGGGAGAGACGCGCGATCATCGCCGAGGTGAAGTACGCCTCCCCGTCGCGCGGCAGAATCCACGACGGCTGCGCCCCCGAGACGATCGCGAGGGAGTTCGCCGCCGCCGGAGCCGTCGGGCTCTCGGTGCTGACCGAACCTGCCTATTTTTTTGGGAGCATCGAAAACCTCGTCCGGGTGCGGCGTGCGGTAACGGTGCCGATCCTCAGGAAAGACTTCATCGTCGACGAGCGCCAGCTTGCAGAAACCCGGGCGCTCGGCGCCGACGCCGTCCTCCTGATCGCCCGGGTGCTCGGGGATCGCCTCCCCGCGTTCGTCGACGGGGCACACGCGCTCGGTCTTGAGGCGCTCGTCGAGGTCCACGACAGGAGCGAGATGGAACGCGCTCTCGCGACGGATGCGAGACTTATCGGGATCAACAACCGCGACCTGGAGACGATGAGGATCGACCTCTCGACGACCTTCCGCCTCGCGGAAGCGGCACGCGACGCGGGGAGGATCGTGGTCTCCGAGAGCGGCATCACGTGGCCCTACGATGTCCGGAGCCTCGGGAGGCATTGCGATGCGTTCCTGATCGGGTCCGCCCTGATGTCGGCTAAAGATCGGTGCAAACGGCTGGAGGGATTCGTATTCGCGTGAAGATCTGCGGGATCACCACCGTCGGCGACGCCCGTGCCGCCGCCGCGGCCGGAGCCGATGCGATCGGCGTGGTGCTCGCGAGCCCCTCGCCCCGGTCGGTGACCCCGGAGCTGGCGCGGGAAATATTCGCGGCGGTTCCGCCGTTCGTGACCACGGTCGCCGTCACTTCGACCGACCGGGAGGAGGACCTCGCGGCGATCCTCTCCTCGCGGCCGGACGCGGTCCAGGTGGCAGGCGACCTCGCCCTCCCCCGGGGCGCGGGGGTCCGGGTCATCCGGATGCTTGCTCCCGGCGACGCTCTCCGGGACGACTGCGACGCGGTGGTCGTCGACGGCAGCCGCGGCACCGGGCGGGCGTTCGACCCCGAATATGCACGAAGATGCGTGGCCGCCTCCCCGGTGCCGGTCATCCTCGCGGGGGGGCTTTCCCCCGGAAACGTCGCCGCGGCAATCCGGGCGGTAAGGCCTTACGCCGTCGACGTCGCTTCAGGCGTCGAGGCGGCGCCGGGGATCAAGGACGAGCGTCTCATGAGGGCGTTCGTGATGGCATGCAGGACGATAGAACCATGAGAGCAGGACGATACGGAGTATACGGCGGGCAGTACGTGCCCGAAACCCTGATGAGCGCGTTGATCGAGCTTGAGGAGACCTATGCCCGGGTCCGCGAAGACCCGGAGTTCTCCCGCCGGCTCTCCTGGTACCTGCACGAGTACGCCGGCCGGGAGACACCGCTTACCTTCTGCGGGAACCTCTCCCGCGACCTCGGCTGCCGCGTCTACCTGAAAAGGGAGGACCTCCTCCACGGCGGCGCCCACAAACTGAACAACACCCTCGGCCAGGCGCTCATGGCGAAGTTCATGGGCAAGCGCCGGCTCATCGCCGAGACCGGCGCCGGGCAGCACGGCGTCGCGACGGCGATCGCGGGCGCAGTTCTCGATCTGCCCGTCGAGGTCTACATGGGCGAGGTGGACACCCGGCGCCAGGCGCTCAATGTCTTTCGGATGGAGCTCCTCGGCGCCCGGGTCGTCCCGGTCGCCTCCGGGACGCGGACACTTAAAGACGCCATCAACGCGGCGATGCGCGACTGGGTGGCGAACTCTGGGGATACCCACTACCTGCTCGGCTCCTGCGTCGGCCCGCACCCCTTCCCCCGGATCGTCCGGGACTTCCAGTCGGTCATCGGCGAGGAGGCGCGGCGGCAGATCCTCGAGCGGGAAGGGCGGCTCCCCGACATCGTCGTCGCCTGCGTCGGCGGGGGTTCGAACGCAATCGGCATCTTCTACCCGTTCGTGAACGACGATGTGCGGCTCGTCGGCGTGGAGGCGGGCGGCGAGGGACTTATCTCCGGCCGTCACGGGGCTTCGCTCTCGGCCGGTTCGGTCGGGGTCTTCCAGGGAGCGCTCTCCTACCTCCTCCAGGACGGCGACGGCCAGGCGCTCGAGACGCACTCGATCGCCGCGGGCCTCGACCATCCCTCCGTCGGGCCGGAGCACGCCATGCTGAAGGACGCGGGAAGGGTCCGCTACGAGGCGGTCACCGACGCCGAAGCGCTCCACGCCTTCCGCTACCTCTCCCGCGTCGAAGGGATCATCCCGGCGCTCGAGTCCGCCCACGCGGTCGCTTACGCCCTCCGGGCGGCGGACAACCTCGATGAAGACGACATCCTCGTCGTCAACCTCTCCGGCCGGGGCGACAAGGACGTTGCAGACGTCGCGAACGTTCACGGAGGCGCGGCATGAGCCGGATCGAGGCACTTTTCGCCCGGAAGAACCCGGTCTTCGTCGGGTTCACCGTCGCCGGGGACCCTGATAGAGAAACGTCGTTTGGCGTGGCGAAGACGATGGTCGATGCGGGCGTCGACCTCCTCGAGATCGCCGTCCCCTACTCCGACCCGGTGGCGGACGGCCCCGTGATCGAGCGGGCGCACGTCCGCGCCCTCCGGGCGGGCACCACCCCGGACGACGTCTTCGCCCTCGTTCGGCGGGTCAGGGAGTACGCGCCGCCCCTCCCCCTCGTCCTCTTCACCTACTACAACATCGTCTACCGCCGGGGGGTCGACCGGTTCTTTGCGGAGGCCGCCGCCGCCGGTGCGGACGGTATCCTCATCGTCGACCTCCCCACCGAGGAGTCGGGCGAGGTCGCACCCTCCGCCCTCCGGCACGGCATCGACCGGATCGTGCTCGTCGCCCCGACGACCTCGCCGGAGCGCCGGCAAAAGATCCTCAGGGGCGCTTCCGGGTTCGTCTACCTGATCTCGCTTGAGGGGGTGACCGGCGAGCGCGACCATCTCCCCCCGAACCTCGCCGGGCTGGTCGGTGCGGTGCGGGAGAAGACGGACCTCCCGCTCGCCGTCGGGTTCGGGGTCTCGCGCCCGGAACACGTGGCTGCGGTCGCCGCCGCCGGTGCGGACGGCGTCATCGTAGGGAGCGCGCTTGTCCGCGTAATCGAGGAGCACCCCGGCGACGAAGCCGGGATGCACGAAGTCCTCCGCGCCGTAATCAGGGCGCTCAAGAGCGGATTCGCTCCCGACCCCGATCCTGATATGCCCCGGCGCGAAAGAGTAGAGGGATGAGAAAGACCGTCGGGTTTCTGGTCAACCCCGTCGCCGGTATGGGCGGCGCCGTGGGGCTCGCGGGGACGGATGGAAAGGTCTCGGAGGCGCTCCTGCGCGGCGCCGTCCCCCGCGCCCGCGACCGGGCGGTCCAGGCCCTCTCCCTTCTCAGAGACGACGATATTACGTGGTATACCTGTGCCGCGCCGATGGGCGAGGATGCCCTTGCCGGTGCCGGGATCGACCGTTTTACCGTCGTCTACCGGCCATCTGGCCCGACGGGTGCTGCCGATACGAAGGCCGCGTGCCGGGCGTTTCTCGATGCCGGTCTCGACCTCATCGTCTTCTGCGGCGGGGACGGGACTGCCCGAGACGTCTTTGACGCCGTGGGGCGGTCGGTCCCCGTCCTCGGGATCCCTGCCGGTGTGAAGATGTACTCGGCGGTCTTTGCAGTCAACCCGGCGGCCGCGGCCGACCTCATCCGGCGGGCGGGGGGGGTTGCCTGCCGCGACTCCGAGGTGATGGACGTCGACGAAGAAGCCTACCGCTCGGGCCGGCTTTCTGCCCGGCTTTATGGGTACCTGTGTGTCCCGTATATACCGGAGCGGACTCAAGGGGGAAAACAGGTCTTTGAGCAGCAGGACGAGGAGCGGGCGAAGGACGATATCGCGGCGTTCATCAATGAGGTCATGCTCCCGGAGACGCTTTATATCATCGGCGCCGGGAGCACGACGGCGCGGATCATGGAGCGGCTCGGTCTAACCCCGACGCTTCTTGGCGTCGACGTCGTCAGGGATGGGCGGGTCGTCGCCCGGAACGCCGACGAGCGGACCCTCCTTGCCCTCCTCGACCGATATCCGCGGGCAAAGATCGTCGTGAGCCCCATCGGCGCCCAGGGGTTCGTCCTCGGGAGGGGAAACCAGCAGATCAGTCCCGCGGTGCTCCGGAAGACCGGGTTATCGAACCTGGTCGTGGTCGCCACGCCCGGAAAACTCGCCGCGACACCCCTCCTGTATGTCGATTCCGGGGATCCGGCGCTCGACCGGGATATCGGGGACTCTCTTCTCGTCGTCTCCGGCTACCGGGTGGCGCAGAGGAAGCGGGTCCTCCACCCGGAGTGACACCGGTTCATCCATCTTCTCGCGCGAGTACTGCTCGGCGAGCTTGCGGAGATCCCGCACTTTGGCGTTCGCCGCCTCGATGATGGAGAGGGCATCGAGGTAGCGGCTGTCCCCGCGGTCGCCCTTCTCGCGGAGACAGATGAGCTGCTCGCGGTAGTGCCAGTTGATGGCGAGCTGGAGCTCGACATCGCGGGCGCGGAGTTCGGCGACGGTCGCGTCATCGATCACCGGGAAGTGGCGGCCGAGCCCGACGATGTTTGCGTCGAGGATCCGGTAGACACTCTCTGTCTTCTCTGCGAGGACGACAAAGGCGCCGTTCCCGTTTTCGGATGCTTTCCGGAAGAACTTCCCGAGGTCCGCCCCGAGGTAGCCGAGCCGGCCGATCTCGTGCGACATCCGGACCAGGAAGACCACCTCGGTCGCTTCCTGGTCCGCAAGCTGCCTCCGCGATATCTCCCGAAGCGCCTGCCCTATCTTCCCGTCAAGGTGGCTGTTGAGGTCTTTGAGCCTCTCGACCCTCTGGTAATCCGCATCATCTGACGTCGCAAGGTAGGTCATCACCGCGCGGAAGAGGTCGAGCGTGACCCCGTGGGCGTACCCGAGCTCCTTTCGGATCAGCTCAAACCCGTGGTGCGTATCGTCGGGGATGCCGTCCTCGAGGTAGTGCGTCCGCATCAGGATCTCAGGCTCGTTCCCGGGCACCAGCCACGTAACGAATTGCCCGAGCTGCCTGATGAGGATGAGGAAGACCGTCGCCGTGATCAGGTTGGATATGAGGTGGGCGTTTGCCACCATCTGCGCCTCGGTTCCGCCGATCGTCATGATGAGTTCGGTGAACGGATCAATGAACGGGAGGATCAGGAGCACTCCCCCGAGGTTCAAGGTGAAATGGGCCACCGCCGCCCGCCGGGAGTAAAGGTTCATCCGGGCGGAGGCGATGAGGGCCATCGTGGTCGAACCGATGTGCGCGCCGAGTATGAGCGGGATCGCCTGCGGAAGGGTGAGCAGCCCCTGCTGGGCGAGGACGACGGCAAGGCCGGTCGTGACGGCGCTCGACTGCACCATGGTCGTCACGAGAAACCCGATCAGGATGGCGAGCGGGAGCGCCGAGAACCGCGTGATGAGGCCGATGATCTCGGGATCGTTCTGGAACGGCACGAGCGCCGTCGATATGAGGTTCAGACTGAAGAAGACGAGGCCGAAGTAGAAGAGAGGTTTTCCGAGGAACCGGTAACGCCGCCCGAAGATCCCGACGAGAAAGCCGATCGGGATCAGCACCTGTCCGAACGCCGTCATCTTGAAGGCGACGAGCTGGGCGGTCATGGTCGTTCCGACGCTTGCACCTATGATGATCCCGAGGCTCTGGACGAACGAGAGCGTCCCGGCGTTGACCAGGCTGACGGTGATGATCACCGTCGCTGCGCTCGACTGAACGAGGGCAGTGACGACGGCGCCGAGTATCGCGGCCAGGATCGGCCGCTCGGTCACCCTGCCGAGGATTGCCGCGAAGCTGCCTTTTGCAACGGCGAGGATTTCGCGGGAGAAGTTCTCGATTCCATAGAAGAAGAGAATCAGGCCAGGTACGACGGCGAAGGCTATTTCCCAGGGGACCATTATTGTTCTATAAATATAGGTTCTCTGATTTGAAATACCTCTCTCAATGCTTTCGGTGGGATTTCACCGGGGCGAGCAGTGCGTTCTTCGCCGGGACGGCACCCCGTATGCCGCGCCATATGTTGCCTCACGGGGAGCGCCGCATTATACCTCATCTTCGTGCTCGATGCGGCAACGCCCGCCCCTGTATCCTCACCCCCTCATGCAACGCTCTGCATGCCCGGCGGTTGACATGCCGACCTGGAGTGTGAAGTGGGTATCCAGGGCGCCGCCTGCAATGGCCCGGCAAAAGGATCGCAGGTATAATCCCGGTTGCGGCCCAACCTTTCCCTGTGGCAACCTTCGACCCCTCGGTCCTCGGGGTCTTCGTCTTCGGCCTCGTCGCCGGCATTTGCCCCTGCAACAGCGTCCTTTGTCTTGGGCTGATCGGCTACCTGACGAGCGGAAAGACGGATCTTACGCTTGCCGGGATCCTCAGGCTGACCATAGCGTTCTCGTTCGGAACCATCCTCGTCCTCCTCCCGCTCGGGGTTATAGCGGGGTACCTCGGGGAGTACCTCCTCTTCCTCGACGAGACGATCGCGTGGGCTATCGGCGGGGTGCTGATGATCCTGATGGGGCTGCAGCTCCTGCATGCGTATAAACCGCCGATACGGAGGATATTCAACTTTTTCCGGGCGCCTATCTCCTACTCCGTCACGGGCGCGTTCCTGCTCGGGTTGTCGTTCGGAGCGATCACCGTGGGGCGCGGGGCGCCGATGCTTCTTATTGTCCTGACCTACATCGCCCTCTACCAGACGGCTATCGAGGGACTCTTCACGATCTTCGTGTATGCCGTGGGGCTCTCGATCCCGCTCATCGTGCTCAGCTCGGTCGGGGGCGCGGTCGGGAAGAAGGTCAAGGAGAAGGCGCGGATGAGCGGGGAAGTCTTTGACCGGATCATCGGCATCGCGATCGTCCTGATCGGGGTCTACTTCCTGACTCTCGCGTTCTTCTGAGGGTTCACTCCTCCTCGGGCCGGCTTTCCCCACGGGGGCCCGGATCGAGGGCGGCGAGCACCCGGAGAACAACGTAAAGGATCGCGGCGACGAGCACGCACTCGAGGTAGAACCCGAAGACTGCGAACGCGGAGAAGAAGAGTTTATACGTGGGCGTATCTGCGGCGAGCGGCAGGACACTCATGATGCCGTCGAAGAACCACCCGAAGATCGGCACGCTCTCCGCTATGAGGGGAGCAGGCCCGCCCGGCCACCGCTCGGGGTTTATCACCAGGGCGCCGACGAACGGGACCGAGGCTGCGATGGCGACGAGCATTGCCTGCCGTTGCCTTTTGACCGGGACGGCGCCCTCGATCAGGGGGAGCGGTGTTACGGCCCCCGCGACCACCAGGGCGACGATCACGAGGATGAAGACGGGGAGGACGAACGGTGGGGCCGGGCCCGGCGTTCCGGAGACGATCCTTGCGGTACCTGCCCAGATAACGGCCGTAACGGCCGCGACGAGCGGAGGGAGTGCCGGCGAGAACCGGCTTCGGGGGAGGGGGTGGATGATGTTACCTGACATATTGCACCGTCCGGGATGCGGTTTTGCTGCCGGGCTCGGTATTAGTTGATGAATGGTCGGCGCATCCCCATAAATAGCCTCTGCCATGATTATTTACACATTGGAGTGTTTCGATCGATTTTCTCTCGATGTTACGGAGGGGCCGGGATACATGGCCCCCTCCCTCATGAGCGGTCATCGGATATCCATCCGCATGAACTTCGTATACCCGATAGCGAAGAATATCACAGGGTAGATGGTCAGCGCCGCAATACTCGACCATATCCTGCCGAGCATATCCTCGAGGGTCGCCCCGGAGGAGTTGCTGATCCCCTGGATGAGGGCGTTGGTCGCCATTTGTGGTGATACGAGGTTCGTGATGCTCTGGATCAGGTTGAATTGCCCGTAATATGCCGTGATCGCTGCCTGGAATTCTTCTGACGAGATATCCCCGCCGTATGCGGCAGGGTCGGGCTCTTCCATCATGAACGCCATGCCGATATGCGTGGTGGCGTAAGGGGCCAGAAGAACGAGGAAGATGAAGACGATCATCGAAAGAAGCAGGGCGCTGCCGCTCTCCCGGCAGAGGGTGGAGATGGCAAGCGCGATGGAGAAGAAGGTCACGAAGAAGAGAAGGGTGACGCCGGCATAGGTCAGGACCATCCAGAGGTCGCCCGGGGCGGGCACGATCGAGAAGACGAGGAGGAGCGCGGTGGATATGGCGAGCACTCCTCCGACGACGAGGGCCAGCAGTGCGATGCCCCCGAGCGCCTTGCCGTTGATGATCTCGTCGCGGTAGACCGGGTGAGAGAGAATGCTTTTGAGTGACCGGGACTCCTTCTCTCTGGAGACCAGGTCGAACCCGACGGCGATGGCGAGGAGGCCTCCGCAAGAGATCAGCGTGAGAAACATCGAGGAGTAAATATCCGCGACCGGCGGTTTTGTGGGCATCATTCGTTCCGGTCCGTCGAACCTGTCGTCCATCGCGGCCAGTTGCTCGGAGTATCTATCCAGTTCTCTCTCGTAGCTCACGACCCCGCTGTACGTCCCCACCAGGGCGATGGCGAGGAACAGGGCGAGGATCACCAGGAACCGCCAGCCCGTGACCTGGTCGGTGAATTCTTTCCGCGCCACAACGAAGACCCGTTCTGTCTTCATCCCCCGGGAAACCCGATCCATCTGCAC
>ERZ795058.2380-NODE-2380-length-22353-cov-7.620100_pt1 | contig 22353 bp, 19 predicted proteins | sample MGYA00375142_ERZ795058 | MGnify/ENA primary metagenome ERZ795058 (study PRJEB30187, sample SAMN05720210) | activated sludge metagenome | isolation source: anaerobic digester from wastewater treatment plant | place: Japan | collected 2015-04-20 ... | reverse complement strand
CCCACCCGCCACCGCTGCCGGGTTCCCATTCTACCCACACGGGCCGTTCAAAAATGCCCAGATGCGAGGCCCCCGAAATCCTGAACCGTGAGCCGTACCTCGCATCCCGCACGCGCCCAACGCCAGGCTTCAGGAAAGCTCCCCACGGACGCCTCAGGCTCCCGCAGATGGCCGCTTCTCGGCCGCCGCCGCCCCTTCCTCCGTCTCCACCTCGATCGCCAGATCCGGGCACCGAAGCTCGCACAGCTTGCACGCCACGCAATCCCCCGCACGAACCACAACCACTTTCTCGCTCTCGTCCAGCTCCAGCACCTTCTTCGGACAAAAATGCACGCAGATCCCGCATCCCTTGCACCACTCCCGTTGGATCACGTGCCTCCTCAATACCTGCTTCGCCATACGTTACCTCTTCCCTTCCAAATGTATCCCGCCTCAAAAGGGGGGAGCGGCGGGCAGATAAAGGAGGAAGCCCGAAAACCCGCCCACCGCTGTGAAAAACCTGCGCTGTTCCATCTGTGGATTCTTCTCTCTTCGCAGCCGATGTCCGCACCCTCCCGAAATGCCGCTATTCCGCCGCGACGGGCTCGGCCGCCTTTTTCCTGAACACAGCGAGATTGGTCAGGAGGAAGAGGGCCAGAATGATGAATCCGATGAGGTCCGTCACCAGGCCGGGTTTCACCAAGGCAAGCCCGCCGACGGCGAGCAGAATCCTCCACAGGATGTTCACCTTGGAGCGGTACCAGCCCACCAGAACGATGGAAAACATCCATACCCCGACGAGCGCCGACGCAAAGGACCAAAGGATGTCGTACCACGAGCCGAATCCCAAGAGCGGATTGCCGTAAATGATCATAAAGGGCAGAATGAATCCGGACAGACCGATGCGGAAGGCCTCCAGTCCGGCTTTGAAGGGATCGCAGCCGGCGATTCCCGCCGTCGTGTACGCCGCCAAGGCGACCGGAGGGGTCATGGGCGCGTAGCAGCAGTACATGAAGACGAAGAAATGGGCGACGAGCAGGGGGACCCCCATCTGCACGAGGCTCGGCGCTGCCGTAACGGCCATGACGATATAACAGGCGGTGGGCGGAAGCCCCATGCCGAGAACGAGCGAAATAATCATGGCGAATATCAGCGCGAGCAGCAGTTTCCCCTGTGCGGCCGTCATCAGGATGTCCGATAGTTTCAGCCCCAGCCCGGTCAGGCCGAGCATTCCGATGATGATTCCAGCGGTCCCGCAGGCCACCGAAACAACCAGGATCTTCCTCGGCGTCACGATCAGGGCGTCGACGAGATCCTTTATCGGCACGCGCAATTCCGGTTTGAAGTAGTTGTAGACCAGGGTCGTGACGATGATGATCCCCGTGGAAAACAGGGCCGCCCGCAACGGCGAAACCCGCAATACGGCTAGGGAAAAGACGAGGATGGCAAGGGGAATGAGAAGACGCAGGCTGTTCATCACGGCGTCTTTTTTCGAAGGGACCTCCGCGTCGGACAGACCCTTCATATGGCCCTTGCGGGCCTCGTTGCCCGCGACAAACATCAGGGCGGCGTAGAAGATGATCGACGGGATGATGGCGTGGATGATGATCGTGCTGTACGGAACCCCCGTGATATCGGCCATGATGAAGGCGCCGGCCCCCATCACGGGCGGCACGAGCGATGCACCGGACGAGGCCACCGCTTCGAAGGCTGCCGCCAGCGTGGGCCGATACCCCACTTTTTTCATCAGTGGAATAGTGAAGGCCCCCGTCGTGGCGGCATCCGAAACCGGACTGCCGGAAACCATCCCGACCGTCGCGCTCGAGATGATGGCGATCTTCGCAGGCCCGCCAGCGAACTTGCCTGTAAAGGCGTTCGCCAAATTGATGAAAAGGGCGCCGACGCCCGACTTTTCCATGAAGGATCCGAAAAGAATGAACAGAAACACGTAGGTCGCCGCAACGCCGAGCGGCAAACCGAAAATGCCTTCCGTAGACAGGAACATCTGGGAGAGGACACGGTCGATATCCCGCCCGGAGTGACCGAAGGGTTCAGGCAGGAGGTGTCCCCAGAAACAATAGAGCAGGGAGAAAACCCCCAGCAGCGTCATGGTGTACCCCACCGTCCTGCGCGTTGCCTCGATCAGGATGACGATCGTGGCGACGCCGAACAGGTAGTCCAGTTGCGTGGGCTCGCCGACGCGGTACATGAGGTCTTCAAAGCTGACGTACAGGTAAATGCCGCTTGCAATCGTGACGAGGATGAGCGGTATGTCGATCAAGAACGTGGCACGGGAGTTCTTCATCGACGGAAAGAACAGAAAGACCAGAACGAGCGTAAACGACAGGTGGATGCTGCGCTGCAGGAGAGCCGTCATCAGGCCGTAGGTGCTGGTGAAGATCTGAAATCCGGAAAACAGAAGTGAAGCGACGATGATGGCTCCCGCGATTGCCTTTTTCGTATCCATGATTCCCCCCGGAATACATCCGTGTGCGGTCCCGCCGGAGCGGTGGTCATACACGCATCCGGCGGGGCCGCACGATCTCTACAGGTTCAGCAAGTACAATTTGTGGAAAAATACCCCTCCTTTGACCGCATTTACTTAATGATCTTCTTCTCCTTGTAGAATTTGACGGCTCCCGGGTGAAGCGGAACGATGGTGGATGTCGCGTCTTCAAGCGTGGTTTCCCGGAAAGCGCTGTGGATTTGATCCAAGTCTTTCTTGCGATCAAATACCGTTTTTACAATTTTGTATGCGATGTCATCCGACAGATCAGCGCGGCATACGACCAGGGTCTGGACGGAAATGGTCTGGGTATCCTGGTCGACGCCCTTGTAGGTCTTTCCAGGGATGATGGACTTGCTCAGAAACGGATAGGCCTTCGATATCGTGGCGATTTCAGCGTCGGAAAACGGAATCAGCCGGATCGGTGTGGTCAGGGCAAGGCTCACCACGGCGGGGGCGGGATAGCTCACTCCCAGAAAGGCGGCCGCAACGGTTCCGTCCTGAAGCGCTTCGGCCCCTTCGGTAAAGGAGAGAAACTCCGGGGTGAAATCCTTGTACGTGATGCCGAGGGCCTGGAGCAGCATCTTGGTCTTCACCTCCGTGCCGGAACCGGGAGACCCGACGACCACGCGCTTTCCTTTGAGGTCCTTTACGGTTTTCACGTCGCTTTTTGCCAGGGCCATCAGGTGATGGGGCTGGCTGTACATGTTGAAGAGCGCCCGCACATCGACCTTTTCCTTGAAATGCTTGGAATTCTTGAAGTCATGAAAAGCCTGATAGAGGACGTCGGCCGAGGTCGTCGCGAGATCGGCCTGCTTCTTGGCGAGAATCTTCATGTTCTCGACGGATCCGCCCGTGGATTCCGCCGTCATGTTCAATCCCGGCACGTTTTTGCTCACGACGCTCGCTACGGCTCCGCCGTAAACGTAGAATACCCCCCCTGTTCCCGCCGTCACGATGGAAAGCCGAGTCGTTTCCGCCGCTGACGCGGACGGAACGCCACAGAGGCCCGCCATTCCGAAAACCATCAGAACTGCCGCTACCACCGCCATCCACACGCGCTTTTCCATGTCTCTTCCTCCTTAGACGTTAATGGAAATCACTGTCTTGCGGCGTCCCCCGCTTATGAGGCGACTCGCGCTATGCGTCTCATCGCCTTTGTCAGGTCCGCCACGTTTCGACGATCCAACGCAAACAAGACCTTCAGAAGCTCATCTGTCACTTTCTCACCGATCCAATTGGTGTTTTGGCGGAATTTCGACACGATGTCCTCTACAGAAGCTGGATTCTCCGGCTCCCCTTTCGCCAGAGGCACTTCCGCCGATAGATTCCCCCCCCTCTTTGTTCTGATGACGATCGTTGCACCGCGTTCCCTCGGATAGGCCTCCGCCCACCGGGGATCGCTCTCCACGGAAATGCGGGAGAAGAGCGATTGGATGTCCCGGTTGACGATCGCGGCCTGCGTATAACGGCCCTCGCCCAGATCGCCGAAATAGGCGGCCATTGCCGTGGAATACTGCAGGTTGAACTTGGCGGCCTCCGGTATCCCCGGCAGGGTATTTTTCCCGCAGAAACTGATGGCCACCGGATAGGTGGCAATCCGGACGGATTCGATGTCATCGAATTTCAAGGCCTTTTCCCTCATGATGGACAGAACGCCGTCAATCGTGGGATGCGTGTGCCTGCAAGCGGCATGAAACTTCACGTAGTGATCGCAGATGGAGTAATGCTTCCCGAGGTCCTGGAACAATTCATCCAGGGTCACCCTGTCCGCCATGGCCCGGAACAAACCGTCCTTTCCTTCCAGGACCGTCGCCGGCCCCTTGGCGCCGCGCTTCGCCAACTGGACGGAAAGCACGCCCGCCATCCCGGACTTTCCGGGGTGAAGCGGCTTCATCATGGCGCCGTTGTGCAGGATCTCCATGAGACCGGCGCTCTGCAACCCGGCGATTCCCATGGCACTGACCATTTCCTCCTCGTTCAATCCGGCGACGACACCGGCTGCGGCGGAAGCGCCGAATACGCCGATGGTCCCCGTCGTATGGAAACCGCGGTTCAAATGGGAGGGGTTCATGGCTTTCGCAAGGCGGTTCACGATTTCGCATCCCATGACCACGGACAGGAGAAACGATTTCCCGTCCCGCCCGTGGGCTTCGGCGCTGGCCAACGCCGCAGGGATGGCCGTAATGCCGGAGTGAAGCCCGCCGTAGCGGTAACCGTCGTCCATATCGAGGGCATGTCCGCTGACCCCGTTGCCGAGTGCGGCAAAGACCGCCGGGATCTTTTTGTTCGTCCCGAGCAGCGTGGCCTCTTTGGCGCCTCCGAGATTCACGAGGTAATCGATCATGATCCGGGGGAAATCCTTGCGAAGACCGGCGATCGAAACCCCGATGAGATCGATAATCAGCATCTTGGCCTGATCGACGACCTCCGCGGGCAGGTCCTCATATTTTGCATTGACGAAGTGGTGTGCAAAACGCTGCAGTATGGTTTCCATGATTCGTCCTCTCGCCTTCACATCCCGCGAAAGATTCGAAATTCCCGTAGGTGGCATCCGGAATCCTTCGGAACGGGCTTCTTCCCGCATTTCCGTTTACGGTCCAAGCATCGTCCTCGGCAGCCACAAGACCACCGGCGGGAATGCAATCCTCAGTGCGAGGACCTTGAAGTTCCTCGTCAGCAATGGGGCCACTCTTCTGAAGATCGCCATCAGCGGAACATTCCTGGCGATGTCAGTTACGACAAACACGTTCTTCTCGATATGGCCGGCGAGAAGTCGCCGGCAGATTCTTTCGCGGGCTGTTATCATGAGCAATGACGGACGCCGCGCTATCCTTCGACCACCTCCCTGACGGAATCGATGACGGTGCCGTCGACCCATTTGACGGCGGCGACGACCTTGTCGCCGAGGGTCGGCTGGGCCGGTTTTCCGCAGATGCGCTCGGCCTCTTCCTTGAGTTGTTCGATGGGCTTGATCGGCAGGGACGAGCGCTTCACCGCGTCCAGCAGGTCCTGCCGCAGCGGGTTGACGGCGATCCCCCTTTCGGTGACGATGACGTCGATCAGTTCCCCCGGGCCGCAGATCGTCGTTACTTCGTCCCGGATGATGGGGACCCTGCCGCGGAACAGCGGGAGGGGCAGGATCGTGCACTTGGAGAAAAGGCAGTTCTGCCAGCCCCCGATGCCGTGCAGGAGGTACCCGTCCGAATGCGTCACCACGTTCCCGTTGAATTTCAGGTCCACTTCCGTCGCCCCCAGGATCACCACGTCCACCATCGAGGCAAAATTCCCCTTGCCGTGGTAGTTGTAGCTCGTAAAGGGGCTCGTCGCCACGTGCTTCGCGTTGTCCCGCATGGACCGCACGCCGTCCAGGTCGAACGTCTGGCCGTCCAGGATGTATCCCGTGAGGCCCTCTTCCAGCATCTGCACGAGGTACTTGTTGCTCCCGCCACGCGCAAATCCGCTCTTCATCCCCTTCTTCTTCAGGATCTCCGCGAAGTAGATCCCGATGGACAGCGCCGTCCCCCCCGCGCCCGCCTGAAACGAGAATCCGTTCCGGATGATCCCCGCCTCGTCGCAGAATCTCGCCGTCATTTCCGCCAGCAGCAGCCGGTCGGGACTCCGCGTGATCTGCGTCGTCCCCGAAACGATCTTTTCCGGTATCCCCACCTGGTCCACCACAACGGTGTAATCCACGTTGCTGCCCTGGATCTGCCATGGAACGCAGGGGAACGGCATCAGGTTGTCCGTCACCACGATCACCTTGTCGGCGTATTCCGAATCCGCCAACGCAAAATTCAGCGAACCGCAGGCCGTCTTCCCGTAAACCCCGTTCGCATTCCCGAACGCATCCGCCGCCGGCGCCGCGATCACCGCGATATCCACGTGCAGCTCCCCGTCCTGGATCGCCTGGTATCTCCCTCCGTGGGACCGCAGAACGCCCATGCCGGACATCTTCCCCTGGGAGCAGTACCGGCCCAGGTCGCCGTTCATGCTCCCCTCGATATGGTGAACCACCCCGTTCTCCAGGTGCTTGATGATCGGCTTGTGACAGGGAAAGGATGCCGAGGGCGCCCAGACCAGATTTTTCATCCCCAGTTCCGCGGCGATGTCGAAGATCTGGTTCGCGATCACGTCGCCGTTGCGGAAATGATGATGCGTGGAGATCGTCACGCCGTCCCTCAATCCGGCCTTGATCAGCGCCTCCTTCAGCGTTGGAACCAGCTTGTTGCCGTCGGCAGGATAGTCCGCGCAAGTTGCAATAGGGACGCCGTGGGTCCGACCGGTCGGCCGGTACTTGCCGACACCTTTGTACGCTACAGCCTGACCACCGTTGATCACGGTCGGCACCATGCGGCCCACGGCATTTTTTACCATCTTGTCTTTATTCATCTTGCGTTCTCCAGTCTTTAGAAAGTTTTCCCAATGCAATGGCCCGGTCGATCGACTGAACGGCGCGTTTCACCACGGGCGCATCGATCATCTTCGAACCCAGGGCGACAACCCCCAGGCCGCTTTCCTTCGCCTTCTCAAAGACCCGCACGATCGCCTTGGCTTTCGTAATCTCTTCTTCCTGGGGGGCGAAGCTCTCGTGAATCGGCTTGATCTGGTTCGGGTGAATGCACCCGATCCCCTCGAACCCCATGGATTTCGACTTCAGAACCGTCTTCCGCAAACCCTCCTCGTCCTGGAAGTCCGAAAAGACCGAGTCGATCGCCTGAACGCCCGCCGCCCTGCACGCATTGGCCAGGTAGCTCTTCGCGTATTGGGACTCGAATCCTTCCTTCGTCCTCTGAACGCCCAGATCCGCACAGTAATCTTCCAGACCGATCGCCACGGCCACCACATTCTCCGCCGACGACGCGATCTCATAGGCCCGGATCACCCCCAGGGCGCTCTCGATGATCGGCATCAGGTAGACATCGCCCTTCAATTTCTTGCCCTTCCGGATCGACGCGATCTTTTTGTTCACTTCCTGAACCTGCTCCCGCGATTCGCACTTCGGCAGCAGCACCACGTGGACATTGTGCGGGATAATCTCCTCCAGATCGTCCAGACCCCTCGGCAGCTGGTTGATCCTCACCATCCGCTCCGCCCCGTAAAAGTTCACCTGCCGCAGCGCGTTCCGTACCAGCAGCCGCGCTTCGTCCTTCTTGGCCGGCGCAACCGCATCTTCCAGGTCCAGGATGATCCCGTGCGCCCCGTAGATCCCGGCATTGATCATCATGCCGGGGGTGTTCCCCGGAATGTAGAGCCGGGAAAAACGCATCCTCTCCGCACTCGAAGAATATCGGTTCTCGGGGATGAACGCCGGAACATAGGCCTTCTCAACCTTTTTCACCTGCCGCACACAGGCCTCCAGCCGGGCGGCGATCACGAAGTCGTAGGCGCCGACATCCTCGATCGTCACCGAGGCATGCCTGACGCCGAGATGCACCAGGACCTCCTTGCACAACTTCTCGATGCTGCCGCCGTAATAAACCCCCACCTTGCTGTCCAGCTGCAACTGAATGCCGCCGCTCTTCGCAAGCTCCAGAGAGATGTAGCAGTCGTTCTTGACCTTCGGACCCCTGTTCCCCGCAAACGCCTGTTTCTTCTCCATACGTTATCCTCGTTCCAGTAGTGTAATGGGTTGATCCGACTAGTTTCTCGTGAATACGAAGGACTTCGTCTCTCTGTAGTTCCTGAGGATCTTGAAACCGTCCCTGATCCACTCCCGGATGTACTTGATGTAAATATGGATGAACAGCATGATGTCGAAGGGAAGCGCAAACATCATGTGGAACACCTTCAGGTCCACCAGCCGCGTGCTCTCCCCCGCACCCGAACCCATCACCATCGCCGTCAGGCCCGACAGGTAAAGAATGGGGAAAAAGGAGATGATGAAGGTGTACCAGACCTTCTGCCCCGGGTTGAACTCGTTTCTCGCCAGCGCCTTCCCGCTCCCAGGCTTGAAAATGTGCGCCCACGTGTCTTTCAGCCACTGAACGTCCGAAGCCCCCCACGTGAAGACCTTCCGGATCGTCCGCCGGAAGTGACCGATATCCAGTTTATAGTACAGGAAGGGGATCACGATGGAGAGCACACCGATGGTGCGGTGGGCGTACTTCAGCGTATCGGCCTCGAGACCGGGCAGGACATCCACGTAATGGGAATGCGTAACGCCCGTCGCGGCAAGGGAAACAATGGTGAAGGCCGCCAGAAGATGAACGATCTTCTCCGCCCTCCTGAATCCCGCCGCATATTCCTTCAGGCTCTTGCTGACCTGGGGGCAGGACTTGACGCAGCGGTAGCACCGCCGGCACTCCTCCTGCACCACATTCTCCAAGTTCATCGACGTCCTCTGGTTCTGCTCGAAAACCAGCCCCACGTTCGCCTTCACCACGGGACAGTTGTCGATGCAATTCCCGCAGGCAAGGCAGCCGCTGTCCCCGACCGCCTGGGAGGCCTCCAGCAAACGGGTATTTTCGTTGACGCCCAGAGAAAGCAGCCGGAACCGCGCTACCGGGCTCCAGGCCTCATCCAGAAGACGCTGCGAGTGCAGGGCGTTCAACTGCGTTTCTTTTCCCATAACGGAACTCCATCTTTCCTGTTTCATGACAACGGTTATTCCAGCGTCACGTTCCCCGCTGCGTCGAATGAAACCGTCGCCCGCCTCGGTTCCACGCAGCAGCAGGGCCTTACGCACACTATCCGCACCCCGCTCGCCCGCGCCGGGCCCACATTCAGAAACGTCCCGAGGACCGAGTAGTCTCCTCCCATCCCCAACGGACCCACCTTCGTCGCGTTGACGATCTCCGTGACACGCATCTCCCATTCGCTCTGCTTCCTCAGGTCACCCTGCCGCATCGCCTCCACCATCCGCATCGCCGCTTCCGTGTGCGACCGGCCGATCCCCATCGCAACCGTACCGGGCGTGCAGCCCAGTCCGCCCACCTCTGCCGCCACCCAGCCCGCCGCCTCCTCCACCACCCGCTTCATGCTTCGCTTGTGGTAGATCCGGTAGGTCTTCGCGCGGATTTCCGGCCCGCCCCCGAACAGCAGAACCGTCACCGACAGCTTGTTCCCCGCTACCGCCTTCGTGATCATCGAGGGCGGAACCACAGCCGCCGGGTCTTCGGCAAGACCCCCCGACTGCTCCACCCGCTCAACGTCGTTCCCCTTGATCGCCATCGGACGGCCAGGCATCGCCCGCAGACCCTCGGCCACCCCTTCCTGGATCGCCGGAAGCCACCCTTTCGGCAGATCGATCTCGTTCCCCACTTCCAGGAAAACATGCGGAATCCCCGTATCGTCGCACAACGGATACTTCCCCTTCTCCGCGATCTCCGCGTTCTCCACCAGACGCTCCAGAACCCAACGCGCGTTCTTGTTCGTCTCCTTCCCGATCGCCGACCGGTAAGCCTCGAACTGGTCCGCACGGTACGTCGTACCGGCCTTCACCAGACACTTCCCCACGCCTTCCCGAATCTTCTCTATCGTGAGCATATCGTCCTCTATCTGCCGGTTATTTCGAAAAAATGGACTCCCCGTTCGCAATGGCGATGATCGCCGGAAATCCCTTCACCTTCACTTCGTACAGCGCTTCCATCCCCTCTTCCGGAAACATCGCCACTTTCTGCGATATCATCTTCGCCGAAAAATACGCCGTCGTCGGTGGCGTCACCGCGAACACCGAATTGTGCGCCTTCAGCGCCTCCATCGTCTCGGCCGTCAGCGCTCCCTTCCCGAGATGAACCTTCACCCCGGCTTTCGACAGCGCAGGGATGCTCCCCTCGATCTCCAGCTTCCCGCTCGTCGTCGGACCGATCCCCGCCGGACTCACCGCCGTGTGAAAGATCACCGAACCACGAAGCAGCGTGAGAACCTTCACGTCACCGCTCTCCGCCAGATTCACCATCTTCGGCAAAACCGCGTCACGCCCGCACAGGATCGTCCCGTTGATCTCAACAAAATCCCCGACCCGAAGTGCCCGTACCGCTTCCTCCGAAATGGGCGTCTCAAGCTGGATCGTCTTCCCCTCTTCCTTCCTGCTGCTCGCTTTCTCGTCTTTCATACCGAAGCACCCTTCTTCGCCTGCATCTCACCGAAAATTTCCTGAAGCCTCTTGTTGTCGGTTTTCTTCAGCCCCGCAATCTCCGCGCTGTAGACCCCCTGACCGATGTCCTTCACACGCTTCTCCAGCTGCGGCGACCTCTTCAGCATGTGGGCACCATAGAGACGACGGATGAACAGCGCGATATTGTACGGCGACAGCTCCGCGGGGCACCGCGCCGCGCACAAACCGCACATCACGCATTCGATCGACAACTCCACCACCCGCTCCAGGTCACCACGGATCGCCGCCGAGATGTAGTTCATCACCGACAAATTCACCGGACAGGATTTCGTGCAGGTGTTGCAACCCATGCACCGCAGAAGCTCCGGATACGTCTTCACGATGTCCAGACTCTCCGGATCCATCTCCGAAACCGCATACGACGGCTTGTTGTTGGAAATATACGGAAGCTGTACGAGACTCATCTCCGGCTCGATCACCGTCTGGCAGGCCAGACTCGTATAAATCCGGTAATCCCCCTGCTTCCGGTACACCGTCGCGCAGGCCCCGCAAACGCCGCCACGGCAGCCGCAGCCACGCGTAATCCTGAATCCCGAAAACTCCAGCGCCTTCAGGATCGTCAGGTCTTCCGGCACCGAAAACCGCTTCCCCATCACATAAATCGAAATCATATTCAGGTTCTTCTTGCTCATTTCTCCGCCTCGACGATCTCGCTCACATAGTTCGTGCTGGTCAACGCCTTCTCGAACCGGTAATCCGGCAAAAGCATCGGCGATCTCAATCCCGAAACGATCCCCAGCGCCGCCAGTTCCTCGTGATGCGCCTTCACGTGGTCCAGCGACAACCTCGTAACCGGCTTCTTCCGGTAGTTCTCCGCCGCATGCCGCCCCGCACGGCGGCCGAAAACGAACACGTCGCTCATCGAATTCGCACCCAGACGGTTATGGCCGTGGACTCCGCCCGCCACTTCCCCCGCCATGTAAAGGTACGGAATGTTCGACTGACCGTGCACGTCGATGGCCACGCCGCCGTTCTGGTAGTGCTGCGTCGGATAGATCAGCAGGGGCTCCTGGATGGGATCGATCCCGTACTTCTTGTACCGATGATGAATCCCCGCGAACCTCCGCAAAAATGTGCCCTTCCCCTTGCCCCCCTCCTTCATGTCGATCATCGGCGTATCCAGCCACACCCCCATCGTCCCCGTCGGCGTCTCCACACCCTTCCCCCGCGGACCGCATTCCCGGAGAATCGCCGCCGAAAGCGCGTCCCGCGTCTCCAAACGATTCACGAAGGGCTCCCCGTCGCAATTCACCACATGCGCCCCCTCCGCCCTGATGGCTTCCGAAAGAAGCAGACCCAGGATCTGCTCCGGCCACGCGGCTCCCGTCGGGTGATATTGAATGTACTCGATGTACAGAAGCTTCGCCCCCGCACGCGATGCCATCACGATCCCGTCCGCCGTCGCACCGTAGTGGTTCGACGTCGGAAATCCGTTCGGATGAAGGCGGCCCATCCCTCCCGTCGCCAGGATCACCGCTCCGGCCTCCACAACGATGTTCCTTCCCGTGTCCAGGTCCTCCAGAACCGCGCCCGCGCACCGGCCCTCCGAATCCAAAAGCAATTCAACGGCAGGACAGAACTCCAATACCTCGATGCCCTTCCGGTTCCGCAGCTCATCCCCCAAAACCCGCATGAACTCCAAGCCCGTCAGGTCCTTGATCGAGTGCGACCGCTTGAACGAATGACCCGCCGGCATGTGGTTGAAGTAGCTCCCGTCCGCCTTCCTGTCGAAATTCACCCCTAGCTTCGTCAGCCACTCCAAAACCGACGGCGCCTCGTTCACCAGCGCCTCCACCACTTCCGGAATGTTCTTGAACCGACCCCCCACCATCGTGTCGATGTAATGCGCCGCCGGTGAATCCTCCGGCAGGGATGCCGCCGCAATCCCTCCCTCCGCCATGATCGTGTTCGAATCCCCCAACCTCAGCTTCGTCGCCAGAAGTACCTTCGCCCCCTGCTCGTTCGCCGTCAGCGCCGCCGTGACGCCGCCCCCGCCTCCCCCGATCACCAGAACGTCCGTCCTGTAGTCCGGCTTCGTCAGATCCACCGCTTCCAGATTCAAACGGCTCGGAGATTCCATCACCGCCGCCATCACCTTCGGAACTCGCTCTCCCTTGTTCGCGCCGCACCGCAAAAGAACCTTGTCTCCCTCCCGAAAATCAGGATGATGATTCTTCAAAAGCGCCGCCTTGTCCTCCGGACTCAACCTCGGAAATTCATAATTGTTCAAACGTTCCTTCCGCCGCTGAGCCACCTTTTCCACTGAAGGCCTCATGCCCGCAGGATATGACATACCCCTATCTCCTCCCTGTAACGTGCCTTGCTGCTTTTTGATTTTTCTTATGCTGTTTGATGACCGTTCGAACGCCGGAACATCCGGGCGTCACTCCAAATCATTGCACCAAGTTCGCAACCATGAATTTCTTGGACTCCATGAGGTGATTCCGCATGAGCTTCGCTGCCTTTGCCGCATCGTTCCTCTTCACCGCTTCCAGAATCTGCTCGTGGCATTCCACGTATCGATCGATATGCATAGAGAGGGTCAATCCTGCCACCACAAAGCCGTACAGCCGCCTCCGGAGCTCAACGATCTTCAGTTTCATCGTCTCGTTTCCCAGTTTCTCCACAAAATAACCATGAAACTCGACGTTCAACGCGCGGTATTCCGGATATTGCCGCCGTTGCGCGCGATGCTTCATCGCGGAAATCAACTTCGCAAGATGCGCGATATCGCGCTTGTCGAACTTCCTCTCCGCAACCACCGCTTCCGTGGCATAGGATTCCAGCACGGCGATGATGGTGAAGATCTCCTCCACCGCTCTTCTGGACACCTTCTGGACGACCGCCCCGACATTCTTCTTCAGAAGAATGTAGCCCTCCCGCTCCATCTGAATGAAGGCCTCCCGGATCGGCGTCTTGCTGACCCCGAACCTCTCCACCAGCGACGCTTCCGACAGCCTTTCGCCCGCACCGATGCGGCCTCGCATGATGTCGTCTACCAGTTGATTATAGATCATGGCCCTCAACGGAGTGGTTGGTTGAGCTTTCGCCTTCTTCTTGCTTCCGGCGGCCGGCGGGGGTGCCATAGGATTTGCCTCTCAGATCGTATCTGAAATCATATTTTTGTTCGCATACTACATACTTTTGCCGGGAAGTCAAGCAGAAAAATAAAACAACAGAAACCCAGAGAAATTTCTCTTCCTGCCCTCATCGGAGGGCCGGTCCGACGGACAGACTGAATGCCTATTGATGGAATGTCTGCAGATGGGGGAAGCTTGCGAGATGAAGCGAACCTGCGGAAGGCCATCCCGACACACTCCGGCAGACAAACACGGAAATGCAATGGGCGAAGGAATCCACCAGATAGGATCTTTCGGGAGCTAACCACCCTTCGACGTGAGCAAACTCGCGCCGCACGGCCCGCGGCGCTCGGCGTCGCGGGCAGGGCATTGAACCCCGCCCTTGATCAAAGGAGGAGTGCTTAGCGCCCCTTTGGAAACCCAGCACAAGGGTTCCCACGGCAAGCCGCGGGGCATAAGAGGCCTGATGTCAGCTGCAAAAAAAATCCTGCCGGAGAGAACAGGCCCCCCGGCCGAGGATCTTCACTTCAGTCAGCGCAACAGCCGTCCTGCCGCGCCTCTCCGGTGCCCCCGGACCGGTGGGGGAGGTCGAGACCTCCTAAGTTATGTCTGTTGAGACGGGACAAAGCTTACCTTCAAGGTATCTCCGGACTTCTCCACACGACTGCTGCCGAGCCATTCCCCATCGTTGCGATCCGGATAATCGCTCCGGTAGTGGGCGCCGCGACTTTCCTGCCGTATCAAGGAGGCGGCCACAACAGCGTTGCCGACTTGCACCATCCGCGAGACCTCCAGATAAGCCGCCTCGTCGGCGGGGCCCTCGATTCGGCAGGAAACGAGGGCATCTTGGCATTCCGCAAGCGTCGCTCGGCCCTTCGTCAGTCCTTCTTTCGTGCGAACGATGCTCGCGTGGTCCCACAACGTCCTGCGCAACCGGGCCTTTATCTCCGCCACCGCGACGCCGCTCCTGCTTTCAGGCGGCATCTCCACGCGGGCTTCGGGTGGCTCAGGCGGCCTCTTGATTCTCCCAGCGTATGCCGCTGCCTCGTAACCTGCTTTACGGCCGAAGACCACCGTTTCAGTCAGGGCGTTGCCCGCCAACCGATTGGCGCCGTGGACTCCGCCTGCCGCCTCTCCGGCCGAAAAGAGGCCGTCAATGCCTGTCCTGCACCGGGAGTCGATCCAGACGCCTCCCATGATGAAATGGACCGCGGGCGACACAATCAGCCACTGCTTGGCGGGATCGATGCGGTGCGCCTTCAGCAGCTTCAGGGTCGTGGGAAACTTCAGTTCCAGCGACGAACTCGGAACTGCGGAGAGATCCATATAGACCCCGCCATTTACACCGCGCCCGGCCTCGACCTCGGAAAAGATTGCTCTGCTGGCGACATCACGGGTCGCCATATCCGCTTTCGGGTCATAACGCGGCATGAACCTCTCCCCGAGGCTGTTCCGCAGCACCGCTCCCTCTCCGAAAAGAGGGCTGGAAATGTTTGTGTGAACCGGGGAAATGGCACGTGTCGGATAGAATTGGATGAATTCCATGTCCCGCAATGCGGCACCTGCCTCAAGCGCCAGTGAGAAGGAATCCCCTGTCATGTCCAGAGTATTATTGGTCTGCACGAAGAGGCGACCACCGCCGCCCGCCGCCAGAATGACCGCCGTCGCTGATACCAGAATCGGCCTGCCCGTGCTGGCCTCCACGGCCAACGCACCGCAAACCACTCCATCCCTCACAAGGAGCCGCTGGACGGGAGTCTGCGTCAATATCCGAATGCCCCGCTCTCTTGCAGATTCGGCAAGCGGAACGGTGATGGAGAGTCCGCGGGTGGCGTGGGCGAAATCTCTCAGATCGGTCGGGATCGATCGCGGCCGGGAATGGCCGGGAGGGGTGCGACGTACCAGAGATCCATCCGACCGAAGCAGCCGCACGCCGTATTGTTCGAGCGCCAGAACCGCCTCCTGCCCCTCTTCTACCAGGGTTCTGGCGAGGGACAGGTCATTGATCCCCACCCCCGCATCCAGTGTGTCCAGGAGATGCTGCTCGGCGCTGTCGGAATTATCCGGCGAGGATACGCAGACGCTGAACGCCGCTCCCGAGATAATCGTGTTGCCGCTGCGTCCCACATCCTTCTTGCAGACGACCACGACGTTCTCCACCCACTTCTTGGCTTCCAAGGCTGCGACCAGGGCAGTTGACGCACCGCCAATGATCAGAACGTCGCACCGGATCTGCCCCCGGGAAATCCCCGTATTTTTCATCCTAAAATACTTCTTCCTCCTTCTCGTGTAGATCCTTTCCGCACGGCCTCGATCATCCGGATATCGGCCAGGGATGTGGTCTATTCTTGGAGAATCTCGTTCTTCTTGAGCCAAAACTCAGGCGGTTCGCAGGATCCGCGCTTCCCCCGTGGCCTTCTCGATCATGCCGCAGGGACCATCCCGGATCATTTTTATTGATCGCTGCGTTCTCTCGAAAGCATCATGAGTTTTGCTTCCTTTGCTTCCCGGATATGGGTGGCGATGGCTTTCTTGGCTCTCGCCGTCTTGTGCTCCCGGATCATCTCGTAGATGGCCGCATGCTGTGCCGCAGTGACGAGCAATCGGTCGGGAGGAAGGAGTTCTACGCGGGAGCGCAGATAACTGTGCTCGAAAATGCTTCGCAGTTGCCTGAGGATCGCCTGGTTCTTCGACATCGCCGCAATCTGCCAGTGAAACTCGGCATCCAATAAGAGTTTCTTCCGATCATAGATCTGGATGTCATGATTCTTGTGACTCAGCATCATCTGATGCAGAATCTCCAGATCTTCGGGCGTTTGATTCTGGATGGCCTGTTCGATCGCATAGACTTCCAAGATCTGCCGAAGATCGAAAAGATCTTCAATTTCACGGATGTCGATCCTTCTCACGTAGTACCCGATGTTCGGTATTCGTTCAACAAAGCCCTCCTGTTCGAGTTTACACAAAGCCAATTGCACCGGCGTCGAACTCATGCCGAGCACTACGGCCAACTCGCGATAGATCAATTTCTGTCCGGGAGAAATTCGCTGATAAAAAATCATGTTTTTCAGCTGCAGATACGCTTTTTGGATCAGATTTTCCGTGGCCTCTTTCATCATACCTTTGGACCCCCGGTCTGTTTTTATGAAAGCGTTCTCCGTTCCTTACCTTCCCGGTCACCGCCCCCCGCCACCGATCGCGATCGCGTCACTCATCCTCCGCGCGGGGCTGACGGACAGCCGAGAACGGCGACACATTTCAATTTTTCATCATGCCCGGCAACAGCAGGGATATCTTGGGAAACAGGATCAGCAAGATCATGCACGCAATCATGATGATGATGAACGGGATGACGCCTTTCACCACCTGCTCCAGCTTCGCCTTGGCAATCCCGCTGACGACGAACAGATTCAGTCCGACGGGCGGCGTAATCATCGCCAATTCCATATTGATGACCATGATCACGGCAAAGTGAATCGGATCGATGCCGACGACCTTGAGCAGCGGGAACAATATCGGCACCGTGATCAATATGATCGAGACGGCCTCCAGAAAGGTCCCCATGACAAAAAACATGATCTGCGTGGCGAGCCAGAACATCCCGGCGCTCAGGTTGTAGCTGGTCACCCATTGAACGATGCTCTGGGGTATCTTTTCACTCGTCAGATAAAGGCCGAACGTCATGGCCGCGGGGATGATGAGGAAGATCATGGCCGTGATCCCGATGCTCTCTCTCAGGATGTGACGGAACCCCTGCCAGGAGAGCTCCCGGTAGACAAACATGGCGACGAACAGGGAATAGAACACCGCGATAATCGACGACTCCGTCGGCGTCGCCACGCCGCCGTAAATGGAACCGAGGATGATGACCGGCATGAGAAAACCGGGAATGGCGCGCAGCGTGTGCGTCCAGCGGTCCTTCCAGCTGTACTTCGGCTCTCCTCCGTAGTGATGCTTCCTTGCGACAAATATCGCCATGACAATCAGGCAACCGCCCAGGAACAGACCTGGTAGAACGCCGGCGATGAACAGTTTCCCGATGGAGAGTTCCGCCGTGACGCCGATCAGCACGAAACTGATGCTGGGCGGAATCAGGATTCCCAGGGTTCCGCCGGCGGCCACCAGCCCCATGGAATAATTCTTGTCGTATCCGCCGACGATGAGAGCGGGGATCAGGATGCCTCCGATGGCGGCCGCCGTTGCCGGGCTGGAGCCGGATATGGCCGCAAACAGCATGCAGGCGAGGATGGTTACGACCGAGAGTCCGCCATGGTAGTGACCAACCCAGGAACGAATGGCCGCAATCAGATATTTGGAGATGCCGCCGCCGGTCATGAGGGCGCCGGCAAAGACAAAACCCGGGATCGCCATGAGCGTGTTCGAATCAAGCGCCGAAAACATCCGCTGCGCGACCATGAACATGTTGAATTCGGTCGTCAACGAGAGGATGATGATGCTGGATACGGCCAAGCTGACGGCGATCTGAACATTCGCCAGGAACAGCACAACGAATATCGCGAACAAGGCAAGCGTTGTAAGCATTGGTTCCCCCTGAAAGATTCCTCTCTTCGGCGCGCGGATTCTTTCCAGGACATTACGGGATCAAGCCGCTCGATCCTTCCGGTCCCCCCGCGATTCCGCCCGTCATTTCGCCCTCACTTCCGCCTGGCGCTGCTTTCTTTGCCTTTCGAACCAGTCGCTGCCGCCGTTCTTCAATATGAAGACGATTTCCTGCAGATAGCGCATACCCAGGAGAAGGGCAGCCAGGGGGAAGAAGATGTAGACGATCCAAAGCGGGAAGGCGACGTTGATCGATGCCAGCCCTGTCTGAAGATACTTCACCACCAGATAGTAGGCGCTGTAGGCAAGGAATACGGAGAAACCCAGACCGACCAGGTTGGAAAAAATGGAGAAATACCTCTGGTGTTCAATTTTCAAGAGATCGTACAACATGTCGACGCGGATATGCCTTCCGTCCCGCTGCGCCGTGCTCCAGCCGACAACGGCGCCCCATATGATGAAATAGACGGAAAACTCGTCGATCCACGTGGAGGGTTCGTTCATGATGTAGCGCAACAGCACGCCGACAAAGATCAGCGTGATGCCGACCATGAAGAAGAACCCGGAGAATATCTCTTCGAAAAGATCCCATATTTTCGTGAACCGCATCTTTGCTCCCCCTCGCCGATACGGGCCAAACCGGCCTTTCCGATGAGGCGCCTCCGCGGAGGCGCCTCATCGGAAACCGCTCTTCTCACTTTCCGGCTTCCCTCGCCAGGGCAACCAGGTCCTCGCCGATCCTCGGCGTCCACTTCTTGTAGACAGGCGCGAAAAGCTCTTCCAGGGCTTTCTTTTCCTTGTCGGACATCACGTACACTTGCACGCCCTTGGACTTCATCACCTGCAGGCTGTGTTTGTTCAAGTCGTCGGAGATGTCTCTCTCGTATTTTGCCGCTTCGTTCATGCATTCCGAGAGAATCTTCTTGATATCCTCGGAGAGACCGTTCCAGAATGTCGTATTGGTCAGGGCGATATACTCAATCCGCTGCAGATCGATGATCGAGAGGAATTTCGTCACTTCGTAATACTTCTCCGTGTCGAAATTGTTGACGCTGCTGATCGCCGCGTCGGTAACACCCTGCTGAAGCGAGGTGTAGACTTCGCTGAACGGAATGGTTGTGGCGCCGGCGCCCAGGGCGCCGAAGACGTCCGTCGTCACCTGGCCGGCGGGAATCCTCACCTTGACTCCCTTGAAATCTTGCGGGGTTTTGAAAAATTTCTTCCCGATGATATTGATGGGGGCGTTGTTCCAGGCGGCAAGCCCCAGCAGCCCCTGTTTTTCAAGTTTGTGCAGCAGGATCTGCCCCCCCTTCCCGTCCCAGAACTTGTAGACAGCCTGATCGTTCCGGAAGAGGAAAGGCAGATCGACAACCTGGTAGCTCGGATTCATCGCCACGAGCTTGGTGATCGAGGGCACGATGATCTGGGCGTTGTTGGCCATCAGAGCCTGGAGTTCTTCCTTGTCGCCGTAGAGCTGAGACGATGGAAATACCTGAACGTCGATGCGGTCGCCGGCCTTCTTGTGGACCAGCTCCGCGAATTTCGTCGCAGCCTTCCCTTTCGGTGTTTCCGGCGAGGTACAGTAGCTCAGTTTGACGACAATTTTCTTCGTCCCTTTCTCCGAGCTCGCCCCATAGGCCTTGCTGTCCCCCATGTTTGCGAGCACCAGTGACAGAGCAACCGTGAACGCGACGACCGAGAAATTCATCCAACCCCTGTTCAACCGACTTTTCATGTTCGCAACCCCCTCCTTCACTCAGATTCCTGCATCGATTCTGCCGGATCTTTCCCCCTTCATGTCGCCCGGTCCGGCCTGCGGGCGGCTCCATCACTGTTTCTTTTTCTTCTTCAGGATCTCCTGGACGCGTTTACCGATCTCGGCCGGGTTCTTCTCGATGACGACACCGGCTTTCTCCAGTGCACGGAACTTCTCCTCCGCCGTGCCTTTCCCGCCGGAAATAATCGCGCCCGCATGGCCCATACGGCGCCCGGGAGGTGCCGTTCGACCCGCGATGAACGATACCACAGGCTTCGTCACTTCGGACCGGATGAACTCCGCCGCCTCTTCCTCCGCCGTGCCGCCGATCTCGCCGATCATGACAATCGCTTCCGTTGCCTTATCCGCCTGAAACAGCTCCAGAATATCCAGGAAACCACTCCCCGCGATCGGGTCGCCCCCGATCCCCACCGACGTCGACTGTCCGATCCCCAGACCCGTCAGCTGCCAGATCACTTCGTACGTCAACGTCCCACTCCGAGACACCACCCCGACGTTTCCCTGCTTATGAATAAAGTTCGGCATGAACCCGATCTTGCCCACGCCGGGCGTCGTGATTCCGGGACAGTTCGGACCGATCATCCGCGTTCCGCTGCACTTCAATGCCTGCTTCACACGGATCATGTCCGATACAGGGATCCCCTCCGTCATGCACACCACCAGCTTGATCCCGGCTTCGATCGCCTCCAGCACGGCGTCCGCCGAAAAACCCGCCGGTGTGTACACTGCCGATACGTTGGCTCCTTTCTTCTCCACCGCATCGACCACCCGATTGTACACCGGGATTCCGTCCAACTCCGTCCCGCCTTTGCCCGGCGTGACCCCGGCAACCACCTTCGTCCCGAACTTCACCGACTCACGCGTATGAAAACTTCCTTCCGAACCCGTGATCCCCTGCACCACCACCTGCGATGTCTCATCCAGCAATACCGCCATCTCTTACCTCGCTCTATCTTATCAGTCCAAGACTGCCAGAATGTCCCTGTCTGCAGTTCTGTTTCATTGGATCAATCCTACTGCCTTCTGGGCCGCTTCGTACAGACCCTCCGCCACCGTAAACTTCAGACCCGACTCCTTCAACATCTTCCGCCCCTCCGTGACGTTCGTCCCCTGCAGACGCACCACCATCGGCAGCTTCATGTCGATTTTCCCCGCCGCCTGGATCAACCCGTCCGCCACGCGGTCGCACCGCAATATCCCGCCGAAGATGTTTACCAGAATACACTTCACGTTCGGGTCCGACGTCAGGATCCGGAAGGCCTTCTCGATCTGCTCGGCCGACGCGCCGCCGCCGACATCCAAGAAGTTCGCCGGCTCTCCGCCCGCCATCTTGATCAGGTCCATCGTCGTCATCGCCAAGCCGGCTCCGTTCACCATGCACCCCACGTTCCCGTCCAGCTTGATATAGTTCACTCCCGTGTTCTTCGCCATCACTTCCAGCGGGTCCTCTTCGTCCGGGTCCCGCAATTCCCGTATCTCCGGATGACGGCACAACCCGTCATCGTCGAAATTCAACTTCGCGTCGAACGCCACCAGTGCCCCGCACTTCGTCACCGCCAACGGATTGATCTCCACCAAGGAGCAGTCCTTTTCCAGGAACAACCAGTACAGCTTCCGCACCATCTCGCAAAACACGGTCTGCTGCTCCTTGTTCAACCCCAGCGCCACGGACAGCTTCCGCCCCTGAAACGGACTGAATCCCACGGCAGGGTGGATCGCGCATTTTACGATCTTCTCCGGGCTCTTGGCCGCCACCTCCTCGATGTCCATGCCGCCGGCTTCGGAAACCATCATCACCACGCACTCCCGCCCCCGCGACCGGTCCACCACCATCCCCACGTACAACTCCCGCTCCACTTCCGATGCCTCTTCCACCAGAACCCGCCGCACCTTCTTGCCCTCCGGGCCCGTCTGGTGCGTCACCAGCATCATCCCCAATATCGCCTGCCCGGCCTCGTATGCATCGTTCGGCGTTTTCGCCACTTTAATCCCGCCGCCTTTGCCGCGGCCACCCGCATGGATCTGCGCCTTCACCACCACCGGACACCCCAGTTCCGTCGCCAGTGACCGCACCTTCTCCGGCGTCGATGCCACACGGCCGCGCGGGACCGGAATCCCGTATTCCTTCAAAATCTGCTTCGCATGGTACTCGTGGATCTTCATCCGACACCTCGTCAATCAAATCGCTCTATTAAAACATGCCGCCCCAGGGCAGACATTTCTCTCATTACGTTCATGATTCGGCGATGCGGCCCGCAGAACCGTTATGCCTACGCTACCTTGATGTCCTTGACCAGTTCGGCGCCGAGTTCGAGGGCCTTGCGGTTCATCT
>ERZ795058.2361-NODE-2361-length-22468-cov-9.053719_pt1 | contig 22468 bp, 20 predicted proteins | sample MGYA00375142_ERZ795058 | MGnify/ENA primary metagenome ERZ795058 (study PRJEB30187, sample SAMN05720210) | activated sludge metagenome | isolation source: anaerobic digester from wastewater treatment plant | place: Japan | collected 2015-04-20 ... | reverse complement strand
GGAATATGTCGCCCACAAGACGGAGCTTGCCCTCGATCGCCGGCGCGAAGAATACGGCGTAATAGGGGTTCATTATTGCACAGGCGCGACCATGCGATGTGAGGTCGACCAGCGAGAAGCTGTTGAGATGGGGCCCGTTGGTCCCTCCGACCATGATGGCGTAAGCTCCGAGGTCGGTGGCAAGGCCCAACGCCTCTCGGTGTTCGTGCGCGTCGGGATCGGCCATCACCCGAGGGATGCTGGACACAAGCAGCTCGATTCCGACCTCCGCTATCTCCTGCAGCAGGCCAAGGTTCGCGCCCTTTGCGCCGAAGTACACCTCGAGGCAGTGCGCGAGCCCATCGAATGCCCCATCGAGCGTCACATCGGTCGGCGCACTTCGAGTCGCCGAGTAGTCGAATACTGCCCGGTCAGGGGTTATGATCTCATCCACTATCAGCTTTTTCTGCCCGGCCCAGGCGTCAGTAACATTAGAGTACTTAGTGAGGTGTGCTCCTGAGCCGGACGCAGTCTGCACAGCCACCATCGGAAGCAGTTTGGCCCCGGTGCGCGCAAGCGCCGGGCCTACAAGGCCCATTCCGTAGTAGCTTTCCAGCTCTGGGTCGTCGTAACCGAGGCAGGCAGCTACATTGGCTGCCTTGGCTGCGTCTATGGTGCTGCCTCCGCCCACGGCTACTATGCAGTCCGGCTCGAAAAGCAGCATGTAGAGCGACATCCTGTACACATCGTCCGTCAGCGAATTGGGCCTGCTTCCTGGGGCGATCTTATCGCCTGCCAGCTTTATGCCGTGCTGATCGAGAGACGAAATGACTTGGCTGACGATGGGCTTGAGCCATGCGCTGCGATTGGCTATGACCAGCGCGCGACGACCGCCCAGTTCGTCGGCATAGGGACCAACCCGGCTGAGCGCCCCATCCCCGTAGGCATATTTGTCTCCCCGGAAGCGTTTGATCAAGGCGCGAGCTCTGTTCTTCAATTCTTCAGAACGCACTCTCCACAATCCTTTCGTCTATCTATGTGTCCGTATGTCGTGGCCATGCTCACATTTCGGCAAGACGACCGGGATTCCTTGAAAGGTTTTTGCTCGGTCTGTAGAATCTCCAATAAGGTAGAACAGACTCATCTTGGAAAGGTCGGATTACCAGCAGTGTTAGAACAAGTAAAGTGCTTGATTCTCGATCTGGACGGTACCGTGTATCTGGGCGATCAGCTGATACCGGGCGCGCTGCTCCTGCGCCAGGCGGCACAGGATCTCGGAATCGATGTGTTCTTCCTCACGAACAACTCCTCGCGTTCGCGAAGCTACTATGCGTCCAAGCTCACACGGATGGGCTGGCCGGTGACAGCCGATGGCGTGCTCAGCTCATCGCAGGCCGCGGCCATCGCCCTCCGAGGCCGCGGTTACCAGCGGCTTTACGTCGTGGGCACCGAGAGCCTCACAGAGGAGTTGACGGCTTATGGCCTCACGGTGTGCGGCGATGAGGAGGAGTACGTTGACTGCGTAGTTGTGGGGTTCGACACCTCGCTGGTCTACGGCAAACTGCGGGCGGCCGGAAGGCATCTGCAGAAAGGTACCCCGATGATATCGACTAATCCGGATCTGGTCTGCCCTCTGGAGGGCGGCGAGTTCATCCCGGACTGTGCTGCCATAAGTGCCTGCCTGATGACGGCGTATGGCGTGACTACTGAGTACATCGGCAAACCCGAACGCGGAATGCTAGACCTGGTTGAGGCGAACACAGCATACCGAGGTAAACAGATTGCCATGGTCGGCGACAGGCTGTACACCGACGTCCGTTTTGGCTCCAGATGGGGCCTGTTGTCGGTGCTGACGCTGTCGGGTGAGACAAGCCTGTCGGACCTTGGCCCGGACGACCATCCCGACCTGATCGTGGAGGATGTGGGGCAGCTGGCCGAGATGATCCGTCAAGCGCGCTCGTAGGCCCATAGCTCCTTCTTGCTGGTGGACACGCCGAGCGCTCCGGAGGCCATGATCGACTCGATTTCTTGGGCCGTTTCCACCAGGCCGCCGGCGATGAACGGCGGGATCTTGTCCATGGGCAGCCGGTGCGCCATGCTGGGAACCACCAGAGCAGGAAGGATCTCCACTGCATCAGGGCGCGATGATGCGATGATCTCGAGGCCGGTCTTGAGTGATTCGGAATCCAACATGAACAGACGCTGAATGGCCATCAGGCCTTCATTCTTGGCTGCCCGGATCAGAGTGCTTCTTGTGGTGAGGATTCCACGCACTCCTATCTCAGTGGCTAACCACTTGATGCCTGCGGGGTCTTTGCCGATGCCCTGCACTAGGTCGAGGTGGCAGAAGACCTGCATTCCCAGGCACTCGCAGCGCGCACATACATCGCGCAGATCGTAGAGAGTGCCGGTAAGGAAGAACACGAGCCTTGCCCGGTAGTGATGGGCGACATCTACGTCTTCTGCCCGCTTGAGAGCGGGTATTGCCGGATGCTTCGCAAGATGTTGCCATATGCGTTCGCGGTCCTGCTGGCTAAGGCCAGGGATCCAATCCATCGCCGTCCACTCCTTTCTTGCTTGGAGGTGCGTAAAGTGCGTAGGTTGCGCAAGCTGCGCGAGCTGCAGCCGATGATACTCGCCGCATCCTTGACTATTGCGGCGGCTCTCGGCTCAGTGGCCCATGCCACCCCTTATGCTTTCCCAGAGTCGCTGCATGCCGGCGGTGGTGTCCTGGCCATAGTGTGTGATTCGCCATATTCCGTTCCAGCCCTTTCTGTAGAGTATGACGGGCTTCAGTTGCTGATAAGGCGTGCAGTCGAGCCGTTCGGGCCTTTCGACAAGGCGGGCGCTCCCGGGCGACTCGAGCTGTTCGCCGGGGCAGGCTTGCCTCAGTGGGGGCCTGGACGTACCGGATCGCTCGTCATGTCCGGAAGTACATCCCCCGTGCCGCACGCCGGCTACCGTCTTGCGGTGGGCCGCGCCCACTACGTCCGTTTCGTTGGCCTGATGGAGTCAGAGCAGCGCAGACGGCTGATCGGGCACAGGCTGGAGTACTCGCCGACGTCGTGGCTGAGCCTGGGGGTGAGCGAGACTGCAGTGGTGTCGGGGGATGCCTCTTCTCTGCTCTGCTGGCCTTTCCCTGGGCTTCCGCTGTACGCGCTTCAGCGTGCTGTCAGCCAGCGCGACAGGGCGCAGGATAGTCTCATCAACGTCAACCTCGGGGCCGACTTCGTGGCGACACTGCCTGCGCAGGGACGTCGACCCGAACTTGAGGCGTACGGAGAGTTGCTGATCGACGACGCACAGGGAGCCCTGTCTAGCAGGGATACGGTTCCGGACTTTGTGGGCGGGCTCATCGGAGTGCGCATTCCACAATTCGCCTCGGACTCGCGGCTTTCGGCGTTCCTTGAGTATGTGGCCATTGCCGATTACGTATACTCGCACAGAAACTCCGACTGCGATTACGTGTACCGCGGAGTGGGAATCGGCCACAGCCTGGGCCCTGATGCTGACATGCTGGCGGTCGCCGCGGAGTTTCGGCCCGATGCCGGCACCGTCGTGTCGCTTCTCGGCGCTCTCGTTCGTCACGGTGAGGGCGAGATCGGCCATCCATGGTCGCCCGCGGAAGGCAACGACCAGCAATTCCCCAGCGGCATCGTCGAGAAGACGGCCAGACTATCGCTGGAAGTGGAGAGGACGCTGCTGGAGCCCGTCTTGTTCACTGGGCGACTGGAACTCGGCACAACATTCAACAAGGGGCATGTCCTCGGCAGCACACACAGATACTGGCGTGCCGGGGCAGGCCTCGGAGTCAGGCTGTAGCGGGCGGGCAGCGGCGCCGCGCAGGGATCAGAACGCGAGCCGCAGCCCTGACCTGAGCTTGCCGTAGTTGCGCGGGGGGATAAGCCATTCGAACTCGGCGAACCACAGGCCGAACTCGCCCCCACCGACCAGGTGGAGCCCGGTTGTGCCGGGGGTGAACTCGTAGGTGAGGCCAACCCCTCCATACAGGCCGGTCAGGATTGTGAACTGCCTTGGATAGACTAGGAGCAGGGACGTGCCGACAGACCCCGACCCGCGCCCGATATCTAGGTTGACGGCAAGCCGCAGGTATTCGGAGAGGCCTGCTCCGAGGCCCGCGCTGACACCGTCTGCGAGGATGAAAGACACCTGCGCACGATCCAGACGGGGCCATGCAGGGTCTGCCGCCGAGGCCTGTGCCGGCAGCATTGCCATTGCAGCCGTGCACAGTATAACCAGTCCGACGAGTGTGATAGTCTTCTTCATTGAATACGCCCCTTGTGCAAACACATTTCGCGTGGAGGACTCGCTATTGAGAGACGCAAATAACTGCGAAACCGATAGATACTCCGGGTCATGGGCCGCCCTGTGGTGGCTCCTTGCATTGGCGTACCCCGTCGTTTTGATAGTCGCCGCAAATCGCCCTGAATTCGGCGCCGAGTTCACCCGTATGCTGGTTCGGAAGCTGCTGCCGGGCCTTGCGAGCCGGCACGTCCACACGCTGGTAGTAGCAATACGCAAGTCCGGACATTTCCTTGGCTACTCTCTATTCGCCACGATTTTGGCAAATGCCTTTCTATCTTTCTCCCGCCCTCCTCGCAACCGCAGGACTTTGGCGATTGCGTGCCTCGCCGCGGCAATCGCGGCCGTTGGGGTCGCGTCCATGGACGAGTACATTCAAGTGAGCGCGGCATTCAGATCTGGGTCGCGTCAGGACGTGCTGGTGGACTCACTTGGCGTGCTCACGGCCTTGATCATCCGCATCGGACGCGCCGAGTAGGGCATCTGGGGAGTATGCGGGAACACGTGTCGCCTATGGCACGTATGAGCTATAATAGGAAAGGCTGTCTGTCGAACTCGCGTCGGCGGCCTGAAGGATGGTGGAGGATTGATGTTGATGACTCTACGAAAGACCGGGTTTGCTGTGTTGACAATACTACTGGGCACTTTGGCCCTGTCCATGGCGTTCACGGGGTCGGCTCTTGCGGCGCACCTTGTTGTGACCCTCAGCGACGGGTCGCAAGTTACGTACAACATCCCGGTGGACGAATCGCAGGTTCAGTCTGTGGCCCTCGGCTCCTCGCAGCAGCTGATGACAGATGCCGAAGCGGCCATTGCCACTGTAAACGGCCAACCCATTACAAGGCAGGATTTCTACATAGCGCTGGCAGAGGCGGCGGGAAGGCCTGTGCTGGATCAGCTCATAAGCGAAATGCTGATTGCGCAGGCTGCGACCGAGGTCGGTGTTTCGGTGTCCGATGAAGAAGTGGAGCGGGAATTTGAAGCCGTTCGCCAGCAGGTGGGCCCGGAGTTTGAGAGTCTTCTTGCACAGTACGGCATGACCGCCGACGATCTGAGGAAGAATCTCAGGATCAGCCTGCTCGTTTTTGCAGTATCCACGAAGGACGTCGTAGTGACGGATGCACAGATTGCTGCCTACTACAACGAGCATGCGGCCGATTTCGAGAGCCCTGAGATGGTCAAGGCCAGTCACATACTAGTCGAAACTGAAGCAGATGCGCAGGCGGCTTTGGATAGACTGAGCGCAGGAGCGGACTTTGGCGACGTGGCGGCGGCTGTGTCGATGGATCCCATGACGGCTCAGAACGGGGGAGACCTAGGGTTCTTTGCCGAGGGAGAGATGGTGGAGGAGTTCGAGGACGCCGCTTTCGCGCTGCAGACGGGTGAGATCAGCGGGATAGTCAGGACCAACTATGGCTACCATATCATCCAGGTTACTGATAGGGTTGAGTCCCGCCGCGCGTCCTTCGATGAGGTCAGCGGCATGATCGGTCGGCTGCTCAGAAGCGCCTATGCGCTGAAACCGGCGGATCTAGTCGCTAGGCTCAAGGCGACGAGTCTGATCACCGTGTTCGATCCCAGGTTCAGCGATCTGGGCACTGCACCACTACCTTAGGAGTTGTAGCCTCATGCTGCGAACCATTCTGTTCGACCTCGACGGCACTTTGGTCCATTTCGAGTTCGATGATTTCCTAAAGGCTTACCTTGGGGCCATCAGCAGCAAGGTTGCGAAGCTAGTTGACGCCAGGGCGTTTGTGGCTCAGCTGCTTGCGTCTACAGAGCAGATGGTCAAGTCACTAGATCCCCGGAAGACCAACCGCGATGTGTTTGTGGACGACTTCTTCCCCAGGCTGGGGCGCAGGGAAGACGAGCTGATGCCCATATTCGATGCATTCTACGATGAAGACTTCCCGAGCCTTCGCGACACGCTCAGCGTAGAGCCACACCCCCTAGCTCGGCCGATGCTCGAAGGGCTGATCGACCGCGGCTACGAAGTGGTGATCGCCACTAATCCCATCTTTCCGGCCGTTGCGATAGAGGAGCGGATGAGATGGGGCGGACTGGATGGCATACCTTACCGGCACGTTACGTCCTACGAGACTTCGCACTTTTGTAAGCCTAACACTGAGTACTACGCGGAGATCCTCAATGTAGTGGGCAGATCGCCTCACGAATGCATGATGATTGGCAACGACACGTGCGAGGATCTAGTGGCAGGAGAACTCGGTATCATCACCTACCTGGTCGAGGACTACATCCTCGACCGGGGACCGTACCGGGGCAGTCCGGACCGCCGGGGCCGCTTTGAGGACCTGGCGCAGTTCCTGGGATCCTTGGCGCCCGTTGGCGCCTGATTGGCATCCCATCGACAAGCACCGCATCGCCCGGCGGTTACTCCGATCCGGCCGAACTGCCACCGGAGTCCGCCGGGTTCGCCAGGTGGATGATGCCCGCCACCTGCGACACATCGAGCACGAACGCTATGCCGGTTCCGGGCCTCTCAAGCTGGCCGGCCTTTATGATCGCCTGCAGCACTGATTGTGTGCGCTCTCGCGGGATGAGGGTGAGGACTACCTCCTTCTCCGGTTCAATGAGGATTCCAAAGAAGGTCTTGCGCTCATGCACGCCGGTGCCACGGCCATATAGCACAGTGCCGCCCTCGGCGCCTGCGCCGCGCGCAGCTTCAACTATCTCATCTGCCCATCCCTTGTTTATGATCGTTACGATGAGATCGAACGCTCCATCGATGGCTGGTCTTCCATGTGACAAACTGAACTCCCCCCATCAGAAGTATCTGCTCCGCTGGGCGCGGCGACGTGTCTTTTCGTTCTGAATGCGAAACTCAACCCTTCTACTGCAAGCGTGGAAGCCAGCGCAATCAGGCATACGAGCCCGAAACCCGAGCCGATGGTGGGCCCGCCCGGCTGCTCGGCCGCGATACCCAGGCCCAGCGACATGAGGAAGGTGACTGTAAGCGGGCCCGTTGCCACTGCGCCTGAGTCGAACGAGATCGCGGCGAATGCCGGATCGATCCACCGAAGAAGCGCGAGGGCGACGATGTAGCCTGGGATGATGATATATGTGAGCGGGATACCGCGCGCTATGAAGTAGTAGCCCAGCGATACCAGCGAGGCCACCCCCGAAGCCATAGTGAAAAGGAGCAGGCGCTCGCGAATGCGGCCGGCCGAGGCCTTTTCTACCTCACCGCTGAGCACGCGGGCAGAGGGTTCGGCCAACACGACGAGCATGCCAAGCACAAACCCGACGGGCAACACGATGGCCGGGGCGCCCAGCTTGCCTAGATGAGATCCGAGCGCCCGGCCTAGGGGCATAAAGGCGATGTTGACACCCTGAAGGAATAGCGACAGGCCGACGAAGGTCCACACAATGCCTGTCACCACACGACGGACGAAAGCACGCGGCAGCTTGAGGCAGAACACCTGGAAGACCGTGAACAGCGCTCCCAGAGGTATCAGCGTGCGCGCTACCTCAGTCACCACTTGCCCAAACCCGTGGAACAACGTAATGCGATCCATCACATGAAAACCCCCCACACCATCAGCACCAGTATAGGGCCGAGTGTGGCCAGGCCCACCAGGCCAAACTCGTCGGCTAGAGTCTGTTTTCGCTGAAGCACAGACGCTGTGCCCAGCCCAAGGGCGATGATGCACGGCACAGCCATGGGGCCTGTCGACACGCTACCCGAATCGAGGAAGAGCGGTACCAACTGAGGGCGTGTGAACGACGAGAGCGCGATCACTGCAATGTAAGCCCCGGCGAACAGCCACTTGATAGGGATGTCGAGGAGTATCCTGAGTATTGCGATGGTGACCAGAAGACCCATTCCGCCCGATAGCAGAATCGCCAGGACTTGCGGGTTGATGCCTGAGTCGGGAAACGAACCCACCTGTGCGACCAGGACGTGCACTGACGGATCGGCGATCGTGACGCTGAAGGTGAAGATGAAGGCCGTTGCCACCAGTAGTGCGGTTGATCCGCGCCTGGGCAAGTAGGCGCCGATCATCTCGCCCATTGGCAGCAGGGCTATCCGGGCGCCTCTCAGAAACAGGAACAGACCCGCCGTCGTAAACACGGCCCCGATGAAAAGCTGCGCCAGCATCGCCCATGACAGGCCCAAAAAGGCCGTGCTCAGGACCGCGACGGCCACGGTGAGCGGCGCTACTGCGTTGACTACTTCAGCAATGGCTGCACGAAACTGGCGAGACACCGAGCACTCTCCTTTCTCGTTGTATCTTCGCTCCGCGCGGCCAGAGTCCTCTTAACTATCGGCCTCGATGTCCTGGAGATATGTGAGATTGAGATGCCCGGCGCGCCGAAGAGTCGACAGCTGCTCAAACTCGCCCTGGGCATCCAGCCGGCACTGGCGGCACGCGCGCCGAGGTATGATGACGGCGCCGATCCGCACTGCTCTACCTGAGAAGGCGTGAAGAGCTTCTGACCGGATCGATCGCCATCCGCTGCACGTGTTGCACAGTCGGATCTGCTCGCTTTGTCGCTCCATGATGTTGTCGGTGTCGTAGTAGATGTCGCGGCGACGCTGGAAGAACTGTCGTGCGCCGAATATGGCTTCCAGGTCGGCTTCGCGCCGTGTTGCCCACAGGCCCTGGAGCGCTGCCACCGTTCGGGCGATGGCATCGGTGACAGCCTGGGGCTGGGTGGCGCTGTCGGGCCGCCAGTCGGGCTCACGCACGGCGGAGTAGTCCAGGCCCGCAAGGGCCAGCAGGATCCCTAAGTTCACATAGGGAAGGGCGCCTTCAATGGAATACCCGCCCTCCAGCACCACAACGTCCGGCGCCAGCATCTGGGTGAGACGGGCGTAACCCTGCGCGGTGAAGTTCATGTTGGTGAGCGGGTCAGTGTAGTGATTGTCCTGCCCTGCAGCGTTCACAATCAGATCGGGCTGCCAGTCGTGGAGGATGGGCATCACCAGATGCTCCATGACGTAGAGCATTCCGGGATCGCCCGTGCCCGGCGGCAGGGGGATATTGACCGTGAGGCCATAAGCCGCCGGACCGCCGCGTTCGTCTATGGAGCCTGTGCCGGGGTAGAGAGTGCGCCCGTCCTGGTGCACAGAGATGTGGAGCACTCCTGGGTCGTTGTAGAAGATGTCCTGTGTTCCATCGGCGTGATGCGCGTCGGTATCGACGATCGCTATGCGCCTATCAGCCCCGTACACGCTCCGGATATGCTCAACCATGATGGCCTCGTTGTTGATGTTGCAGAAACCTCGCGAGCCGTGCACAATCCGCATGGCGTGGTGGCCGGGCGGGCGGAGCAGGGCGAAGGAGCGATCAGCCCTGCCCTGCAGGACGAGATCGGCGGCTAGCATGGTTCCGCCTGCCGCTATGCGGTGCGACTGCGTGGCGACGCTGTTTACCGTGGGAACGCATACGTGCGCTCGCTCTATGTCAGCGTCGGCCGCGATGAGCGGGCGGTATTCCTCGATGCCCGAAATGTCCAGGAGGCCCTCTTCGGCGATCTGATCGCGCGTGTAGAGCAGGCGTTCTTCGCGCTCGGGGTGGTCCGGGCTTATCGCCCAGTCGAAAGCAGGGAAGAAAACCAGTCCCACTCTGCATGTTGCAGTGTTCATGCTTCATCAACCCTCCGCGCTTTCGGCCTAACCTGGGCCTTTATGCTGAAGATCCGGCCCACGGTGTAGAAACCGCGCACCACGTTGAAGCTTTCTTCTTCCACAATGGACACGTCGTGGGCGGCGTCCGCGTCCGCTCCCAAACTCCGCGCGGCGCGCTCTGCCCATGTGAGCGCTTCAGCGCGGGCCTGCCGAAGGCCGAAGCCAGGCCTGGACGGAAGCTGGGCCCGATAGCCAACTTCCGGGATGGTCAGGATGCCCAGAGCAGTGTCGGCGTGCAGGGTGATTGAGGTTGTAGGTCGGCTTGCTGCGGCGCCGATGGCGTTGGCCGCGGCGTGAAACGGCAGCAACTCGAAGGGAAGCCCCATGAGAGCGGCTGCGCGGGGCACGAACACAGGAGCAGGCGCTCCCAGGCCGATCAGTCGGACCGGACGGATGTTGGGCGATGTCAGCATCTCCGAGACTGTGTACACCGGAGCCGACTCAAGACTGATGTACACAGCTTCAACCTCCGCGGCCAGCTGCGCCGCGAAAGCCGACACGATTCGCTCGGCGGCGGCCATGGGCGAAAGCCCGATGGGCCCCGCGAAGTCGGCCAGGGCGCGGATCGCGCGAGTGCGGCTTCCAATCTGGGCCAAGCCAAGCGCCGCGGCTGCGTCGGTTGGCGTGACTGCATTGCCCCCCAGCGCGGCAGGTGTGCCTGCGCTGCAGGGCCCAATATGCACTCCAGATTGATCGCAGCGGACTTCGCTGTCGCCGCCGAGCCCAATGGAACGGGCGAAGAGCGCCGGCACCAGCGTTGCATGGCCTGCTATCACCGCGCCGTGCCTATCGAACACTGGATCGCCGTTGACCAGGACCGATATGTCGGTGGTAGTGCCGCCGATGTCGATCACAGCAGCGTTGACGCCGGGATCTGCTGCAAGCGCCAAAGCGCCCATAGTGCTAGCGGCGGGGCCGGAGAGAATCGACTCGATGGGGCGGTGCATCGACTCAGAAAGGCGCATTGTGCCGCCGTCGGCCTTAAGAAGGAAGGCCTGCGCGACGCGATGCTCGCTCAACATGAGCTGTTCCAGCATCTTAACGAACTCACTCTGCCGCCGTTGGATCCTTGCGTTGAGGTAGGCCGTGGCCAGCCGGCGGGCGAAGTTGGCGCGTCCGCTCATCCGGTGCCCCAGCGTGATCGACGCAAACTGGGGGTACCCCTCCAACGCCGCCTGCTCGATCTGCAGCTCATGCGCGGGGTTTCGGTGCGAGAACTTGCCCACAACGGCCAGCGCGACGATGCCCGAGTCGGCGGCTGAACTGAGCGCATCACGGACCGATTCCACATCGAGCGGCGCGGTTTCACGTCCACGGTGGTCGATGGCGCCGCCCGCCTGCCAAGCAGAGAACCCGAGTCCCAGGTCTTCAATGCGCATGCCGGGACCCGGGACGGCCAGGGCCAGGGTGGGATCGCCGCGCCCTTCTACTATCGCGTTCGTTGACAGAGTGGTGCTGAGGTGTAGCTCAAGTGGGCTACTGACATGGCCTGCCGCACGAAGCGCTTCAGCAAAGGCGGCAGCGGTGCTGTGGATGAGAGAGCCTGGGTCAGTGCGAACTTTGGCTGTGCCCACGACTTGGCCATCGATGATCAGCGCAGCATCGGTGTTGGTTCCGCCTACGTCAATGCCGAGAACAGGTAAGCTCGTCAAGGTAATCACTCCTCGGGCGTCCGTGTCTGGATTCACTACAGGATGGATGAAATCCTCTTGCTGTGGTTGAAGGTGAAACCGACCGCGGCGACTACTATACAACTTAGGAGCATCCACATCATCACGAATGGGGAGATACAAAGTGACCTCAGGCGATCCTTGCGACCATGCATTTTCAGTGCAGGCGCAGGTTATGTTGTCTCATTCAGCATTGCCGGAAGGCGAACCCGGGAAGCTGTGGGCAGTGATAAAGCTCTCGAGCGGCCCAGAGCAACAGGGCTCTGCGGGACGGCTGCCGCTTAACGTAGGGGTGGTTCTCGACCGAAGCGGTTCCATGAGTGGGCGTCCCCTCGATTATGTCAAGCGGGCCGCCAAGTTCCTGATAGAACAGGTCGGCGCGACCGACGTTCTCTCTCTCACCGTATTCGATAGTCAAGTTGACGTGGTCTTCCCATCGCAGCACGTGACCAACAAGGACGTGCTTAAGCAGGCCGTCGATTCGATCAATACGGGAGGATCAACCAACCTTTCAGGCGGGCTGCTTCGGGGCTATGAAGAGGCTCTGAAAGAGTGCCGGTCGGATCAGGTCAACCGGGTGCTCCTTCTCACTGACGGTATGGCGAATTCGGGAATAGTGGATCCCGACATGCTGGCGGGCAAGGCCGGCGCAATGCTGCGGAAGGGGGTGTCGCTCTCCACTGTCGGAGTGGGCCTACACTTCAACGAAGACCTGCTGATTCAGCTAGCGGAGGCAGGAAAAGGATCCTACTACTACGTCCGGGAGCCTGACGAGATTCCCAGCGTATTCGCGGCTGAGCTGCAGGGGCTGCTTTCAGTAGTTGCACAGGGGATCAACCTGGAGGTGCATGGTCTGTCAGGATGCCGCGCTGCCGCCGTCCTCGGCTATGAACCGACGTTTGACGACACAGGCATGTCGTTTACACTGCCCGATATGTTCCACGATGAGCAGAAGTTGCTGGCAGTGGAGATCGACTATCCCGCTCTGCCTGCAGGCGAACACGAGATCATCAGGATGAAACTGTCATATGCAGACGCCGCCCACGACTTGGATTCGGTGTCGCTCGAGGTAACGGCCAAGCTAGCTGTGTGCTCCGCAGGCGACCAGCCAAAGGAGCCTATCTTCGAGGTCATGAAGATCGTTGAGCTTGCCAGGACCGCAATTGCAAAAGACCGGAGCGTCGAAGCTATAGATCGCGGCGACTTCGAATCTGGCCGCAAGGCGCTGGAGGAGCGTCTGACGGCGCTTAAGGAATTGCAGGAGGCTCACGGGCAGGTCGACGCCGACCTTCAGGAGGAGATCGGCAACCTAGAGCGCATGTCCGTGCAGGATCCAGGTCTGTTCTGCTCGTGTTTCGACTCGGGAAGCCGCAAAGAACTCAGGTATCAGAGCTACCAAAGGAGGCACAATCGCCCGACGAATCGCCCTGAAAAGTAGCGCGCATACGCTATTGTGCGACGAATAGCCCGGCGATGGCATCTTGTAGCCGGCTCGGGCCATCGATGAGGATCAGCCTGAAGCCATACTTCTGCGCTGCCGCGCTGAAGTAGTCGTCTGTGCTTGCGCCGCGGGTCGCGATGAAGTAGTGAACCCCGCTCATACTGGCGTCGAGAAGACGCCGAGTGATGGGGTCCATCTCGGCTTGGCCTCCAAGGTGTATTCCTATGATCGCCAGGCCCGAGGCGCGCATCTTGCCTAGTATATCCTCTATCCGGCGCTGTTCGGTACGCGCGGTAAGCCAGGCGGCTTTCATCCCGTCCTCATCGGCTCGGAAGACGATCATGACGGTACTGCTGGACTTAATGTCGCAGCAGATAGCCGCGGGAGCGGCGCTGCTTCTGAGGCCCAAGGCGTCAACTGCCTGCTTAGCGAGGGCCATGTCGCCGCTTTGGCCGGCCGTGGTGATGAAGATGGGAACCTTTGGGATAGGGGCCGATGCGGCGTGTACGCGCGCCGACGCCGACAGAGTGGCGGCAATGAGCGCTACGGCGAGGAACGGGCGAAACAGGTATCGGCGCATCTTGTTCCGTACCCCCTAGGTGCATAGTTAGCTTGCAGCCTCTGTGTTCCACAGGGGGCCGGATGATTCCTTCAAGGCTTGGCGTCCGCCGGCTTGACCTCTATCAAGTAGCTGCGGGATGGCTCGGAGGGGCTCGGGTCAGTATCGGTGAAGAACTCCGCTGTGACGGCTATGGCAACGATGAAAGAGCCGACCGCGAGGATCCAGCCTCCGATCACTCTAAGCAGGGCAAGCGTTGTTTTGCTGCACGTAAGCGCCACCTGAGCATCCCCCAATCACGTTGGCCATCTTGAGGACCTGTATGTACCTCATACGCCAGCTTGCCCAGAGATGTGTCGGTCTTGACATCATGGGGTTGGCTGAGGCGACTACATCGTGTCTGGGCTGTCGGCCTGTGTGATGCGGTCGGGAGGCCCTGAACCGCGGCGGATGACGCCCAGTGCCATGAGCGTGCCGCCCAGAGCCAGGTTAAGGTAGTAGGTGATGACGCGCCAAACGGTTACGAACAGCCCCAGCACTGCCCGGGGAACAATCGTGCTGAATAGCGCGGCGAAACCCAGTTCAGCAGCGCCGCTGGACCCCGGCGTTGGGGCATAGGCGGCCGCGAGGTAGAAGATGATGGTGACTCCCATGGCATGGATATAGGGTGTTCTGAGCCCAAGCCCTGTGAGAACCACAGCCGGAACAAGAGCTGTGGCCACCCAGGCAGCGTAGCTCAGGATCAGTACGGAGGCCAGCACTGGCTTGCGATTGCTGATGAATTCCTGCAGGGCCTCGCGGAAGCCTCTCAGTTCATGGTCGATGCGTTCGAGGACGATATCGAGCGTTTCGGGCCTAAACAGGCGGAGGGTAAACCTGTTGCGCACAGCCGGCACCACTAGCACGCTGATCTTCTCCGGCTTGACAACCAGGTAGAGTGAGAACAGGAAGATCGCCACATACAGGGTCACGCCGACAGCCAGCGCCACGTTCATGCCCATCGGCAGGCGCCACTCGGCGCTCGAGAACAAGAGTGCCGCGGCTGCCGCGAGCCCCAGACTGACTCGGGCAAATGCGTTCATGATTGCCTTTACGGCGATCACCGCAGTTGACTGCCCCGCGGTCAGCCCTTTATTAGTCAGTAGATATGCCTGCAGCGGTTCGCCGCCTGTGTCGAACGGCGTGACATTTGACACGAAGGCGCCCAGCACCGAAATGCGCATTCCTTCCATGATGCCCAGATCCCCGCCGAGCGATCGAGCGAGCGCCCTCATCCTCAGCGAATCGAGCAGCCATGTCAGCACAACGAGGCATAGCGCTATGCAGAGCATCACAGGGTCGATGCGTGCCAGATCATGCCACGCGCGGCGACCTCCGCTTATCTTCACTAGCGTGAACAGCCCAAGCAGGCTGAAGCCTATTGCCGCAAACGCTCCGCGTTGCAGTTGTGCCGGGCGCCTTGTGCCGTTGCCTTGAGTCAATGGGCAGGCACCTCCCAACTCAAGCTGTCAAAATACAGCTCATTATAACACACGTTTTGGGCGGCATTGCAGTTGCCGGTCATGTCCCAGCGCTATCAGACATTTCCTGGATGAACGGTGCTTTTGTCACGATAATCCTACTTGCGTTCATAAACAGCTTCACCCATTACTAACGTCGTCTTTACCTGAAGTGTTTCAGCGTCGAGTAGGACGATGTCGGCGTCCATCTCCGATTCTATTCGACCTTTCCGATCAGCCAAACCGATGAGACGGGCCGGAGTGGATGAGGCCATGGCAATGGCTGCGTGCAGCGGGGCGCCTGCGAACTCGACCATGTTGCGCACTGCGGTGTCCATCGTCAGCGTGCTGCCGGCCAGGACGCCTGTATCGAGTCGCGCTGCGCCGCCCGTCACGATCACGTGTTGCCCGCCCAACTCATAGTGGCCGTCAGGCAGGCCTGCGGCGCGCATGGCGTCAGTCATGAGCACCGTGCCCTCTGGGCCTTTTGCTTGAGCTAAGAGCTTGACTGCGACGGGGTGCACGTGAATTCCATCTGCAATGATCTCGCATGTTAGCTCTCCGTGCACAAGAGCCGCTCCGACAACTCCGGGCTCTCTGTGATGTAGCCCGAGCATGCCGTTGTAGGTATGAGTCACGTGGCGCAGCCCGGCCTCAACTGCGTTCTTGATATCATCGTATGATGCTCCTGAGTGACCAACCGATGTCAGAACTCCCTGAGACGCCAGCTTCTTCACAATCTCCATTGCCCCTGGCATCTCAGGCGCGATGGTCATGACTCGGACATTCCCGCCGCCCGCCTCGAGTATCCGATGGAGGATTGCCATGTCGGGGCCGGTTATGCCCTCCTCAGGCTGGGCGCCCTTGAAGCTGGGGTTGAGAAATGGCCCTTCGACATTGATGCCCAAAACCTGGGCTCCCTTGCGAGCCCGCGCAGCCTGCGCCGCGGCGCGCGTTGCGGCCAGCATGCGCTCGATCGGCGATGACATCACTGTAGGAAGAAAGCCCGTTACTCCGTGGGATGAGACGAACTCGGCTATGCGCGCCAGCGCCGAGGAGTCTGCATCCATGGTATCGTATCCTGCCGAGCCGTGTATGTGTATGTCAATGAATCCCGGCGCCACGATAGTGCCGCGCGCATCGATTATCCTTCCAGGGTTTCGCCGAAGTATGTCGCGGGTGGGTCCGACTTCAGCAATCCTGGACCCGCGCACCAGCACTCCTGTGTCAGCTGACATGCCGGATGACGATACGATTGTTCCTCCGGCTATAAGAAGTGTGGAATTCAAGCAACTCCCTCCCGGCTATCAGGCGCTGCGCGTTTGCCCGCGCCAGCGGTGTGTCGCCGAGGTTTCGCCGCGACCGGCGCATCCCCACGGCAGCCGAAAGTAGAATTCCCCGCGTATTTCGGTAAACCCTTCTTGTGAAATCAGGCGTCGGGGAACGGTGCATATCAGACGCATGGCTACAGCAGACTGTACGGAGGGCGCAGCCTGATGGTGGTGGTGTAAGTGAAATACAGCCGTCCTGCGCGGATGCGACACGTCAGAAAGGTCCGCGAATCGAATCGACGAGCAGAACCCTCTCTGCCAGGTGACGTTCAGCGCCTAGCCGAGTATCTCAAGAGCCTGTTCGGCGCAAGCACCGACGTGGTGGTGCGGACGTACGTTGCCCCGAATGCCGAGCGGCCTGTAGCCGCCACATTCCATGTGGATGGCATGGTAGATGCGGATCTGCTTGCGCGGTGTGTGACCGGCCCCCTGGCTCTAGCGGTGCAGGCCTACTCTGGTACCGATTGTGGCGAGCCCTTCGTCATGCCCGCATCGGCCATTCCCTCTCCCGACGTCCGTCGCATGTCGGATATGGATGAGGCGGCGGGCATGGCCGTTCGGGGGCACACAATCGTGATCTGTGAAGGCGACAGTGCTGTGCTCATCTGCAACACGGCAGCAGTCATAGGCCGCGCGATTGTAGAGCCGACAACCGAGTCGACGGTCCGGGGATCTAAGGAAGGCTTCGTCGAGAACTTGCGCACCAACACTGCATTGATGCGCCGATCCATATCTGACCCCCGCCTCCGCGTCGAGGAGATGAGCATAGGACGCACGGCTCATACAAAGGTTGCGGTCATATATGTGGATGGCATTGCCAACCCCACGGTGCTCACAGAGGTCCGCGAACGGTTGGCCATGATAGACGTGGATGCTCTGCATGAGTCGGGACACCTCGAGGAGTTGATTGAGGACGCTCCATACTCCATCTTCCCGACAATGATGAGGACAGAACGTCCGGACCGCGCGGCAGGCGCTTTGCTTGAGGGCAGGGTGATGTTGATTGTAGATGGGACACCGTTTGTCCTGATTGTGCCGGTAACATTCACCATGTTCTTGACGACATCGGAGGATTACTTCGAACGCTTTCCCCTCGGCACTGTGGCGAGGCTGTTGAGAATCGCGGCTTTTGCATTAGCGATGCTGTTGCCCGCGCTGTACGTAGCCGTGACTACGTTTCATCAAGAGACTCTTCCTACTCCGTTGATGCTTAGTATCGCCGCGCAGCGGGAGGGGATACCCTTTCCTGCAGTGTTTGAAGCCCTGATAATGGAACTCACGTTCGAAGTAGTGCGAGAAGCGGGCATCCGTCTCCCAAGGCTCGTAGGCCCAGCTGTCAGTATCGTAGGGGTACTCGTGTTGGGTGACGCCGCCATTAGGTCAGGGCTCGTATCGCCCATTATGGTAATCATTGTAGCGGGCACAGGGGTCGCATCTTTCGCCACTCCCTCATTCAGCATGGCCATAGGGGCAAGGTTGCTGAGATTCGTGTTCCTTTTCTTGGCGGCGATCCTCGGCTTGTACGGGATAGCCATTGGGGTTTTCGCGCTTCTGGCGCACTTAACGGCGATGGAGTCTTTCGGAGTGCCATTCATGGAGCCTCTAGCCCCAGTAGTGCCCAGTGATCTGAAAGACAGTGTGGTACGCGCCCCATGGTGGGCGATCAGGCGCAGGCCGGAATCGATTCGCCCCATAGCTTCACGAAGGGCGAAAGGAGAGGAAAGACGTTGAGAGGCGCCGGAGGGGCTGTGTCGGCAAGAAGCATCGGAGCGCTCGCATTCCTGGCCAGGCTGTTGCCTATCGTCATATCTCTTCCGACGATGACTCCCAAGGTCCCTCACCAAAGCGTATGGTTGGCGGGGGCGATCGGCGTTGCGCTTGCAGTGCCCATGATAGGGGCGATGGCGGCGATTGGCGCGCGCGACCCGCAGAAGAGCCTATTGGCCCAATCACGGGATGTGCTGGGCGCTTGGCCATGTGCTGCGATTGGAGTTGTCCTCTGCGCATACTGGGTCATCACTGCTGCCACATTCCTTAAGGCCATGTCCCAAGCCTTTCTGGCGACTGCGTTGCACTCCACCCCATCGCTTGCTATAGTGGCGCCTCTGGCTGTGTTGAGCGCGACCATCGCCCGCAGGGGCATTGGCCTGATATGCGCGCTTGCGGATCTCATTGCCCCAGTGGTGATGGCGGTAGTGGCGCTCATCATCGGTCTTCCGCATCAATCAGCCAAGCTTATTAACCTCAGGCCGCTACTTCCTCAAGGCGTCTCGGCGCTCACCACGCCGGCGCTCGCGACAACTTCCTTCTTTGCGCTGGCCAGCATAGCATGGATGATCATCCCGCGCTGTGCCGAAGCTAGTCAAGGGGGTGTCCGCAGGTGGCTCCTGATTGCAGTCGCAGGCGCCGGAGTCTTGGCTGTCGGACTTATGGCAGTGGTGGCCGCCGTTTTCGGGCCGCTTTCATCTACCATCGGCTTTCCACTTTACTCCGTCACGAGATCCATCAGCATAGGCAGAGTCCTAGAGCGGCTTGAGATACTGCCTATGGGGCTTTGGGTATTCGCTGTAGGGACTGCGGTGGCAGGCCTGTACTGGGCCGCTGCGCAGGCGCTCGGAGAAGTTGTCCAGGTCGAGAGGAGCGGCGTATTCGTCTACCCTCTGGCGGCCGTCAGCATCGCCTTGGGAGAGACCATGTTCCCAAGGGTGATGGTACTCAGCAGGTTCATGTCGCTTGAGGGATGGGGCGCCTTCTCACTGGCTCTGGTCATTGCCATCATGGCTGTCATAACGATCGCGCGGTGGGCGCGGCGCCCGCGTGCAGCCAGAGCCCTGGTATCGATAGCGGCCATAGCCATCTTGTCGATACTGGCCTCGGGCTGCTGGGACCGACGTGAGATAGAGACATTGGGATTCGTTGTGGCGTGCGCTTTGGACACAGCTGATGCCGGCGCTCAGCCTGAGGACGCCGGCTTCATCCAGGTCACAGTCCAGATAGTGAAACCGTGGGCAATGGGAATGGGAGAGAGGGCGGGTAGCCTTGAACGAGCATTCTACACCGTTACAGCTGTTGGAAGCACAGTATTCGAGGCCGTCAGAAGCATCAATGAGCAGAGCACCAGAACGCCGTATTGGCCGCATAGCAGATGGATCATAATTGGGGAAGACTTGGCGCACGCCGGAATCGAAAGCGTGTTGGACTTCTTTGTGCGCAACAGAGAACCGAGGGAACTCCCGGTTCTTGGCGTACTCGATGGAGGGCGTGGGTGGGATCTGATGTGGGCCGAGTTCGAGCTCGAGCGCCTTCCCTCAACTGGAGGAGAGGGAGTGATCAGCGGGGTTTCGCGAAACCTGGGAACCACCGTTCGGACCACGCTGGGTGACTTCCTGGTCAGCCTGGCTGATCCCGGTGTTGAACCGGTGCTGCCCCGAGTAGTAATTGTAGCGCACTCTGATGAGCCGGCTGCTACAGGCGACTTACTGAGAGAGAAAATCAGAACTACGGCCGAGCTGAGTGGGGCGGGGGTCTTCCGAGGCGATCGCTTAGCGGGCTGGCTCACCGGAGTCGAGACCAGGGGCCTCAACTGGGCGCGAGGCGATGTGATAAGCGCAGTAATTGCAGTGCCGGCGCCCGGGGCTGAGGATCCTGGTGACTTCCGGAACCGGGTATCACTAGAGATAATGAGGGCGAGCTCGCAGGTGAGCGTGAGAGCGCTGAACACGACGGATGAGGTCGAAGCGAGGGTGAAAGTAGATGTGACCGCTCACCTTGCCGAGACCAGATCATTTGTCGACATCACCCAGGATATGCATGCCCTGATCCAGATGGAGGAGGCGCTGGCCGATCAGATTCGAGGCGAGATACTCGGCGCAGTGCAGAAAGCACAGTCGCTTCGTGCCGACATATTCGGCTTCGGCAGAATGCTCATGGCCTCTGATTACCGGGCATGGAAGCGGATTTGCCCAAAGTGGGATACTGTGTTCACCAGTCTCCCCGTCAAGGTAGAAGTGAAAGCCAGGATCGACAGAAGCGCACTCGAGACAAACAGGTATGAGGCAGATACGACGAGATGAGTATACCTTCCGTGCTCTTGGTGTTGGCAGTTTTTGCAGCCATCTGGTTCATTGAATGCAAGCCGCTGACAAGCGGTGGATCACGCCGTGATCTAGCCGCTTTCGTGTCGGCAATGGCTCTGGCTTTCGCGATCTGTTTCGCTGCGGCCATGGGCTGGCCCGTCCCTAACCCGACAGTTCCAATATCAGTGATCGGAAGAGCGCTGGTTCGGCTGTTCTCACTGTAAAGCTGTAGATTCATGCCGTTGCTGGTTAGCGTATGAGCCGAAGCAATGCGCTGAACACCCACGACAGGACGGAAAGGCCTGCGCTGATTATGAGCATCGAGGTGAAGGGAGCGATCACATGTTCCGTCATGATGTCGCCCGGAAGACGCCCAAACCAGGAAAACGCGCCGGGGAAGCGCACGAGTATGAGCCCGATCAGGAACATAATGCCGCCGATCTGAAACAGGGCTGAACCGATTCGTTGTGCCATGGTCTTCGCCTCCAATAGCGGCGCGGCCCAGGCCCGGGCCGCGCTGAGTCCGCCGATTGATCTAGAATGAAGTAATATAATGGCTAATTGAGCATGTAGAGAATGCCTATTGTTCCCGGGCCGCAGTGACTGCCTATCACTGAGCCGGCAGGCGTCTCGAGTATCTCCTGCATCTCGGGCATGATTTCGCGCACGCGTCCGGCCATGTACACTGCGTCTTCGTGCACTCCGGTGTGTGTAAGGAAGACCCGGTTGTCACTCACCAGACCTTGCATGACATCCTCCTCGAAACGGTCCATCATCCAGTCGAGCGATTTCCTGTTTGAACCTCTGACTTTTCCCGCAACTATCATGCCTCCGTCTACCACAGATATGACGGGCCTGATCCTCAGCACCGACGACAGCAGCGCCTGAACCCCGGTGCATCTTCCTCCCATGTGCATGTAGTCAAGCCGATCCATCTTGAAGGATGTCCGTACCTTAGGACGGGCGGCCTCAAGCGCTGCAAGTATCTCGTCCATCTGCCTGCCCTGCGACACCAAGTCGCATGCGTACAGAACCAGGTGGGCGATTCCCGTAGAGAGGTTCGCCGAATCGAATACGCGCGCCTGTCCTTCAGGGAAGGCGCCTGCTGCCAGCATGGCGTTTTGTGCGGAAGCCGAGAACTGACTGGAGATCCCTATGTAGAGTGCCTGACTGCCATCTGCGACGGCTTCTTCGAACACAGAGCGGAACACTTCCGGGCTGGGGCTTGAGGTCTTGGGCAGCTGCCTGTTCTGTTCCACGAGCCCAAAGAGGCGCCTTGTGTCGATATCTACACCGTCCTTGTACGCGTCTTGGCCAAACACCACCGCGAGGGGCACAACCGTAACCTGATAGCGGGCAATGAGTTCCCGGCTGAGGTCCGCAGTGGAGTCGGTTATGATTGATATGCCTGACATACTGTCATCCCCCCAGTTGTCGATATAGTGTAGCTGTACTCGACTGTACCAATTTTACCATGCCTGCATAAACGAGGCCAACAGTGGCGCGCATGGTGATATACTGGACACATGCGCACATGGAGTGATCGGGGGTGTAGTAGCCAGTCATGTTCATAATGGATGCCCATTGCGACACGCTTCTGGACATTGCCGCGGGCCGTCGCCGTCTGGCGGAGCAGGGCAAGGGAGGGCACATCGATCTGCCTAGGATGATCGATGGCAGGGTGTCTTCTCAGATATTCGCGATCTATGTTGAGCCGGAGTACCTCCCGGGCGCCGGGGCTAGGCAGGCTCTGCGACTTGTCGACGTATTCTGCCGCGAGATTGAGGAGAACAGCGATTCGATCATGCTCGCCACGCAGGCGGGCGATGCGGGCCGTGCGCGCGACGAGGGCAAGATCGCCGCTTTTCTCAGCATCGAGGGGGGCGAGGCCCTGGACGGGTCGATCGAGCTCCTGAGGGTCTTCTACAGGCTGGGCG
>ERZ795058.2359-NODE-2359-length-22477-cov-24.977879_pt1 | contig 22477 bp, 24 predicted proteins | sample MGYA00375142_ERZ795058 | MGnify/ENA primary metagenome ERZ795058 (study PRJEB30187, sample SAMN05720210) | activated sludge metagenome | isolation source: anaerobic digester from wastewater treatment plant | place: Japan | collected 2015-04-20 ... | reverse complement strand
CCCTGACCACGCTCGTCGACTCGGCGCTGGCGGCCCACGACGTCGTCTGGGCGGCAGCCGGACACCCCCATGCCGTGTTTCCGACGACGTTCGCCGAATTGATCCGGATCAGCGCTGGGCGCGCGGCCACCGTCGCCTGACGGCGCAAATAAGTATCCGTACTGATGCCGACACTTGAGTCGGTCTGCGATAGTGAGCGTGCAACGAAGGGCACCGACGTCCGGCCGCGCATCAGGTCTGCAGGGGGTGACCTGAAGTGCGGCCGGGTCGTTATGTGCCTCCGGACCGTTATCAGTCCGTTGCCCGGGTTCGGGAAACCCCGGCCGCTGCACGACGTTGAACCCTCGGACGGAGCAGTTGACTCCGTCATCAGTGGGAGGGACACACACCACCATGGGTGCAGAGATTCTGCCCTGGGTCTTCACGTCGGGCTGGGCCAGCGGCATCAACGCGTATGCCGTCGTGCTCATCATGGGGTTGGCCGAGAAGTTCTGGCAGGTCCAAGGGATCCCGGACGCTCTCGGGCGCACCGACGTCCTCATCGGTGCCGGAGTGTTGTTCGTCATCGAGATGGTGGCAGACAAGATCCCCTACCTCGACTCAACGTGGGACTCGATCCACACCGTCGTGCGCCCCGCCGTCGGCGCGACCCTGGGCTACCTGCTGGGCAACGAGAGCGCCGACCTCAACGCCGCCTTCACCGCGGCGACCGGTGGCATCCTGGCCCTGCTGTCCCACCTGGTGAAAGCCGGGACCCGCGCCGCCGTCAACACCTCCCCCGAGCCGGCCAGCAACGTCGTCCTCTCGACCGCCGAAGACGTCACCGTGGCCGCCGTCGTGACCACGGCTTTCGCCAACCCGTGGCTGGCGGCCTCGATCGCCGGCCTGCTGCTCGTGGTCGGCATGGTGACGGTGTTGTTCCTGCTCAAACGGATCCGGCGGTTCCGGGCCCGCTACAACGCCTGGGGCGACCGCCTGGGCTCGAGCGAGCCCAAGGCCGACGGTTCGCTGCGAGACGCACCGGCCCGACGCGGCGACACCGCCCGTCTCCCCCAAGGCCCCGGAGCCGACTGACCGACTGGCCGGCTAAACCGACTGACCGACTACTGCGCGGCCTCCAGGCCGAGGTTCCCCCAGACCTGCAGGGTCGCCGTCGAGCGGTTCATCGTGATGAAGTGGATGCCCGGCGCGCCCTCGTCGAGCAGCCCTTGGGCCAACTCGGTGGCGATCTCCACCCCGACGGCCCGCACCGCGACCGGGTCGTCGGCCACCCGCTCGAGACGCACGGTCACCTCACGCGGCACCGGCTGACCGGACAACTGCGTCATCCGGGCCAGTTGGCGGACGTTGGTCACCGGCATAAGCCCCGGGATGATCGGCAGGTCACGGCCACGCGCCACCACCCGGTCACGCAGGTCGACATACGCCTCGCGCGTGAAGAAGAACTGGGTGATGGCGAAGTCGGCGCCCGCGTCGGCCTTGCGCACGAGCACGTCGGCGTCGTGGTCCAGGCTCGGGCTCTCGGGGTGCCGATCGGGGAACGCTGCCACTCCCACGGTGAACGGGCCGAGGGTGCGCAGCAGCGACACCAACTCATCAGCGTGATCGAGTCCGTCCGGGTGCCGCTCCCAGGTCTGGTCCAACCCGCCCTGCGGGTCGCCGCGCAGCGCCAGCACATTGCGCACGCCGACGTTGACGTAGTGCCCGATGATCGAGCGCAACTCCGCCACCGAGTGCCCGACACACGTGAGGTGCGCCATCGGCGTCAGCGTCGTCTCCTGGGCGATCCGGTCGGTCATCCGGATGGTCCGATCACGCCCGGATCCGCCCGCCCCATAGGTCACTGAGACGAATGTCGGACGGGTCTTCTCCAGGTCGCGGATCGCCTCCCAGAGGGCGGCCTCCCCCGCGTCGTCCTTCGGCGGGAAGAACTCGAAGCTGATCGAGGGCCGACCTTGCGCGAGCGCGTCCGGGATCGAGCGCACGAGGTGCGCCGCGCGCGGGAGGACAGCCATGAGACCAGCCTACGAGCCGGTATGCCGCCCCCTCGGCGCCGTCCACGTCCCGGTACGACCGACAGTCGCCCACCCAGCTGTCCTGGGTCAGGACGCCCTGAGGGTATGCCGCCCGCCATCCGCGTCGGTCCAGGTAATCGAGCGCAGCTGCCCGGAACCGGAATCGTCCGTACCGGTAAGAGCGATGAGGACGAGCGTCACATCGGTGTCGTCGATCGTCATACCTCCCCAGGAGACTCCACCCGCGAACCGGGACGGCGTGTCCCCGGTGACGGTCACCGCTCGCGGAGGTGTCCCTCGGACAAGGGCGTAAGCCATGTCGAAGTCAGCCCCGTCGCCGAGGCGGAGTAACCCCGGGGACCCCGCGGGCAGGGTGAAGACGCCCCCGCCGAGGTCGAGGTCGCCCACGCGACGCTGGAGGCTCACGGCGACCGTGCCCGCCTCCAGGCGCACGGCATACCCAAAATCCCCGCCCTCGTTTCGGGCGGCACCCGCCCCCACACCGTCGATGTGCACGATCCCCGGGCTGAGATGACGGACCTCCCGCCCGCCGATGGTGTAGGTGAGGCCGGCGTACGGGGTCATCCCCGTAGGTGGCGGGGTGTGGCGCACCACGATGACCAGGCGCCCGTTCACGATGATCTGCCTGGCCTCACCCAGCCGTCGGACATCCGGGACGAGCGCGACGTCCACAGAGCCGGGGTCCGGGTGATCCGCTTCGGGGATCAGCACGAGGACCTCGTGAGCCCCAGCGCTCCCCGGCGGCGGACCCCACTGCAGCACGGCGGGAGCGACCGAGCCGATGACGTTCAACGCTGTGGAGACCTCACCGCTTTCCACCCGGACACCGAACCGCTCGTCCTGAACGAAGATCTCCTCGGACGTCGTCGGGGCAACGGTGGACACCGGCACCGTGGCCGGCTGCTGCGACAACCGCGTGCCAGAGCCTCCGGTCAGAGCCCAGCTGCCAACGACCGCGACCGCCGCAGCAGCCGCGGCTCCCAACACCTGCCAACGCCGCCGCCGACTCAGCGTGCGGGCCCCCTCGGCGACGATCTCGCTCACCTCCAGGGGCAGGTATGCCGCGTCCACCCGATCCACGGCCTCACGCAGCCCTACCCGCAGGAGGTCTTCGAGGTCGGCGTCCGTGGGTGAGTTGGAGGGCGCATTGCTGGGGTGGCTCATCGGATCTCTCCTTCCTGGACGACCAACTGGGCTCGCAGCGCTGCCAAAGCTCGGGATGCGCTGGACTTCACCGTGCCGACGGAGATTCCCAGGGTGTCGGCGACGGTGTCTTCGGAGAGGTCGCAGTAGTAACGCAGGACCACGACCCGCCGCTGTTGCTCGGGGAGCCCGCGCAGCAGCCGCACGACCTCGTCCCGATCGTCCGAGGTCGCGGTGTCGCTGCGGTCGGCCGATCGGGTGTCCACTTCCGCGACCGGCACCTCGCGGCGCGTTCGCCGCCACCGATCGGTTCGTTCGTTGGCCAGGATTCGCCGGCAGTAGGCCATGGTCGACTCACTGCGGATCTGCGGCCACCGGACGTAGGCCTTGACCAGCGTGGCCTGGACCAACTCGTGGGCCGCTTCGGACGAACCGGTCAGCAACCAGGCGGTTCGCAGTAGCCCGGGCGAGGCGACCTCGACGAACTGCGCGAACGAGGCGTCCCGCTCCCTGTCCTTCGGTGTCACGGCTCCCCCTTGTTGTTGCCTTCACCCTCCTCTACGGAGCACAAGCCCAGAAGGTTGCCTCGGTCCTGACCCGGTGTGAGGGCACCGTAGGCTGGGGCGACCTGTTCGCGCGCGGCATACGACATGCCGCCTGCTCCTGGAAGGCGCCCGGTGACCAACCCCCTGGACCGCGAGTCGCTGCGCTCGCGGGTGCAGTCGGCTCTCGAGGCGGAGCTGGACCACCAGGAGCAGGTCCTCGCCGAGCTCGACGAAGACCTCACCCCCCTGGTCGCACCGGTCCGCTCGCTGCTGGCGGGAGGCAAACGACTGCGAGCCGCCTTCGCCTATTGGGGCTACCGCGCCGCGGGTGGCGCCGACTCCGACTCGCTCGTGCGGTTCGCCAGCTCGATGGAGTTGTTCCAGGCGGCCGCGCTGCTGCACGACGACGTCATGGACGGCAGCGACACCCGCAGAGGTATGCCGTCCGCTCACCGCGCCGTCGCGGCCATCCACGCCCAGCACGCCTGGTCGGGCAATGCCGATCGCTTCGGTGAGGCGACCGCCATCCTCGCCGGCGATCTGTGTCTGCAGTGGACCGACGAGGTCTACTCCACGAGCGGGCTGCCTGCCGAGCACCTTGCCAGGGGCCGAGCGACCTTCGACCGGATGCGCACCCAGCTCATGGGTGGCCAGTTCCTCGACATGCTCGAATCGGTGCGGACTTGGGAGGGTCGCTCAACGGATGAGCGAATTGCCGCTGCCCGCAAGGTGATCCGATTCAAGAGTGCGAAATACACCATCGAGCAACCGTTGCTCATCGGTGCTCTGGCCGGAGGTGTGGATCCGGCGGCCGTGCCTGGGCTCTCCGGTTATGGGCTGGCGCTCGGTGAGGCGTTCCAGTTGCGCGACGACCTGCTTGGCGTGTTCGGCGACCCCGAGCAGACCGGCAAGCCGGCCGGTGACGACGTGCGCGAGGGCAAGCGGACCGTGCTGATCGCCTACACGCTGGACGTGGCCGATGCGGGGCAGCGAGCCGAGTTGACCCGATCCTTCGGGCGGGCCGACGTGGACGTCGCCGGGATCGAGAGCGTGCGAGGCATCATTCGGGCGACGGGCGCCGTCGAGCGCGTGGAGTCGGATATCACCCGGCTCACCCACGCCGCGACCCACGCGCTGGGTGAGCCCGCGGCATACCTGCAGCCCGAGGCCAGCACCGTCCTGGGCGAGTTGGTCGCGTTGGCGACCGACCGGGTCACCTGACCTGCACGGGCACTATTGGCACGGCGCGGCGCGGCGCACTCATGGCGTGCGTTGCCGATGCTGACGCAATCTCACCAAGATTGCGTCGGGACACGCAGCGGTGCCTCGCATCGATCAGAAGGCCAACGCCTGAGCGCGTCGCCTGACCTCGGTCTTGAAACCGGCTGAGAGGGCTGCCAGTGGGGTGCTGCCGCCAGGCAGGCTGGTGTCGACGCTGTGCAACCACCGGATGATCTCGACGTCGCTCATGCCACCATCGGCCAGGACCGTGAAGGTCCCCTTGAGCTCGGGTCGTGGCCCATCGGGGCCGAGGAAATCCGTCGGGACGGCGAGGGCGCGGTTGGGTCCCACCCGGTGGGTGAGCAACTCGCGGTCGGCCAGGAACCGGCGGACGCGGGACAGCGCCACGCCATACCGCTCCGCGATGTCGGGTAGGTAGGACCAGTCACCGACGAGGGTCTCCAAGGCGCGCGGGTCGTCGGAATCGTCGTCGGCTTCGGACGCGAGTTGAGGTTCGGCCACGCCCCCAGCCTGCCAGAAGCGGCCGCGCTCCGACCACCGTCACGGCGCACGATCGCCTCGGGAGTCACATCCGGCACTCCCGTCACAGTGCGCGCCTGCCGGGGCGCACGGCATACCCCACGTAAACTCCACCCGTGACGTCTGGGCCGGGCCTGCACGCCGACGAGCGTGTGCTCGGCGGGCGCTACCGGCTGCTCTCGCGGATCGCCGACGGGGGGATGGCCACCGTCTACCTGGCCATCGACGAACGGCTCGGGCGGCGGGTCGCGGTCAAGGTGCTGCGCGCCGACCTGGCACGCGATGAGGGGTTCGTCGGACGCTTCCAACGCGAGGCTCGGCTGGCCGCGGGCCTGTCCCATCCCAACATCGTCGCGGTCCACGACTTCCACGAGTCGTCCGGGGTCCCTGGCGAGGAGCTCTACCTCGTCATGGAGTACGTCGACGGCCGGACCCTGCGGGAAAAGCTCGTCGATGGCGGTGCCATGTCGGTCCGGCAGGCCACACACATCATCACGGCCGTTCTCGCCGCCCTCGATGAAGCGCACCGCGCCGACCTGGTCCATCGCGACGTCAAGCCCGAGAACGTCCTGGTGCGCGACGACGGCACCATCAAGGTCACCGACTTCGGGCTAGCGCGCGCGGTCACGTCCAGCACGCGCACCAGCACGACCGGCATCCTCATGGGCACCGTCTCCTACCTCGCGCCCGAACAGGTCGATGGAGATCGCGCCGACGCCCGCAGCGATGTGTATGCCGCGGGCCTCATGCTCTACGAACTGCTCACCGGGCAGCGGGCCTTCCAGGGCGAGAACCCCGCCCATGTGATGTACCAACACGTCCACGGCGAGGTGCCGCTGGCCTCCGACCGGGTGAGCACCGTGCCGTTGGAACTCGACCAGGTCATCGCCAGGGCGACCGCACGCTCCCCGGACGACCGGCCCGACACCGCCGGAGACCTCATCCAGGTGCTCCGCGACGCGATCCGACAACTGTCCGACGACGAGTTCGACGCGGCGCCGGTCTTCCTCGCCGGGATGGCGCCGGGGACCCAACCGGTCGCTCGCACCGCCAGCCCGACAAAGACACTGGACGCTGACCTCGTTGGCGCAGAAGGCGATCCGAGCCCCACCGAGCGTTTCGCGGCGGTCGAACTCGGCGCCACCCAACGACTGAGGACGATCGAGCTCGACGAGGACGGCGACGGCACGGGCGAGGTGTCAGCACCGGCCGGCGAGCCGGTCAAGCAGAAGCGACGGCGGCGGATCTGGCCCTGGCTGTTGACCCTCCTGCTGCTCGTCGGCGGCGGTGTCGGTGGCTGGTGGTGGTTCGACGGCACCGGCCCCGGCTCGCTGCGGATCGTGCCGACCCTGGTCCATCTCTCGCTCGCCGATGCCGAGAAGGCGCTCGCGAGGGTCGACCTGCGCTCAGCAACGACCGAGGCCTTCAGCGAAACCGAGCCCAAGGGCCAGGTCATCTCCGCCGACCCGAAGCCCGGAGCCGAGGTGTCCAAGCGCTCCAGCGTCGCCCTCGTGGTCTCCAAGGGCCAGGAGCGGTATGCCGTCCCCACCCTCACCGCCGTTGCTCGCGGCGATGTCGAGCGGCTGCTCAAGGAACGCTCCCTCGCCCTCGGGACGGTCACCGAAGACTTCAGCGAGACCGTGGCCAAGGACGTGGTCATCAGTCAGGACCCGCCTCCCGACACACTGGCCAAGCGAGACACCCCGGTCAACGTCGTCATCAGCAAGGGTCGAGCGCCGATCCCCGTGCCCAACGTCGTCAACAAGACGGCTGACGAGGCACAGAAGGCACTCGAGGCGCTCGGCCTCAAGGTGGTCCGAGGCGACCCGGTCAACAGCGAGACGGTCCCGTCCGGGGCCGTCGTCTCGCAGACCCCACCCACGGGCACGCTGTTCAAGGGCGACACGGTGACGATCATCCCGTCCAAGGGCCCGGTGCTCGTCCAGGTGCCCGACGTCACCCTCAAGAAGGTCAATGACGCCACCAAGATCCTCAAGGATCTCGGCCTGGAGGTGAAGGTCTCCCAAATCTTCGGCGGGGTGCTCAAGACTGTTCGCTTCCAGGACCCGGCCGCCGGCACCATGGTGCGACGCGGCACGGTCATCACGTTGACCGTTATCTGACAGGCGCGGCATACCTCATGGCCATGTCCCCTGCCCGCGCCCGGACCGTCGCGACGATCCTGCTGGTGACGCTCACCGCGGTGTGGGGATCGACGTTCTTCCTCATCCGCGACCTCGTGCAGACGGTGCCGCCGGCCGACTTCCTCGCGGTGCGATTCACCCTCGCCGCAGTGCTCATGGTCGTCATCTTCTGGCGCCAACTGCGCGGGCTTTCTCGACGCGACTGGCTGGTCTCGGCCGCGCTGGGGTCGCTGTATGGCTTCGCCCAGATCCTCCAAACGATCGGGCTGGCCCACACCGACGCCTCGGTGTCGGGGTTCGTCACCGGCACCTATGTCGTGCTCACACCCGTCTTCACCGCGCTGCTCCTGCGTGAGCGCGTCCCCGCCAGCACCTGGTATGCCGTGCTCCTCGCCACCGCGGGCCTGGCCCTGTTGTCGCTCAACGGGTTCTCGGTCGGTCTCGGGGAAGGGCTGACTCTTGGGGCTGCGGCGCTCTACGCCCTGCACATCGTCGGGCTCGGTCGCCTGTCGACCCCCGACCGAGCCACCGGGATGTCGGCCGTGCAGATGATCGCCATTGCGGTGATCTGTGTCGTGGCGGCTGTCCCCGACGGCATGGTCTGGCCGAGCGGCCTCGGTCAATGGGGGTCGGTCGTCTATATGGCGACGGCCGCTGGGGTGCTGGCACTGTGGGCCCAGACGTGGGGGCAGGCGCACATGTCGGCCACCCGGGCGGCGATCGTCATGACCCTGGAGCCGGTGTTCGCGGCCGGGTTCGCCGTCGCGTTCGGCGGCGAGGTGCTCACCTGGCGGATGCTCGTCGGTGGCGCGCTCGTGCTGACCGCGATGTACACCGTCGAGCTCATCGGGCGCCGCCCTGATGCCCCCAACCGCCCGGCCGAAGCCCTGCACCACGAGGTGTGATGACGCCCGCCGAGGATGGTTCGATCACACCAAACTTTCTGCGAGCCCGCCCGGGCCCACACACCGTCACGCGAGACGACGACGAGGACGCCTGGGTTCACCACCTCATCACGAAGCTCTCGTCACACGGCGACAAAACGACGAACCGCCCTGCTGCTCGCGAAACCCCCGGCGAGTGTGAGGGATTCGGGCGCATCCTGGTCTGCTGGTCGCGAAACCCCCGGCGAGTGTGAGGGATTCGGGCCGGGGGCCAGGCTGCGGCCCATTGCTGGTGACGCTCGATCAGGGCGTCGGCCGAGCCCTCAGCAGAGTGGTGACGACATCGATCGCGTAGTCCGTGGCCGCATCGTCGACGTCGAGGTGCCACGCGAGGCGCAACGCCTCTGGCCCCGCGGCATACCCGCGGACACCCTTCGCGGCAACAGCGGCGACGAGCTCTGCCGGCGACCATCCGGTGTCGGTCGTGGTGAGCACGACGATGTTGGTCTCGACCGTCTCGGGGTCGACACACCCCGGAGCGGCATCGGCGAAGGCGCGTGCCGCTCGCTGGGCGCGGGCGTGATCGTCGGCCAACCGCTCGACGTGGTGGTCGAGCGCATAAAGGCCGGCCGCGGCCAAGATGCCGACCTGGCGCATCCCGCCGCCAAAGCGCTTGCGCCAGATGCGGGCCTCGGCGATCGCGTCGGCCGAGCCGACGAGGAGTGACCCCACCGGCGCCCCCAACCCCTTGGAGAGGCAGACCGAGACGGTGTCGAAGTGCGCGGCATACTCCGCGAGCGCGACACCCGACGCGACGTGCGCGTTCCACAGTCGCGCCCCGTCCAGGTGCATGGCGACGCCGCGCGGGCGGGTGGCCGCTCGGACCTGACGGATCGCCCACAGCGGTTGGACGGTGCCTCCGCCGAAGTTGTGGGTGTTCTCGACGACAACGAGCGACGTGCACACCTGGTAGGGCCCGACGCCCGTCTGCAGCAAGGCGATCGGGTCGGGCGGGTCGAGCAGACCCCGAGGTGCCGTCCAGGTGCGCGAGGTGATGCCCGAGAAAGCCGCCGCGGCGCCGAGCTCGGCCCGGACAACATGGGCGAGGCTGTCGCAGAGCAGTTCCTCACCAGGCCGCACGTGTAGTCGCAGCCCCAACTGGTTGGCCATCGAGCCGGACGGTGTGAACAGCGCGGCTTCGTGGCCCAGCAACCCGGCGACGCGCTCCTGCAGGGCCTGGACGGTCGGGTCTTCGCCGAATACGTCATCACCGACCTCGGCGCGGGCCATCGCCTGACGCATCGCCGGCGTGGGTCGAGTGACCGTGTCGGACAACAGGTCGGCGCGCCACAGAGTCACAGGACTGATCTCCTTCAGATCATCGACGGTATGCCGCGCGGCTCAGGACTGTACGTCCCCAGACAGCATCTCGGCGGCGAGGAAGGCCAACTCCAGGCTCTGGCGGTGGTTGAGGCGTGGGTCGCAGACCGTCTCGTAACGCTTCTCCAGGTCGGCGTCAAGGATCTTCGTGGAGCCGCCGATGCACTCGGTGACGTCGTTGCCGGTGAGCTCGACGTGCAAGCCGCCCGGCACCGTGCCCAACTCCTTGTGGACCGCGAAGAAGCCGCGCACCTCTTCGACGATGTCGTCGAAGTTACGGGTCTTGTAGCCGCCCTGGGACTCGAAGGTGTTGCCGTGCATCGGGTCGCAGATCCAGGTGACGGTCGCTCCGGACCCGTGGACCCGCTCGATGAGGGCGGGCAGGGCCTCGGTGACGCGGCTGGCGCCCATCCGGGTGATGAGGCTCAGCCGGCCCGGCTCCCGCTGCGGGTCGAGCCGGTCGATGAGCCGCAGCACGTCGTCCGGGTCGGCCTTGGCCGACAGCTTGACGCCGATGGGGTTGCGGACCCTGGCGAGGAAGTCGACGTGGGCACCCTCGAGCTCCCGGGTGCGCTCGCCGAGCCAGATGAAGTGGGCCGAGGTGTCGTAGGCCTGCCCCGTGCGCGAGTCGATCCGCGTCAGGGGGCGCTCGTAGTCCAGCAGCAGCGCTTCGTGGGCGGCGAAGAACTCGGTCGTGCGCATCGCGTCGAAGTCGGCGCCACAGGCGGACATGAACTTCATGGCCTTGCCGATGTCGTGGGCCAGCCGCTCGTAACGGGCGTTGGCGGCATTCTCGACGAAGCCCGTGTTCCAGTCATGGACGCGCCTCAGATCGGCGAAACCGCCTGTGGTGAAAGCCCGGACGAGGTTGAGGGTCGCCGAGGCGCGGTGGTATGCCGTGACCAACCGTTGCGGGTCGGGGATCCGGGCCACCGGGTCGAACGCGAAGTCGTTGACCATGTCGCCGCGGTAGGCCGGCATGGTCTGCCCGGCCCGGGTCTCGGTGTCGGCGCTGCGCGGCTTGGCGTACTGACCGGCCATCCGGCCGACCTTGACCACCGGCACCGAGGCGCCGTAGGTGAGCACGGCGGCCATCTGCAGCACCGTCTTGATCCGGTCGCGGATGTTGTTGGCCGTCGCCCCCGCGAACGTCTCAGCACAGTCGCCGCCCATGAGGACGAACGCCTCGCCGCGGGCGGTCGCCGCCATCCGCTCGCGCATGACGTCGCACTCCCCCGCAAACACCAGGGGCGGGTATTGCGCGAGTTCGGCGACCGCGACCGCCAAAGCCCCCTGGTCAGGCCAGGTGGGTTGTTGTCCGGCGGTGCGTTCTGCCGCGGCTGCCGCGAGCTGCCCGTGCAAGTCGTCGTTGGGGTTCGTGCTCACTGGGACAGCGTAGTTGCGTCCCAGTCCGTGGGATGCGCACGGTCCGGATATCGATCATCCTGTGCCTGACGACAGGCAGGATTTCGGGCCGGGTTTTCCGCTCAGGCACTTCCCTTGCAGGGCGCTGCTCAGGTCTAGGTTTGGCGTCATGACATTCTCGATCGTGGCCGGCGGGGGCACGGCATACGGAGTGGCGGTGGCGAGCAAGTTCCTCGCGGTGGGGTCCGTAGTTCCCGCCGCGGTCCCCGGAATCGGCGCCGTGGCGACCCAGTCCTTCGCCAAGGTGTCCTACAAGGCCGATTCGCTGGCGCTCTTGCGCGCTGGAGCGAGCGCGAGCGACGTCGTCGCCCGGATCACCGACGCCGACCCCCTGCGCGAGACCCGTCAGGTCGGCGTCGTCGGGGACGGCGGCGCAGCGACGTTCACCGGCGCCGACTGCTCGGACTGGGCCGGCGGAGCGACCGGCGGGAACGACACCGACGGCTGGTATGCCGTGCAAGGCAACATCCTCGTCGGCCCGCAGGTCGTCCAGGCGATGGAGCAGGCCTGGCTCGCAAGCACCAACCTGCCGTTGTCGCGTCGCCTCCTGGCCGCCCTCCTCGCCGGTGACGCGGCGGGTGGCGATCGACGTGGGCGCCAGAGCGCCGCGCTCTATGTGGTGGACGAATCGGCGGGATACGACGGCAGTGGGATCGTGGTGGACCTGCGGGTCGACGAGCACGACGACGCGGCTTCGGAGTTGGCCAGGCTCGTCGAGCTCAACGACCTGTATTTCGGGTCCCCCGAGGATGTCCAACCCCTGCAGGGACCGTTGGCGGACGAGGTGCGCGAGCGGCTGGGGAAGTTGGGGTATCGCGGCGAATTGGACGCCGCCCTCGGGGAATGGGCCGGGGTCGAGAACTACGAGATGCGCCTGACCCCTGACGGCATCGACGCGCGCGTGCTCGCCCAGTTGCGGGCAGCGACCGGGGGCTGAGGACCAGGCGCGCCGAACGGCATACCCGTGATAGGAACGTGTCATGGCAACCACGGCCCTGCGCGGCACCCCCGTCTCCACTTCCGGCGAACTGCCCGATGTCGGCGACCACGCTCCCGAGTTCACGCTGACCAGCACCTCGCTGGCCGACGTCTCCTCCGAGGGCCTGGTGGGCTCGCGGGTGGTTCTCAACATCTTCCCGAGCGTCGACACGGGGGTGTGCGCCGCGAGCGTGCGCCGCTTCAACGAGCTCGCTGGATCACTGGACAACACGACGGTGGTCAACGTGTCACTCGACCTACCGTTCGCTCTGAGCCGGTTCTGCGGCGCTGAGGGCATCGAGAACGTCACCTCCGCATCGGCCTTCCGCAGCACGTTCGGCGACGACTACGGCGTGCGGATGGTCGACGGCGGCCTGCGTGGGCTGTTCGCCCGTTCGATCGTCGTTCTCGACACCGACGGGACGGTCCTGCACACGCAGGTCGTTCCCGAGATCGCCCAAGAGCCCGACTACGACGCAGCGATCAACGCGCTGTCCTGATCTGGTGAGCGGTCGGGCCGCATCGGTCCGACCGCCTGCTCGACCGACCGCCCGCGTGTGTCGGCGTGCGCGTCGGCAGCGATCACTCGTGCAGGCCGCGCTCGATCGCGTAGCGGACCAGTTCGACCCGGTTGTGCATCTGCAGCTTGGCCAGGGTGTTCTGGACGTGGTTCTGCACCGTGCGATGCGAGATGAACAACTGAGCTGCGATCTGCTTGTAGGACAACCCGGTCGCCACCAGGCGCAGCACCTCGGTCTCGCGTTCGGTCAACTCGGGAGCCGCTGGCACGTCGCCCTCGGCGGGCGGAGGTTGCTGTCCGAGGCGACGGAACTCGCCAAGCACCAGCCCGGCCAGCCCCGCCGTGAAGACGGCGCGACCTTCGGCGGTGCGGCGCACGGCTTCGAGGAACTCCTCCCGGCTGGCTGATTTGACGAGATAACCGGTCGCGCCCGCCTTGATCGTCGAGAGCACTTCCTCGGGCTCGCCGCTCACCGACAGCACGAGGATCCGGGCGGGCGACCCAGCGGCGGCTAACTCGGCGCAGACGGCCGACCCTCGCATGCCGGGCATGTTGAGGTCCAGGACCAGCACATCTGGTGCCGTCGCCAGGGTCCGAGAGACGGCTGACGGTCCGTCGGCCGCCGTGCCCACCACGCTGAAGCCGGCATCGACGAGGTCACGCGCCACCGCATCACGCCACATCGGGTGATCGTCGGCGACGACCACGCGCAACGGCCGATCGGCGAGGCCGCTGCCCAGATCGCCGTCGGCGCCGGCGAGCGGGTCGACCCCGTCCGGGCCCGGCTGCCTCGGGTTGTTCGCTTGTCCCTTCATCAGGTGGCCGCCCTCCCCTTGGGAATCCACATCTCGACCATGGTGCCGCCGCCCGGGCTGGTCAGGTAACGGGCTCGTCCGCCGAGGTCCTCGATCCGCCCCTTGATTGAGGACGACACGCCCAGTCGCCCGCTCTGGGCCGCCTCGGCGATCCGGTCCTGGGAGACCCCCGGGCCGTCGTCGCGCACCGTGACGACGACGTCAGCTCCGAGATCGTCGACGACCACCCACGCCTGTGCTTGGGGGCCGGCATGTTTGCGGACGTTGTCCAAGGCGGCCTCGACGGCGGCGACGACTTCCTGGGCCTTGGCGGAGTCCAGCTCGACCGGCTCGGCGCTGGCGACGAGCGTGGCGGACTCGGTGACCGCGGCATCCAGGGCGCGGCGCAGGTCGACCGGCCCCGCGATGGCGACCTCCAACTCGGGCAACGGCATCCCGATGACCAGCGCCCGCAGCCGAAGTTCCTGCTCGGCAGCGATCATCCCCAAGCGGGCGCTCTCGCCACCGATGTCCCGGCCACGACGATGGATGAACGCCAACGCCTGCAACACCCCATCGTGGACGACGCGGGCCAACCGATCCCGTTCGGCGACCTCGGCCTGTCGGGCCAGTGCGCGACGCAGTTCGGCCTGCTCGGTGCGCGCCACGTCGGCGCCGAAACCCAGGCAGGTCCCGAGCATGACGATGAGGCCGGCGTTCGACAACGGTTCGGAATCGAACTGCCCCACCTGCGCGATCATCACGGCCGTGATGACGAGGGAGGCGATCAACCCGCCCCGCCAGCCGAGGATGAGGGCGATCGCCACGACGGGGACGTTCTGCCAGACGCCCGGGATCGTCGTGTCACCGGTCGTGGCCGACAGCGGGGTGTCGAACCACCGCGTCGACATCACGGCGGCCGAGGCGAGCACCATTTCCATCACGTGGATGCGCAGGTCGCGGCGGCGCGAGACATACATGTATGCCGTCCACACCGAAAGCACGCCGATCACCATGAGCGCGAGGTCCAGTCGAGCCATCTCGGCATGCCGGACCCAGATGCTCCACAGGGCATACACGAGGGCAAGCACCCGGAAGACGCGCAAGGCTCCCCAGAGGGCGCTGAGGACGAGCGAGTCGTCGTCCGTCGCCGGTGTGCTCTGGGGGGTCATGGTGCGAAACTACCGCGCGACAGGCTCAGCTGGCCCGAAGGCGACCCTGCTCATCCGAACTCGGGCCGTCGTCGTCCACCGAACCCGTCGATGTAGCGGAGTCGGGGGCCTCGACTGCTTCGTGGGTCTCCAACGGTTCCTGAGGATGAGTTGCCCTGGTCTTGGCCGACTCGGTGACGGCGCGAGCCGCTTCGGTGGCAGCCTTTGCGGCCTCCGCCGCGGTCTTCTGGATCTCCTGGGCCGTCTTCTGGATCTCCTGCGCCTTGGCCACGGCCGTCTGCACGGTGTCCTTGAGGACGTTCTTCTTCAGCGACGTCGCATAAACGTCGACGTACTCCTGGCCGGACAACAGCATGAGCTCGTACATGATCTCGTCGGTGATCGATCGCAGCACGAACCGGTCGTTCTCCATGCCTTCGTAGCGGCTGAAATCCAGCGGTGCCCCGATCCGGACCCCGATCCGCATGATTTTCGGCAGTTTCTGCCCGGTGGGCTGCGCCTTGTCGGTGCCGATCATCGCCACCGGAATGACGGGGCAACCCGCCTCCAGCGCCATTCGGGCGATGCCGGTCTTGCCCTTGTAGAGCCGTCCGTCAGGTGAGCGGGTGCCCTCGGGGTAGATGCCGAAGAGTTCGTCCCGGCGCAGCACCTTGAGCCCCGAACTGATCGCCGCCTCGCTGGCCCGGCCCCCCGACCGGTCGATCGGGATCTGGCCGACGCCCTTGAAGAACCACGCGGTCAGACGACCCTTGACGCCCGAACCGGTGAAGTACTCCATCTTGGCCGGGAAGGTGATCCGCCTCGACATGACGATGGGCAGGAAGATCGAGTCGGAGAAGGACAGGTGGTTGCTGGCCAGGATCGCCGCCCCGCGCTCGGGGATATGCTCCGCGCCCTCGACCCACGGCCGGAACAACAGCTTGAGGATCGGGCCCAGCACGACCGTCTTGAGGAACCAGTAGAACACCGCGGGAGCCCTTCCTGTGTGGCCTGCAGCACTCTAGAGCACCGGTGGCCCGGCCGGAGAGCCCCACTGGCCCCGCAGGCGTGGTTCGAGTCTGCCGGAGCGTGCCGGGGACTGATACTAGGTGGGTGAACGACGAGGATGCCCTCGAGGCGGACGACCAAGGCAGATCCGAGCCCGCGGGCGGCCCTGAGGAGACTTCTGCGACGGCGCTCCCCCCGTTGAACGAGATCGACGCCGCCTTCGCCTCCATCGTCGCGCATTGGGACGACCCGACACCTGAGCCGCTCGCTGACCGCGCCGCTGACGACGCCGCTGGCGACGCGGCGGACCTCACCGCACCCGCACCCCTCGCCCCGGCACCCCTCCCCCCGGCATACCCCGCCACCGCACACGTCGCCGCGCCCGTGGGCGACGCCCCGGACGCCACCACTGATCACTTTTCGGCCGCAGAGGACGCCGATGAGGAGCGGCTCTTCGGCTGGCGGGGCCACACCCCGCCTCCGGAGGACGAGCACTTCCAACCGCCGCCGCCGAACCTGCCGCCGGTGCACGACGCGACCTACTGGCTCGCGGTCGCCGGGATGACCCTCGGCCCGCTGCTCGTCATCTGGGCGGCAATGGTGTCGCGAAACCCTGACCCGGGGTGGTGGGTGCTCACGGGCATCGTGTTGACCGTGGCCGGCTTCGGCTTGATGGTTCTGCGTGGGTCAGGCGAGCGCGATCCGGACGACAACGGCGCCCAGGTCTAGCTGGACAGCCCACCCACCGATCCGCGCCGCGACGTCAGTCGGTATGCCGCCTGCGCCACCACTTGACGCGCCGCGCACCCGGGTGCGAGGTTGCCTCAGCCGACTCGGCGGACGTGACCACCTCACGCGTCCCGCCATCGGCAGACGGCGCACTGGCCTCGGCGAGCACCTCCGGCTGTGCTTCAGCCCTCGCCAGATCGGCGGCACCGATCACCCCGGCGTCGTTGCCCAATTGGGCGGCGACGATCTTTGCCTCCGGCCGATAGCCACGGCCGGTGAGTTGGCGCCGATAGGTCTCCCGAGCAGGGCCGAGGAGCAACTCCCCTGCCGCGCTGACGCCGCCGCCAATGACGAACACCCCAGGGTCGAAGGCAGCCGCCAGGTTGGCGATCCCGACTCCCAGCCAGCGGCCTACGTCGGCGAGCAACTCGATCGCCGTGCGATCACCGGCCTGGGCGGCCTCTGTGACCAGAGGGCCGGTGAGCAGCGCCGGGTCTCCTCCGACGCGGGCACGCAGGTCGTCGGCCACGGGAGAGTTCGCGAGCAGCAGCGTTCGGGCCTCGCGGACGAGGGCGTTCCCGCTGGAGTACTGCTCCCAGCACCCCCGGTTGCCGCATTCGCAGCGCAGCCCGTCAGGAACGACCTGCATGTGGCCGAACTCGCCCGCGATGCCGAACCGGCCCCGTTCGACCCGGCCGCCGAGCACGATCCCGCCACCGATACCGGTCCCGAGGTTGACCATGACCAGATGGCTCTCCCCCCGGCCGGCGCCGAACCGCCACTCGGCCCAACTGGAGGCATTGGCATCGTTGTCGACCGTGATGGGCAGCCCGATCCGGTCGAACAGGGCGTCGCGCAGCGGCTCCTGACGCCAGGACAGGTGCGGCGCGAAGACGACGGTGGCGCGATCAGCCCCGACGAACCCGGCGGCTCCGATGCCGACGGCGCTCACCTGGCCTGGGCCCACCTGGGCGATCAGGTCTTCGACGACACCCACGATGGTGCTCTCGACGACCTCCGGTGAGGTCGATCGATGAGGGGTGTCGGCGCGCGCCTTCGCGAGGATCACGCCATCGACGTCAACCACGCCCCCGGCCACCTTGGTGCCACCGATGTCGATCCCGATCGTGTATGCCGCGCTCACACCGGCTCCTGGGGTTGCTCGCCGCCCGTCGGCGCGGGCGGAGGGGTCTCGGTCCGGCGGTTGGCCGCGAAGCCACGCAGCCCCTCGCTGACCAGGTCGACGACATCGGCGATCTTGTCCAGTGTCTCAGGACTGATCGCCTTGACAACATTGAGGACCCGGCAGATTGGGCAGATGCGGCATACCGAGTCACCGGGCGACGCGGCATGCGGGTCGTGCCCACACTCGGGACAGGCGTGGGCTGTCGGTGTCTCCCCCGCGGCCCGGGATCCGGCGGCGAGAAGGTGCGCCTCCGGCATACCGGCGGCGAACACCCCCAACAAGCGCGCGGCTTCCTCGGCGACCGAGCCGACCCGGTCGCTCCCCTCGACCGACACAATCAGCCCTCGACGCGCTTCTTGAGCTCCTTGAGCGCTGCATCGACGATCTGCTGCTCGGCCTTGCGCTTGAGCATCCCCAGCATGGGGATGTTGAGGTCGACGGCCAAGCGGTAGGTCACCTTGCTGCCGGCCTTGTCGCGGGCGATGGTGTAGGACCCGTTCATCGCCTTGAGCACCGTGGCCCGGACCAGGCTCCACGAGACGACCCCCGTGCCGTCATCGGAGATGTCCCACTCATAGTCCAGCGTGTAGGTGTCCTTGAGGACGCCTGCGTCGAGGGTGTACTCCACGCGATCGGCCCAACCGTCACCCTCCTCGGAGAGCACGGACACCCGCTTCACCTCGGCCGCCCACTCGGGATACGCCTCGAAGTCGGCGATGACGTCCAGGACGACACCGGGCTTGGCGTCCACGTGGATGGAAGACTCGGTGCGTTCGGCCATGGCAGGTAGGTTATCGCCCCCGAGAGCCCCCGGATCGCCGCGTCCGGGACGGTCCGCCCGAGATCACCCGGCTGCGAGGGTGACGAGCTCGGACTGCCAGCCCGCCAAAAACTGGGACATGCTCTGCCCAAGCACCTCGGTCAGCGCGGCTGCGGGGTCGACCGGTCCTGCCGGGCTGCTCGACGCGCCGGGGACCCCGCCGACCCGCCGCACCAGCCCGACCAACCCGTCGGGCCCGGCGAGGGTCGCGATTCGCGAGGCGGCCAGCCAACTCTCCTGGTATGCCGCCGCTGGGTCGCCCGCCGTCCCGGCGAAATCGGTCGGGGTCGGCAACGTCGCCGGTGGACCGGACGCCCGGACCTGGGACAGGAGCCGGGCCGCCACCACGGTGACGTCCATCCCTTCGTCGCGGAAGGCCACCCACTCGGCGAAACCCTCCGAGAGCCACAGGGGCAGGTCGTGCAAGGTCCCGGCACGCACGGAGACATGGGTCAACTCGTGGGTGAGCACGACGCGGCGCCCCGCCGGTGTCAGTCGGCCCATGCCCTGAGGATCCAGGACAACCCGGTCGGCCACTGCGGTCGCGCTCGGCTCCCGAGGTCCATGCGTGGTGGCCGCGACCTGACCGGCCAGGGGCGACTGTTCGCTCGACGGTGCGCCGTTGCCCAGCAGCAGCGCTGCCTGATCGGTCGTCGCGGGCACGACGACGACTGCGGGGAAGGCTCTCCCCAGTGCGGCCGCCACCCGGTCCTGCCCGACCTCGACCTCGGCGAGCCGGTCGCGAAGCACATCCTGCGCAACTGGGCCGGCCACCAGTGCCCGCTCGCTGCGAGCGACCTGAAGGGGCGAGAGGTCGAACACTTCCCACCGGTCGGCGGGGCCGACCCAGCGCTGGATGAGCCACTGACCGGCGACCTGGGTGAGCGTGACCGTGCGTGCGACCCACCGAACCCCCCGGTCGAACCCGGGAATGGCATATCCCAGCCGCATCGACCCGGTCCACGTCTGTGTTGTCAACGTCTGTGCGTGCTGTGACTCCTCGGCTGCCGGGGCGGCCGAGGTGGCCTGGGTGGCCGACCTGCGGACCTCGGAAACGATCACCTCGCGCACACCCAAGGCCACCAACCCCGCGTATGCCGCCTCCTCAGCCGATCCGTCCGGCCCGTGTGGGTCGGCGATCGTCGCAAGCCAGGCCGTTCGATCGCCTGTCTCCAACGCCCGGGATCGAGCGGCCATCAGCGTGGTCAACGCCGTCCGGGCCGCCTCGGAGGCCTCGGAGCCCGCGCCGGCCACGGCATCGGCCCCGGCGTTGGCCCCACTGTTCGCCCGGGTGCTGGCGGTCGCCGTCGTCGAGGGCGTCGCGGCGTTGGGCGTGCAGCCTGACATCACGAGGGCGACGACGACTCCGGCCACCAGAGCGGTCACGACGGCGGCCCCGTGCGCTGTCACGATGGCGGTCACGAGGGAGGCGCGGCGACCGTCGACATCGGCTGCTGGCAGCCACCTGCCCCAGGCCGATCGCCTGCCGAACGCCGTCACGGCCCTGATGCTATGTCGGCACGGCGCCGGCCGCCGTCACGTCGGGCCGCTCAGCCGACCGCACGGCCCACTCGGCCCACCCGACCGGAGTCGACCGTCGAGGTGAGCGTCGCGGCATACCCGCTGTCGAGCAACCCAGCCGACACGAACAACCCGACGGCGCGCCGTTCCTTCGCGTCGAGCGGTCGCTCACCTGGCGGCCCCACGGAGATCGTGGCGAGGGCCGTCACCACACAGTCATCGCACCGCAGCCCCCGCACGGGGCAGGTTGCGCATGTGACGATCATTTCGTCGGCTCCTTCTCGGATCGGTGGGCTCGCTTCTCGAGTCCGCTCCGGTTCGTTGTCGACGGTAGAACCAGGGTCTGACACCCCCTGGCACGGGCGCGCCTCCCGAGGGCTGTCAGACCCTGGTTCTACGGTCGAAGACATGCACGCAGTCCAGGGCACCCTCGATGACCTGGGCACCCCGCTGCACGCGGTGACTTTTGTCGTGGTCGACCTGGAGACGACCGGAGGCAGCGCCAACGAATGCGCCATCACTGAGGTCGGCGCGGTCAAGGTCCGTGGCGGCGAGGTGCTCGGCGAGTTCCAGACCCTCGTCAACCCAGGCTCCCCCATCCCGGCGTTCATCCAGGTGCTCACCGGGATCTCCGACGGCATGGTCGCTCAAGCGCCGCGCATCGACACGGTGCTGCCCGCCTTCCTCGAGTTCGCCCGCGGCAGTGTCCTCGTCGCGCACAACGCCGGCTTCGACATCACCTTCCTCAAGGCCGCTGCGGAGGCGACCGGCCAGTCGTGGCCGGGTTTCAAGGTCGTCGACACCGTCACCCTGGCCCGCCAGTTGGTGAGCAAGGACGAGGCCCCCAACCGGCGGTTGGGATCGCTGGCGGCGCTCTTCGGTGCCGACACGACCCCTGACCACCGTGCACTGCACGACGCCCGGGCGACGGTCGACGTCCTGCACGCGCTGCTCGCCCGAGTGGGCAACGTCGGGGTCCAGACCCTCGAGGAGCTCGCCAGCTACAGCTCGCGGGTCACCACGGCGCAGCGGCGCAAACGGTTCCTCGCCGACGACCTGCCGACCGCTCCCGGGGTCTACGTCTTCAAGGACGCCAAGGGACGCCCGCTCTATGTCGGGACCTCGCGCAACATCCGGGTGCGCGCCCGGAGCTATTTCACTGCATCCGAACAACGCACCCGGATGGCCGAGATGGTGTCCGTCGCGGCCTCGATCCAGCCGATCGTCTGCCAGACCACGCTCGAAGCCCAGGTGCGCGAGTTGCGGCTCATCGCCGAGCACAAGCCCCGCTACAACCGCCGCTCGACCCGCCCCGAGCGCGCCCTCTGGGTCAAGCTCACCGCCGAGCCCTACCCCCGGCTGTCCATCGTCCGCGAGGTTCGCGACGACCTCGCCTCCGGCGCCCGGTATGCCGGCCCGTTCGGTTCCCGTGCGGCTGCCGAGGCCGCGGTGGCCGCCGTGCACGACGTCCTCCCCCTGCGCCAGTGCACGACCCGCCTGTCGACGAAGGGCACGGGCTCGGCGTGCGTTCTGGCCGAGATGGGCCGCTGCGGCGCACCCTGCGAGGGCCGCCAGAGCCTGTCGGAGTATGCCGTGCACGTCGAGACTGCCGCCGCTCTCCTCGTCGGCGACGGCCGATCCATGGTTGATGCCCTCTGCGAGCGGATGACGGTGCTGGCCAAGGCGGAGCGCTTCGAAGACGCGGGCGCCCTGCGCGATCGGCTCGGGCACCTGGTGCGCGGCCTGGCCCGAGCGCAGCGTCTGGCCCCGCTGGCGGCCAGCCCCGAGCTCGTCGCCGCTCGACGCACCGACGCCGGTGCCTGGGAGTTGGTGTGCGTCCGACACGGGCGGCTGGCCGGGACCAGCCTGGCCCCCCGCGGTGCCGACCCGCTCGTCTATGTCGAGAGCCTGCGGGCCACGGCCGAAGCAGTGCCCCCGCCCGCGGGACCGGCGCCCGCGGCATACCCCGAGGAGACGGAGTTGGTGCTGCGGTGGCTGGAGAGCCCTGGGGTGCGCATCGTCAGTCTCGATGGCGAATGGACGTGTCCTGTCGGTGGCGCGGGCGCGGCGAAGGCGACGTTCGACGACCTGCGCCGCGGTGCTTGAGCGGTCCCCGCGGGTGCGCCGCTAGGCTGAGCGCGTGATCACAGCCATTGTCCTCGTGACCTGCGACGCCGCCCGGATCCCCGAAGTCGCCCAGGACATCGCGGCCCTCGACGGCGTGACGGAGGTCTACTCCGTCACGGGCGACGCCGACCTCGTGGCGATGGTCCGGGTGCGTGAGCACGAGCAGTTGGCCGACGTCATCGCCGACCGGCTGTCCAAGGTCGAGGGCGTCGCTGCGACCAGCACCCACATCGCCTTCCGCACCTACAGCAGGCACGACCTTGAGGCCGCCTTCAGTCTCGGCCTCGACTAGGCCGCAGGACCCGCATCGAACCAGGGGTCTGCC
>ERZ795058.2358-NODE-2358-length-22485-cov-5.445787_pt1 | contig 22485 bp, 20 predicted proteins | sample MGYA00375142_ERZ795058 | MGnify/ENA primary metagenome ERZ795058 (study PRJEB30187, sample SAMN05720210) | activated sludge metagenome | isolation source: anaerobic digester from wastewater treatment plant | place: Japan | collected 2015-04-20 ... | reverse complement strand
CCTGGGCCGAACCCGCGATCTACCGCATGTGCGAGAAAAAGCGGCTGCGCCGCTGAAGCGGCGCGCGGGCGTCCCCCGCCCCGGACGGGGCGCAAGGCATCCCTGAAACGGCTTGAATCACGGGTTGTTTCGCATACCCGCGGTTTCCCGCGAACCGTTTCCGCCGCCTGTGCGCTCAAAACGACCACCTATCGAAAATCAGTGGCAGCTCCTGCGCGGAGCCCAAAGTCCTTGTTTTGACGGATAAGATGACCGATGAGGTCAACGCCATCGTAAGGAAGCTCTCGCAGGACGCGCCGCAGCTGCTTGCGGGTTTTCGCGACGACGCGCTGAAAATCCTGGAGCAGGCCGAAATCGTGCGCGTCTATGCCTGCGGCGGCAAGCTCCGCGCAAACGGCGCGGCGATCTGCCGCATGTGCGAGAACAAGCGGCTGCGCCGCTGAAATGCGGCGCAGCGGGCGTTTCAACGCGTTTGCCACAGCCTTTTAACGGGCTTTTTTATAACCGATCCGCGCCGCGGGGTCCCCGCGCAGGCTTTCGCGAGAATGCAATCAAATAATCTGCATTTTTTGGGCAGAATAACAGCATTCCGTACGCTTTTCGTACGGAGCGTTTGCTATAGTTGCTATAGCTTCGAGTTTACTGCCGACCGGAACATCGATTGATGCCGTCGTATCCGAATCGATTCGGGAAGGAGACGTGATCTATGGAAGAAATCCTGCGTATGGAGCACATCAGCAAGCAGTTCGGCGATTTTTACGCAAACCGGGACATCCATTTCGACGTGCGCAAAGGCGAGGTGCACACCCTGCTCGGCGAGAACGGAGCGGGGAAGAGCACGCTCATGAACGTGCTCATCGGCCTGTACCAGCCCACCGCGGGCAGCATTTACCTGCGTGGAAAGGAAGTCCGCATCGAGTCTCCCGCGCAGGCGGTGCGCCTGGGCATAGGCATGGTGCACCAGCACTTCATGCTGGTCGAAGCCATGACGGTGCTGCAGAACATCATACTCGGCGACAAACGCGATAAGGATCTTTTTATCCGCCACGACGCGCGCAGGAAGGAAATACTCGAGCTCACCTGGCGCTACGGCCTCAACGTCGACCTCGAGGCGCGCGTGACGGACATCTCCGTGGGCATGCAGCAGCGCGTGGAGATACTCAAGGCGCTCTACCGCGGCGCGGAGATACTCGTGCTGGACGAGCCCACCGCCGTATTGACGGACATCGAGGTCGAGGGCCTCTACAAGGTCATCGAAAAGCTCAAGCAAGAGGGCAAGAGCATCATTTTCATCAGCCACAAGATGCGCGAGGTTCTGCACGTAAGCGACCGCGTGACCATACTCCGCGCGGGCAGGACCATCCGCACGCTCAACGCGGCTGAAACCGACGGCAAGGAGCTCGCGAACCTTATGATCGGACGCGAGCTCATCGAGTGCGACTACGAGAAGGTCGAATCCGCGGGCGAGCCGGTGGTCGAGCTTCGCGGCGTGGACTATAACAAGTCCTCCAAGCACAACGGGCTTTCGAACGTTTCTTTGAGCGTGCGCCGCGGCGAGATCGTCGGCATCGCGGGCGTGGACGGCAACGGCCAGAGCCAGCTTTCCCAGATCGTCACCGGCGTGATCGAGGCGGAGGCGGGCGAGGTCGTGCTCAAGGGCGCGAAGGTCGCGCACTTCACGCCGGCGGATTTCATCGAGCGCGGCGTCTCGCACATACCGGAGGACCGCAACCGCATGGGGCTTGTGGGCAACATGACGGTGCAGGAGAACCTGCTGCTCAAGAGCACGCAGAAGTGCGAATTCTGCAACCTCAACGGCTGGCAGCTTAAAAAGAAGGCGATGCGCGCGCACGCCGAGCGCCTGCGCGCCCAATACGACATCCGCTGCCAGTCTACGGAGCAGGAGATCCGCTCCCTTTCGGGAGGCAACCAGCAAAAGGTGATACTCGCGCGCGAACTCGAGGCGCGCCCGGATCTGCTCGTGGCCGTGCACCCGACGCGCGGGCTCGACATCGGCGCCACGCGCTATGTGCGCGACGTGATGATCGCCGCGCGCGACCAGGGCTGCGCGGTGCTGCTCATCAGCGCCGATTTCGACGAGATTTTGCAGATGTCCGACCGCATACTGGTCATGTTCGAGGGCAAGATCATGGGCGAATACTCCGGCAAGCAGCCGCCGATCCAGGCGATCAGCCTCGCCATGGCGGGCAAATAGGGAGGGATAAGCAAGCGTATGCAAAAAACGAAAGTCCTGAATCTTTTGATTCCGACCCTGTCCGTGCTGCTCGCGTTTCTGATCGGCATGATCATCATACTGTGCCTGGGCTCGAACCCGTTCCAGGCCATAGGTTACCTCGTCAAGGGCGCGTTCGGCTCGGCGACCAACTTCGGGAACACGGTCGTCCGCGCGATGCCGCTGCTCTTTACCGGGCTGTGCACCTGCTTTGCATACCGCTGCGGCGTGTTCAACCTCGGCGGCGAGGGGCAGTTCCTCAGCGGTGCGATGGCGGCCATCACGGTGTCGCTGCTCATAGGCTCCGAAGGCTGGTGGGTCACGATACTCGCGATGCTCGCGGGCACGGTCATGGGCGGGCTCTGGGGCTTGCTGCCCGGCCTGCTTAAAACCTGGCGCGGGCTCAACGAGATGATCACGACCATCATGTTCAACTACGTCGCCGCGCTCTTCATGGGCTACCTCTACACGACGGCGCTTCGCGAGGGCAGCGTGCCTCAGACGGCGCCCGTGCCGGATATGACGAAGATCGGCCGCGTTTTCCCGGACCTTCGCATCACCTGGGGCATCGCGGTCGCGCTCGTGCTCGGCGTGGCCGTGTGGTACTTCCTGTTCAACACGTCCAAGGGCTTCCAGCTGCGCGCGGTGGGCTTCAACCAGACCGCCAGCAGCTACAACGGCCTTTCGGTCAAGCGCTACATGCTCGCGGCCTTCGTCGTTTCCGGCGCGATCGCGGGGCTCGGCGGCGCGTGCGACATACTGGGCACGCAGTTCCGCCTGATCAGCGGCTACGGCGGCGGCTACGGCTTCGACGGCGTGGCCATCGCGCTCATCGCGCAGCTCCATCCCATCGCGACCATGATCGTCGCGTACTTCTTCGCGGTGCTGCGCGTGGGCTCCACGACCATGCAGGTCGGCACCGGCGTCCCCACGAGCGTGATCGACATCATACAGGCGCTCGTGATCATATTCGCCGTCGCGGGTTCGTCCATGCAGTATCTGCCCAAGTTCCGCGCGTTTATGCTCAACCTCTTCGAGAAAAAGGAGGCCGTGTCAGAATGAATTGGATCGCAGTTTCGGATCTTCTCATTTCCGCCGTGCGCATGGCGACGCCGCTTTTGTTCGTGGCGCTCGCCGAGCTCTACTCGGAGCGCGCGGGCCTCGTCAACATCGGCCTAGACGGCCTCATGTCCTTCGGCGCGCTCGTGGGCTTTCTCGCGTGCTACTGGACGGGCAATCCGTTCCTTGGCGTGTTGTGCGGCGCGCTCGGCGGGGTGCTGGTCAACATGATCTACGCGTTTTGCACGGTGACCCTGGCAGGCCAGCAGATCGTCTACGGCATGGCCATCAACATATTCGCGCCGGCGCTCGCTTCGTTCATCTACCGCGTGGTGTTCGGCGTGAGCTCCACGCTCGCGCAGGCGACGCTCATGAAAACCGTCGCGATCCCCGGCCTCAAGGACATCCCGTTCCTGGGCAAGCTCCTTTTCGACCAGACGCCTATGGTCTACGCCGTGTACCTGCTCGTCGTCGTGACGGCCGTCTACTTCAACCGCACGAAATCCGGACTCAACTACAAGGCCGTGGGCGAATACCCGAAGGCCGCGGAAACCATGGGCATCAACGTCATACGCCACAAGTACTTCGCGAGCGTCATCTGCGGCTTCCTCGCGGGCATGGGCGGCGCGTACCTGACCACCTGCTACGTCAACACCTATTCGGACGGCATCGTCGCCGGCCGCGGCTTCATCGCGCTCGCGGCAGTCATCTTCGGCCGCTGGTCGGGCTCGGGCGTGCTCATGGCCTGCCTGCTCTTCGGTTTCTTCGACGCGCTGCAACTGAGGCTCCAGATCGGAACGGACCTGATCCCGTACCAGCTTTTCCAGATGATCCCGTATGTGATGACGCTCATCGCGCTGACGCTGTTCGGCAGCAGGATCGCGGGCCCGAAGGCCAAGGGCAAGCCCTACTACCGCGAGGAGCGCTGAGGCCGGACCGGCCGGTTTCACGCCGGCCGCAAGCACAAAGGTAATTCCGGGCGAACGCCCGATTACAAAAACATTAAACTTTGGAGGGAAAAGGATACCATGAAGAAAGCACTTGCGCTTCTGCTCGCTCTGTGCCTCGCGCTCGTCGCGCTGAGCGCCTGCGCCAAGGGCCCCGAAGCCCCCGGTGAAAAGACCTACAGGGTCGCGATGATCTGCGACTCCAGCATCTCCGACGGCGGCTGGGGCGCCGCCTGCTACAACGGCATGGTCGCCGCCGCCGAGAAGCGCGGCTGGGAAACCGCCTACACCGACTCGATCGATCAGTCCGCCTACGCGGACACCATGATCAGCTACTGCGACCTCGGCTACGACCTGATCTTCGCGCCGGGCAACCAGTACAGCGACGCCGTCAAGCAGGTCGCCGCGGATTATCCCGACGTGTGCTTCGCCGTGCTCAACGGCGCGACCTCGCTTCCCACCGAGAACATCATGAGCATGCTGCCCAACGCCGACCAGATCGGCTCCATCGCGGGCATCATCGCGGGCCTGATGAGCAAGTCCAACGTCATCGGCTTCATCGGCGGCATGGAGCTCGACACCACCAAGTCCAAGCTCGCGCACTTCGAGTCCGCGGCGCAGGTCATCAACCCCGCCATCAAGGCCGTCTCCGCCTACGCGGGCTCGTTCAACGACACCGCCAAGGGCATGGAGCTCGCCGCTTCCATGATCAACGAGGGCGCGGACGTGTTCTTCGGCGACGCCTCGGCTGTCGACTCCGGTGCGCGCCAGGCCATCGACCAGGCCAACGGCGACACCGTGCGCATCATCGACATCGGCCAGCCCGCGGACCTGCTCGGCCAGAACCCCTGCGTCGCATGCAGCGTCGTCACCGACAACGCGGCCATGCTCGCCATCTGCCTCGAGAAGTGCGAAACCGGCACCTTCGGCAACGAGGTCGTCTTCGGCTCGCTCGAGAACAACTGCGTGTATCTGGGCAAGTTCAACGACGCGCTCATCGACGCCGACACGCAGGCCAAGATACTCGATTACGTCAAGCAGCTTCAGGAGGGCACCTTCAGCAAGTAAGCCGGAGATTTCTTCCGGACGGCGCGCCGAAGCCCGGCTTCGGCCCCGCCGATCCGCCGGGCAAAGCAACATGAAACGAGGGCGAAGGCTTACGGCTCCTGTTCGGCGCGTCGCTGCCGATGCACCTGACGGCGAAGCTGCTCGAAAAAAACCTGCGGCCCAAAACAGAAACGGAAAAACAAGCGGAAACGGAAACGGACGGGTGACGCAAACCCGTCCGCTTTTATGATAGCTGCATAAAGGAACTCCCGTCAGCCACAGGGGATCGTCGTTGAAACCTCTGCCCGCGTCGAAATTGCCGCGCTTGGTCAGGGGCTGGTACTGGTGATAGGCGCTCCCGTCCGGGAACTGCGTGGCCGCGATGTCGAGTATGCGCGCGCGCGCTCCGGAACCAGGTGGACGAAGCCGAGCAGGTCCTGGCAGGAATCGCGAAAGCCCATGCCGCGGCCGAGCCCGCTCTCGTAATAGCTCGCGCTGCGGCTCATGTTGAACGTGACCATGCACTGGTATTGATGCCAGATGTTGACCATGCGATCCAGCTTTCCGTCGCCGGTTCGCACTAAGAAACGGGAGAGCAGTTCCGTCCAATATGCCTTAGGCACGAACGTTTCCTGCCTCGCGCGAAGTCCGTTTTTCGCGCTTTCCAGGACGGTATAGCCAAGCCCGTGCCGGCAGACGTAGGAATCGAGCGACGCGCGCACGGGCTGCCAGCCGATGCTCCAGACACAGCCCGCGTCCCGTATGTAGAAATAATGCCCGTTCACGTCAAGCGGGCTGTCGTTGTAGCGGTAGCGCGTGAGGCGCAGCAGCTTCGCGTCCTTATAGAAGCAGTAGCCGCCGCCCGTGTTGGAGATCAGCCGAAAAAAATCCCGCGATCCGAGATAGTTGATCCACGGAAGCGGCGTTTGGGGCGTCGTGATCACATACTCGCGCGCGGCGTCGTCAAAAAAGCCGTATTTCATTGCCGGACCTCCGTATGTCGCTTTGAGAGGCCGTGTTCGGCCGCCCGGAAACCGCGCGTCACTCGACGCGGCGCACGCTTCGCCTTTCCTTGAGCTGCAGAGACAGGGCGATTTTCAATAAGCCGGACTGCCGGCAGGTCTGAAGCGTGTCGCCGGAGCGGATCCTGTAATCGAGCTGGTTGACGGCAAGCTGGCCGAGCCGTTCCTTGAACGCGTGCATGGTCGTGACCGGCGGGTCGATCATTTCGCAGATCTGCACGTCGTCGAAGCCGATGACGGAAACGTCGTCCGGCACGCGGAAGCCGCATTTCTGGAGCGCGCGTATGGCGGAGGCGGCGAGCAGGTCGTTCTCGGCGAAATAAGCGTCCGCGGGAACGTTCCCGGCCTTGAGCCAGGCGAGCATGTCCTCATAGGCCTTGTCCGGCGAAATATCCAGGTCCACGACCTGCAGCGGCGCGAGGCCGACGTCCCGATGGTCGGCAAGGGAGAGCTGCACGCCGAGCTCGCGGTCTGCGAAATTGACGATGCGCTGCATGGAGCGAAGGTAGCCGATCCTCCTGTGGCCGCAGTCGATGAGATAGGAAACGGCGGATTTCACGCCGTATGTATTGTCGTTGCCGACGCTGTCGACGTAGGCGGAGAACATGAAGTTATCCACGACGACCACAGGCGCTTTTACGATGCTGTAGTATTGGCAGAAGGCGTGGCGCTGCGACTCGGTGATGTCCGTGCCCAGCAGTATGACGCCGCACGCGTCGTTGAGGCAGAGGCCGACCTGCTCGTTCCAGGGCCGGTCCCCGTGGAAGTAGTGGACGAGCACGCGGTATCCGAGGCTTTTCGCGGCGGATTCCGTGCCGCGCAAAACAAAGCTGGAGAAAGTGGATTGCTCCGCCGCGCCGACCTCGGTGAATATGACGAAGCTGATGATTTTTTTCGCCTGCTGATCCGACTGGCGCGACTTGGGCGTCGTATAACCGAGCTCCCCCGCGGCCGCGAGGACCCTGCTTCGCGTTTCCGCGCTCACGCCGGGCTTTCCGTTGAGCGCCATGGATACTGCGGCTGTGGAAATTCCAAGCCTGTTTGCCAAATCTCTCGCGGTTACGTCTGCCATTTTTCTCCCTGTATTCCGTTACTTAATTTATATTATTATACAGGGATGCCGTTAAGATGTAAAGCGCAATCACAGACAAGGCGCGAGCAAACGTTTTAACAAGGTAATGCTGCCAAATTGCCGGAATCGATTCTTTCTTGACAAAAACCAAAAGCGGAGTATGATATAATTAAGATGAATTAAAGTATATTTTAGGCTTTGTCTTTGAATATTTATCTAAAAAAACGCATAAAACGCATAAGAAAGGGCGCGATACAATGGCCGAAATATTCCCGGAAATACCGCAGATCCGTTACGAGGGGCCGGGCAGCCGGAATCCCCTCGCGTTCAAATACTACGATCCCGAGCGCATCGTCCGGGGCAAGCGCATGGCCGAGCACCTTCCCTTCGCCATGGCGTGGTGGCACAGCCTGTGCAACGCGGGCAGGGATATGTTCGGGGACGAAACCGCGGATAAATCCTTCGGCGTCCCTCAGAAGGACATGGCCCGCGCGCGGGCGAAGGTGGACGCGGGCTTCGAATTCATGCAAAAGCTCGGGATCCGTTATTTTTGCTTCCACGACGTGGATCTCGTGCCCGAGGCGGACGACATCAATGAAACCAACCGCCGCCTCGACGAAATCAGCGATTATTTGCTCGCCAAAATGGAGGAAACCGGCATCCGCTGTCTCTGGGGCACCGCCAACATGTTCGGCAACCCGAGGTTCGTGAACGGCGCGGCGTCCTCCAACTCGGCGGATGTGTTCTGTTTCGCCGCGGCGCAGGTGAAAAAAGCGCTGGACCTGACCGTGAAGCTCGGCGGCGGGGGCTACGTGTTCTGGGGCGGCCGCGAAGGCTACGAAACGCTGCTCAATACGGATGTGAAGTTCGAGCAGGAAAACATCGCGCGCCTGATGCGCATGGCCGTGGACTACGGCCGCGGCATCGGCTTCACGGGCGACTTCTACATAGAGCCCAAGCCCAAGGAGCCCATGAAGCACCAGTATGATTACGACGCGGCGACCGCCATAGGCTTTTTGCGGCAACACGGGCTGGAGGGCGATTTCAAGCTCAACATCGAAGCCAACCACGCCACGCTCGCAGGGCACACCTTCCAGCACGACCTTCGCGTCAGCGCTGCCAACGGCATGCTCGGCTCCATCGACGCGAACCAGGGCGACGACCTTCTCGGCTGGGATACGGACGAATTCCCCTTCAACGTGTACGAGGCGACGCTTTGTATGTACGAGGTGCTCAAGGCGGGCGGGCTTTCCGGCGGCTTCAACTTCGACGCCAAGACCCGCCGCCCGAGCTATACGCCGGAGGATATGTTCTACGCCTTCATACTGGGCATGGATACCTTCGCGCTCGGCCTTGTCAAGGCGGCGGCCATACTCGAGGACGGGCGCATCGATTCCTTCCTTAAAGAGCGGTATGCGAGCTATCGCGCGGGCATAGGCGCGCGCATCCGAAGCGGCGAGGCTACGCTCGACGAATGCGCCGCATACGCGCAGCGGCTGAAGAAGCCGGAGCTTCCCGGCAGCGGCAGGCAGGAATATCTCGAGAGCGTCGTCAACAGCGTCCTTTTCGGATGATTCGGAGCGACCGGAATCAGGACGGCGGTTCAGCCGCCCTGATTTTTCATGAGGTGAAGGCTATGTATTACATCGGCATCGATCTGGGCACGTCCGCGGTCAAAACGCTGCTTATGGACGGCGGAGGGAAGGTTTTAAGGATCGTCTCGCGCGAGTACCCCATCGAGTTTCCGCATCCCGGCTGGTCGCAGCAGCGCCCGCAGGATTGGCGGGACGCGGCGTTCGCCTGCATCCCGGAGCTGATCGAAGGTTTCGACCGCACGCTCGTCGCGGGCATCGGCGTCGGCGGCCAGATGCACGGTCTCGTCGTGCTCGACAGGGACGATCGCGTCGTCCGTCCCGCGATATTGTGGAACGACGGGCGCACCGCCAAGGAGACCGAGTGGCTCAACGAAGTTGTCGGCAAAAAGAACCTCTCCGCGTGGACGGGCAACATCGCCTTCGCCGGTTTTACCGCGCCCAAGCTGTTGTGGATGAAGGCCAACGAGCCCGAGCTGTTCGCGAAAATCCATAAAATCATGCTGCCCAAGGACTATGTCGTCTATCTTCTCACGGGCGTGCACAGCACGGATGTATCCGACGCGTCGGGCACGCTGCTGTTCGACGTGGCGCGCCGCCGCTGGTCGGAGCCGATGCTTGAAATCTGCGGCGTTTCGCGGGAGCAGATGCCGCGGCTGTACGAAAGCTGCGAGGCGGTCGGCACGCTCAAGCCGGAGGTCGCCCGGAGGCTCGGCCTGCCGCAGAGCGTCGCGGTCTGCGCCGGCGCGGGGGACAACGCCGCTGCGGCCGTGGGCACGAACACCGTGGGGGAGGGGCGCTGCAACATTTCCGTAGGTACTTCCGGCACCGCGTTCGTCTCGAGCGAACGTTTCCGCGTCGATGACAACAACGCGCTGCACGCGTTCGCGCACGCCGACGGCGCGTATCACCTGATGGGCTGCATGCTCTCGGCCGCCTCCTGCAACAAATGGTGGGCGGAAAACATCCTCAGGACCTCCGATTTCGCGGCCGAACAGGCGGGCGTCACAGAGGATATGCTCGGGCGCAACCGCGTCTTTTTCCTGCCGTACCTTATGGGCGAGCGCTCACCGCACAACGATCCCGCCGCGCGCGGGACCTTCATCGGCATGAGCATGGATACTTCGCGGCTCGACATGACGCTCTCCGTGCTCGAGGGCGTGGCCTTCGGCGTGCGCGATTCGGTGGAGGTTGCAAAAACCCTCGGCATCCCCGTCGCGCGCAGCAAGATCTGCGGCGGCGGCGCGAAAAGCCCCCTCTGGAGGAGCATTTTCGCAAACGTTTTGAACCTCGAGCTCGACACCATCGCCTCCGAGGAAGGGCCGGGCCTTGGCGCGGCCATGCTCGCGGCGGTGGCCTGCGGCGAATATGCCTCCGTGTCCGAGGTCGCTTCCCGCCTGGTACGCGTGGAGGGCACGCTCAAGCCGGACCCCGGGATCGCCGCGCGATATGAGGAGCGTTATCGTGAATTCCGCGGGATATATCCTTGCCTGAAGGAGTTATTCCCGCGCATCGGCTAGGAGCTTTTGCGGGGGGGCGCGGCCGCAAGCCGGTTCGCCCCGGCGAAAACAGGCAAACGAAACCGCGATCGAAACGGAGGGGACAGCGTGAAGCCGGAACCGGTTTTTCCGAAATACGAAGGGTATCTGAGCGACGAGTCGCATCTTCCGGGCCGTGCGGACGCGATCGTCTTTCCCGAAAACGCGGCGGAGCTGTCGGAGGCGATGCGGCAAGCGGCGCGGGACGGGACCCGCGTCACGGTCCAGGGGGCGCGCACGGGGCTTGCAGGCGGAGCCGTGCCGCAGGGCGGGCTGATCGTCAGCCTGACGCGCATGAACGAAGCGCCCGAGCTTGCGTGGAGCGGCGCTTGCGCGCATCTGCATGCGCAGGCGGGCGTCACGCTCGAGCAAATCGAGGCGGAAGCGGCCTCGTGCGGCCTGTTTTTCCCGCCTGACCCCACCGAGGGCACGGCGACGATCGGCGGCGCGTACGCGACCGGCGCTTCGGGCATGGGCGGGCTTCGTTTCGGCCGTATGAGCCGTTTCGTCGAGGGGCTGAGTTGGGTGACGCCCCCGGGCGAAATCTGGCGCGTGGGCAGGGGAGAGTACCGTTTCGACGATACGGGCTGCATGCTGCCCGACGGACGGCTGCTGAAGGGAAGCCTTGCGGGAATGGGCGCGGGCTGCGACCTCATCGATTTTCTTTGCGGCAGCGAGGGGCGCCTGGGGGTCGCCGCGGATTTCAGGCTGCGGCTTTTGCCCGAACATGCGCAACGTTGGGGCGTCGTGTTCTTTTTCCCGGACGACGGCGCGGCGCTCGCCTTCGCGCGGCGGCTTTACGGCCGGCTGGAATCGCAGCCGGAACCGCTGTTCGCCTGCGAGTATTTCAACCATTGCGCGCTGGGGCTGATCGCGGCGGGCGGCGAAAGCGGCGATCCGCGCGCGGCGCTCCCGGCTTTTCCGAAATCCGCGCGGGCCGCGCTCTACGCGGAGCTTCGGGGCGACGATGCCGCGGCGCTCGAAAGCATGCTCATGGCGCTGCTCGAACTGCTCGCCGGGGCGGGCGGGAGCGGCGAGGATACCTGGGCGCAGAACGGCCCCGGCGTAAAAAAGCTGCGCAAAATGCGGCATAGGCTCGCGGAGGCCATCCATTCCCGGCCGGGCGCGCGGGAAGGCGGCATGAGGCTGAACGCCTGCTTTTCGGCCGCGCCCGAGCGCTTCGCCGAGTGCCTGGACGCTTACCGGAAGGGTTTGGCGCAAAGCGGGCTCGACGGCGCGCTCTACGGCCACCTGTTTGAGAATAGGCTCCATGTTTCGCTCCATGCCCGCGGGGAAAACGAGCGCGAAAGCTGCGTTGAGCTGCTGCGCGGCTTCGCCGGCGTGGCTGAACGGTTCGGCGGCTTGCGCGCGCCCGAATACGGGGAAGGCAAGCTCCCGCGCCCGTGGGACGATACGGCCTCGCGCAGGCGGCGCGAGGAGCGCATGCGCGCGCTCGCGGCTTTCTTCGACCCCTCGGGGCTTATGGGCGGCTGAACGAAGCCGCCTCCCGTTTCAATAGAACATGCGGATATACTCCTCCACGTCGGCGCGCGTGCCCATGAAAGGGCCGGGGGTTTCCATTTTGAGCGAAACCAGCGCGGAGGCGGTGAGAAGCGCCTCCGGGATGCCCGCGCGCAGGCGCTCCCCGAGATACGCGGCGAAGCACGTGTCCCCGCGCCCGGTGCGGCCCGCGAGCCCGCGCGGCCTGAGCGGACAGGTATAAATTTCCCTGCCGTCGTAGACGAGCGCCTCCGTGTTGTGCGTGATCATAATTTCCTTCGCGCCCCACGCGAAGAGCCGCCGCGCGGCTTGCGCGCGGTCCGGCGTGCCGGTCAATATCTCCGCCTCGGCCGCGTCGGTCTTGAGGAAGCGGATGAGCGGGAGCATTTCCTTTTTTTCTTTCCAGTCGCGAAATACCATACCGCCTCCCTCGTCGTGGCGAAGCAGGCATTGCGCGTCCACGGCGGCTTCGGCGCGCCGCGCGGCCAGGGCGATCACGTCGTTGCCGATATCCCCGTAGACGAGCCCCGCGATGTGGATGACGCGGCTGTCCGCCTTGGGGATCTCATCCGCCGCGTAAGGCTCTATGCGGCTGACGGCGGTGCAGGTGCGCCGCTCTCGGTCCGCCGTGTGGTATACGTTCTTTATGGAGGTGCTGCCCGCGCTTTCGAGCGGGAACACCGTCACGTTTCGCGCTTTGGCAAAAAGCGCGCGCATATCCATATCCTTCGGGTTCGCCTTGGGCACAACCGCCGTGCGGTTTCCCAGCGCCGAGGCCGCGTAGCCCGCGTACACGACCGCGCCGCCCGTTTCGCGCACGGTTTCGCCGCCGTAATCCGTGTTGATGTCGAGGGAGGGCTCTCCGATGATCAGCAGGTCGAAGCTCGGTGCTTGCATGGCGTTTTTCCTCTCTGCGCGCGGGATGGAGCGGTTCCGGCGATGAAATCAGGTGCTTTCGCGTACGACGAGGCGGTTGGGCACGATGCGCATGCGGCTCGGGCTTGACGGCTGCGCGATCTGGGCGAGCAGCTCGCTCACGGCGAGCCTGCCGATCTCGCAGCGGTTGACGCTCACAGTCGTCAGCGGGGGAACGCAGGATTTCGCAGCCTCGATGTCGTCGTAGCCCGCGACGGCGATGTCCTCGGGGATTCTAAGATTCGCCTCGCGTATGGCCTGCAGCACGCCCACGGCGATGCTGTCCGTCGTCGCGAACACGGCGTCGGGCGCGTCGCCGCTTCCGAGGAGCATGCGCATGGCCTGGCGTCCTTCCTCGGGGGAGGTGCTGCGCAGCACGACGGGCGTGCCGAGCATATCCGGAGGCTTGAGGCCGTACAGCGCGAGCACCTCGGCTTCGGGCGGCGCGTAGCCGTGCCAGAGATCGTCCGCCCGGACGGCCGGGTTTTCATAGATGGGGATGCCGTGCTCGCGGTGCGCATCCATATACGCCATGTAGCGCAGCAGATAGCTGCTGTGGCTCAGGCGGTCCGTGATGATGGCGATGCGCCTGCGGCCGCGCTCGGCGATCAGGTGCTCCATGAGCGCGCGCGCGCCGCCGTAGTTGTCGTCGAGTATGAAGGCGTTGTTGGGCGAGTCGATCAGGGCGTTGACCAGCACCAGCGGTATGCCGCGGCGGGCGAACTCCGTCACCGCGTGCTGCGGCGCGAAGGAAATGAGTATCGCGCCGTCTATGCTGTCCTTGATGAAATGCTCGTCGAACGTGTCCTCCTCGCTCGAGGAGATCGCGAGCACGATGTGGTAGTTGTTGCGGCCGGCCTCCTCCAACACGCTGTCCAGCACGGGGCCGAAGAAGGTGTGCGCGAAGTAGGGCCTGTTCTTCTGATAGATGCAAAGACCCAGTATGCCCGAGCGCTTGGTCGCCACGGCCTGCGCGAGGGCGTTGGGCTGGTAGCGGAAAGAGCGCGCGATTTCCTGCACGCGAAGCTTGGTTTCCTCCCGCACGAGGGGGGAGTCGGCAAGCGCCCGCGAGGCGGTCGCCTTGGAAACGCCCGCGAGCCGCGCGATGTCGATCAGCCGCTTTTTCATAGGAGGAAGTTCCCCTCTTTCGAGTAAATTTCTGCTTGCATTTCCATGTGAAGCTAGTATAATCAAGTCATGGTTTATAGTTGAAACTCTTGCAACCGGTTTCATTATAAACAACGGGATTGCCGTTGTCAACCGGATGGTTTCCCGGCTCCGTTCTGCAAGCCGGCAAAATTCGATTCGATCTTTATTTCCGCTTTAAGCGTTTTACCCGATCGCGTTACGTTGCCTGTATTTTTAACCCCGCGGGGCGGATTATTCTTAGCGTGCGCAATGCCGGGCGCGGTTTTGCAACCCGCGCGTCCGGAAAAATTGCGCCGCGCGGAAAGGACGCTGCGATTGATTCAGCTTGCCGAGATCACCGCGCATTCGGGCTGCGAGGGCACGCCCATGGATTCCGTCGAATCGGTGGAGGCGGCCATACGGCTCGGCGCGGACGCCGCCGAGGTGGATGTGCGGCGCGGCGCGGGGAGCCTCGTGCTCTCCCACGACAGGCGCGGCGAGGCGGAGTACGCTTCCCGGCCGCGGTTGGAGCAGGTTTTCGCCCTTGTCGCCCCCCGCGCGGGGATGAAGGTCAACTGCGACATCAAGGAGGCGGATGTCATCCCGGACGTGCTCGCGCTCGCCGCGCGATACGGATTGGACAACGAGCGGCTCGTGCTTTCCGGAAGCGTCCATCCTGCGTACCTGCGGGAGAATCCCCGCGTGCTCGAACGTGCGCGCGTCGCGCTCAACCTCGAGCAGGCGCTCGCCGAGCTGTATCTCGAGGGCCTGCCCGCGCGGGAGAGGACCGCGCAAACCTGCGCCCTCGTGCGCGGGACGCCGTGGCCGTACGTGCGCGAAATGGCGGGGGAGGCGGACGCGCACCTCGAGCGCGCGTGCGGTATGTGCGTTGAGCTTGGCGTATGGACGCTGAACGTACCTTACGCGCTGCTCACGCAGGAGCGTATGGAGCGCATCCGCGCGCGCGGCGTGAGGCTTTCCGTTTGGACGGTCAACGACGAGGAATGGATCCGCAGCATGCTGGCCTGCGGCGTCGCCAGCCTCACCACGCTCCGCGTGGGCCTGGCGCTCGCCATCCGGCGCGGCATGGAGCCGGGGCCGGGGACGCGGACCGAACCCCCGCCGAGAAAGGAAGGATGCCGTTCATGAGCTACTTTTTCAACCCGAAACGTTTCTATCATTCGCTCGGGCGCAGGCGCTTCTGGGAATGGCTGCTGCTGGTCGCGTTCATACTGTTTTTCTACGGGCCGCTGCTGCACATGTTCATGCTCGCGTTCGCCGACAAATACGAAGCGCCCGGCGTGGTCCCGCAGAAGTTCGGCTTCCAGTGGTGGGAGTATGTGCTCGGCCAGCGCACGCTCGTGAGCTCCATCACGCTTTCCTTCACCATCGCGTTCATCACGACGTTCGCGTCGATGGTGATCTGCCTGCCCGCGGCCTATGTGCTCGCGCGCTACGAATTTCCGGGCCGCAAGGCCGTGATGTTCTCGTTCCTTCTGGGCAACGCCTTCCCGCGCATCGGCATCTATACCTCCATAGGCATCATCTTCTATCGAATCGGGCTGATGGGCACGTTCCCGGGCGTGCTGCTCATACACCTGCTCGGCACCATGATGATGATGATCTGGCTGCCCTCGGGGGCGTTCCGCAGCGTCCCGCGCCAGCAGGAGGAGGCCGCGCGCGACGTCGGCGCGAGCCCTTTGCAGACGTTTCTGCACGTGACGCTGCCCATGGCCTGGCCCGGCATCGCCGTGGCGGCCATGTTCGCCTTCATAGGCTCCCTGGGCGAGAGCGAGGGCACGCTTCTGGTCGGCCTGCCGAACTACCGCACCATGCCGGTCGAGATGTACGGCGTGATACTCGATTATCCGGCGACGGCGGGCGCGGTGTTCGCGCTGATTCTGATCGTGCCGAACATACTGCTCCTGCTTCTCATGCGCAGGTATTTGGGCGCGGAAACGATCTCCAAAGGCTATAAGATGGGCTGAGCGGAAACGGGAGCATTCAGGAGGCTATATGAACGAAAACGTGAAACTCGAGATCCGGAACATGACCACCCTCTACAAGAACGGCGACGGCGTGCGCGACATCAGCCTTCGCGTGGCGACCGGCGAGCTGGTGACGCTGCTGGGCCCTTCCGGCTGCGGCAAGACCACCATACTGCGTTCCGTGGGGGGCTTTATCCAATGCACGTCGGGCGAGATCCTCATCGACGGCAAGGACATCAGCCGTCTTCCGCCCGAGAAGCGCCCCACGGCCATGGTCTTCCAGAGCTACAACCTCTGGCCGCACATGACGGTGATGGAGAACATGGCCTTCGGCCTCAAGCTTCGCAAGGTTCCAAGGGAGGAGCGCAAACGCCGCGTCATGGAGATGCTCGCGCTCGTCAAGATGACGGGCATGGAGCACAAGTATCCCGGGCAGATGTCGGGCGGCCAGCAGCAGCGCATCGCCATAGGACGCTCGCTCCTGCTCAAGCCGGACGTGCTGCTGCTCGACGAGCCGTTCTCCGCGCTCGACGCAAAGATCCGCTCCCAGATGCGCGAGGAGTTGAGAAAGATCCAGACCGACCTGAACATCACGGTCGTGTTCGTCACCCATGACCAGGAGGAGGCGATGGCGCTCTCCGACCGCATCGTGGTGATGAACAAGGGCTCGTTCGAGCAGATGGGCACGCCGCGCGAGGTCTACAACCACCCGAGGAGCCGCTACGTCGCGGACTTCATCGGCGAGATGAACTTCATAGAGCGGGACGGGGAGACGCTTGCCGTGCGCCCGGAGAACGTGGTCGTTTCGGCGCACGGGGAGGGCGACCTCGCGGGCTCCGTGCGCACGATCATGATGCTCGGCCACTACATCGAGCTGACCGTAGATACGGAATACGGCATCGTCAAGTCCTTCGTGTCGGCGGAGCAGGCCGAAAAGTTCAAAAGCGGCGATCCGGTGGCGCTCCGGTTCGAGAGCTCCTTCCGCTTTTAGCGTGAAGCGGGGCGGCGCAGGCGCGCGTCTGCGGCGCTGCCCTTCTAAATAAAACCATGAAACAGGAGGAAAGAGGAAACATGAAACGCTTGCTTTCACTGACGATGGTTCTCTTCCTGGCCCTCGGCTTGCTCGCGGGCTGCGGCACGCCGGCCGCGGAGGAGACCACGCCGCCGCCCACGGAGCAGCCCCAGCAGCAAACCGCGGCGCCGGTTGAAACGGCACCCCCCGTCGTCGAGAAGCCCACCGTCACGCTCTGGACGACGGGCTCGCAGAACCTTTCCGACTTGTTCGCCAAAGCGATCGAAGCCTACAACGCGCGCCCCGAGTCCACCGCGGTCATGGAGCTGCAGTTCATCATGTCCGGCACGGGCGAGGCCACGCTCTCGGACCGCATGGCCGCGGCTTATAAGACCAGCCAGACGGACGCGGGCTTCGACCTGATCGCGGAAAACAGCACGGCCCTGCAGGGCTATGTGGACGCCGCGGGCAGCGACGACCTGTTCGTCAAGATGGATTTTTCGAAGATCCCCAACTATAACAATGTTTTGATCAAGTCCGCGTTCGACAACGAGAAGGTCGTGCCGTACCGCGGCACCACGGTCGTGTTCGCCTATGATACGGAGCGCGTGCCCAGCCCGCCGACCACATGGGCCGAGCTTACCCAGTGGATCAAGGATCATCCCGGCCGCTTCGCGTACAACGTGCCCAGCACCGGCGGCGCGGGCGGAGGCTTCGTGAGCACCGCGGTCTATAAGGACATGCCGGTCGAGGCGAAAACCTCCAACGACGAAAAATGGATGGCCGAGTGGACGGCAGGCTTCAACTGGCTCACGGAGATCCATCCGTACCTGTATCAGTCCGGCGGCGCGGTCGTGTATCCCAACAAGAACCAGGGCACGCTCGACCTGCTGATCAATAAGGAAGTCGACATCATCCCGGCCTGGGCTGATCAGATACTGACCAACGTCGCAAGCGGCACGCTTCCCGCGACCACGGCCATGATGCAGCTCGGCGACGCCTCGCTCAACGGCACGGACGTGGTGTTCGCCATCCCCTCTATCGGCGCGAACGCCGAGGCCTGTTACGACTTCATCAACTTCATGATCAGCCCCGAAGGGCAGAAGATCTGCCTTGAAACCATCTACGCGGTGCCCGTGATCGACCCGGCCGCCATCGATTCGGATGTGGTGGAGAAGGTGCTCGGGCTCGACGTATCCAAGTTCTCCGTCATCTCCCTGGGCGACCTTGGCAAGAAGCTCAACGAGAAGTGGGACGCGGAGATCGCCACCATCAAGTAAGCGGGACGGCGCGGAGATTTCCCTCAAAGCGGAGAAGCCGTTTTTGACAAGCAGGCGGGGCGGCCCGCGCCGCCCCGCGCAGGAACTTTAAGGAGGCCACGGCATGCAAAAGCGCACATGGAAAACCAATTTGTTCATCGTGCTTATGCTGCTGCCAGCGCTGGTACTCTCGCTGGGCATCATCGCGTATCCCATGCTCAACACGCTCGTCAAGAGCTTCCGGGATGCAGAGGGCGCGTTTACGCTCGAAAACTACCGGTTTTTGTTCACGGATAAAATCGCGCTGGACAACATCTGGTTCACGTTCTGGGTGACGGCGGCGACGGTGCTGCTCGCCATCGCGTTCGCGTACGTGCTTTCGCTCTACCTGCGCTTTTCGGAGGGGAAGATCTCGAGGCTCATCGGCTCGCTGTATCTGCTGCCGCGCTTCGTGCCCACGCTCGTGGCCATCTACGCCATGATGACGGTCGTGCGCGACTCGGGCTTCCTCAACCGGGTTTCGCAGCTTTTCGGCGCCAGCTTCAAGCCCGGCCTTCTGTTCAATCCGAAGGGCATCATCATGATGAACCTGTGGTTCAACATCCCCTTTGCGGCCATGATCGTTTCCGCGTCCCTTTCGGCCATACCGAATTCCGTGGTGGAGAGCGCGCGCGACGTCGGCGCGCACAAGCTGAGCGTGTTTTTCAGGATGATACTTCCGCTCTCCATCAAGGATGTGCTCATCGCCATGACCTTCGTGTTCATGAGCAACATCAGCTCCTTCACGACGCCCTACCTCATCGGCCCCAACCATCCTATGATGCTGGGCGTATACCTGAGGCGGCAGTTCTCCACCTATATGAACTATGAGCTTTCCGCCGCGCTCTCGGTTGTGATCTTCCTGTTCTCGTCCGTATCCGCCGTGGTGTACCTCTACACCAACCTCAAGCAGAAGGAGTGGGAGAAGGTCAACTGAACGCGCCGCGGCTTCAAGCCGATAACGCGCAGGCCGTCCATTGCGGACGGCCTGCCTTTTCGCGCTTTGATTGAATATCGCGTATCCTATCCGTGCTTTCTCGGCACGATTTTTGTCCAGCCGCGCGCGTCGGCAAGACGGCCGGTCTGTATGCCCGTAAGCGTATCGTACATGCGCTTGGCGACGGGGCCGATCTCGGCGCCGAGACAGATCGATTTTCCCTTGTATTCGAGCTCGCCGATGGGGGATACGACCGCCGCCGTGCCCGTGCCGAAGGCCTCCGTGAGCGCGCCCGCTTCGTATGCCTCGAACAGCTCGTCGACCGGTATCGCGCGCTCGCACACGGGAATGCCGAACTCCCCGGCAAGCTCGAGCACGCTCATGCGCGTGATGCCCTCGAGTATGCTGCCGTTGATGGCGGGCGTGGTGAGCACGCCGTCTATGACGAACATCGTGTTCATAGCGCCGACCTCCTCGATGTAGCGGTTCTCGCGCCCGTCGAGCCAGAGCACCTGGTCGAAGCCCTTCTCCTGGGCCATGACCGCCGCAAGAAGACTCGATGCGTAGTTGCCGCCGGTCTTGGCGTTGCCGGTGCCGCCGCGCACGGCGCGCACGTACGCATCCTCGATGTGGATGCGCACGGGCTTGATGCCGTTGGGATAGAACGCGCCCGAGGGGGAGCAGATGATGAAATAGATGTGCTTCTGCGCGGAGTGGACGCCGAGCCTGCACCCGTCGCCGATCATCGTCGGACGAAGGTAGAGCGCTGTGCCCGGCGCGCGGGGCACCCAGTCCCGCTCGAGATCGACGAGCGTTTCGATGGCGTCGAGCTGCAACTGCTCGTCTATGGGCGGCAGGCACATGCGGTACGCGCTGCGGTTCATGCGCGCGGCGTTCTGTTCGGGCCGGAACAGGCCCACCTCGCCGTCCTCGTAAAGATACGCCTTGAGGCCTTCGAAAATTTCGATGGAATAATGCAGCACGGGCGAAGCCGGGTCGATTTCGAGCGGCCGATAGGGCACGATGCGCGCGTCGTGCCAGCCGCGCTCCTCGTCGTGGTTGGCGATGAACATATGGTCCGTAAACACGACGCCGAAGCCGAGCTTGCTCTCATCCGTATACTTTTGCTTGGGCAATGAAGTCCGTGTAATGGGGATTTCCATGGTTACGCCTCCCTGACGCACGCCGCGCCCCTGCGCAGCGCCTCGATGTTGAGCTCCACGAGCGCCGCCTTGGGCCCCGTGAACATATGAGCGAGCATACCGCGTATGGTTTCGGTTTGAAGCAGCCCCGTCGCGCCGATGTACGCGCCGAGCATGACCATGTTGGCGACCTTGATGTTGCCCAGTTCCTCCGCGATGGAGAGGCAGGGGATGTAGTATGCCGAAATGTCCGCGCGCGAAGCCTTGAGCTCGATGATGCTGCTGTTGACGAAGAGCTTACCGCCCGGCACCATCTGCGGCTCGAACTTGACGAGCGAGGGCTTGTTCATGGCGATGAGCTCGGTCGGGCTCTGCACCATGGGGGAGATGATCTCCTCCCCGCTCAAAACGACCGAGCAGTTGGCCGTGCCGCCGCGCATCTCGGGGCCGTAGCTGGGCAGCCAGCTCACGCAAAGCCCTTCCTTCATGCCCGCCTCGGCGAGGGTCTTGCCCATGGCCATCACGCCCTGCCCGCCGAAGCCGGAAATGACGATCTCGTGCGTCATGCTATTTCGCCTCCGATCTGTCCGCGTAAACGCCCAGCGGGAAATACGGGATCATGTTCGCCTTGAGCCAGCCGATCGCCTCGAGCGGCGTCAGCCCCCAATTGGTCGGGCAGGTCGAGAGGACTTCGACGAACGTGAAGCCCGCGCCCGCCATCTGGAGCTGGAACGCCTTTTTGATCGCCTTTTTCGCCTTGAGTATGTTCGGCACGTCCACGACCGTGACGCGCTCCGCGTAAACGCAGCCGTCTATGGTCGAGAGCAGCTCCGCCATGCGGATGGGGGAGCCGTAGTGGTCCTTTTGCCGGCCGAATGGCGCGGTCGTGGCCTTCTGGCCCACGAGCGTGGTCGGCGCCATCTGCCCGCCCGTCATGCCGTAGATGGCGTTGTTGATGAACACGGTCGTGATCTTCTCCCCGCGCATGGCCGCGTGCACGATTTCCGCCGTGCCTATGGCCGCGAGGTCGCCGTCCCCCTGATAGGTGAACACGGCGAGATCCGGATGCACGCGCTTGATGCCCGTCGCGACGGCGGGCGCGCGCCCGTGGGCGGCCTCGTGCATGTCGCACGCGAAGTAGTTATAGGCGAACACAGAGCAGCCGACCGGGGCGACGCCCACGGCGCTGCCGACGAGGCCGAGCTCCTCGAGCGCCTCCGCCACGAGTTTGTGCGCCACGCCGTGTGTGCAGCCGGGGCAGTAGTGCATTTCCGCGTCGGTAAGCCCTTTTGATTTCCGATAGACGATGCTCATTTTCCGCACCTCCCTAAAGCCTTGTACGCCTCGTCGACGAGCTCCTGCGGCGCCGGTATCGCGCCGCCTCCCATCCCCACGAAGCGGACGGGTTTCGCGCCCGCGAGCGCGATCTTCACGTCGTCGATCATCTGGCCCATGCTCAACTCCACGTCTATGACGGCCGCGACGTTTTCGTGCGCCGCGCACTCGCGGAGCGCCTTCTCGGGGAAGGGCCAGAGCGTGACGGGGCGGAACAGACCCGCCTTCACGCCGTCCTTACGGAGCTTGAGCACGGCGGCGCGCGCGATGCGTGCGGTCGTGCCGTAGGCGACGAAGAGGATTTCCGCATCCTGCGCCATGAACTCCTCATAGCGGACCTCGGTTTCCGTGATGCGGTCGTATTTCTCCTGAAGCTTCCGGTTCTGCACGGCGCAGTCCTTCGCGTCGATGTAAAGGGAGTTGATGATGTTGTGCGGCCGCTTGCCCCTGGTGCCGTCCGTCGCCCAATCCTTGGGCGGGAGCGCGCGCTCTTTGGGCTTTCGCCACTCGATGGCCTCCATCATCTGGCCGATCATGCCGTCCGCGAGCACCACGACGGGCGTGCGGTAATAATCGGCGATGTCGAAGGCCTCCTGCGTGAAGTCCGCGGCCTCCTGTATGGTCGCGGGCGCGAGCACGACCGTGCGGTAATCCCCGTTGCCGCCGCCGCGCGTCGCCTGATAATAGTCCGCCTGGGAGGGCGCGATGTTGCCCAGGCCC
>ERZ795058.2351-NODE-2351-length-22576-cov-7.432485_pt1 | contig 22576 bp, 23 predicted proteins | sample MGYA00375142_ERZ795058 | MGnify/ENA primary metagenome ERZ795058 (study PRJEB30187, sample SAMN05720210) | activated sludge metagenome | isolation source: anaerobic digester from wastewater treatment plant | place: Japan | collected 2015-04-20 ... | reverse complement strand
CACATGAGTTTTCAAAGAACAGAGAAGATTAAGAGTTTTTCAACAGCCTGCTAGACTGTTCCTTCTCACCGCACAAGTACATTCCGCACCCTGCCTTCAAGCTTCCGCTTCAAATCCTGCAGCTCATTCTCAGTAAAAGAGGTTTCGCTCATATAAAGCGGGTCGAGTGTTTTGGAAGGAATGAACCTCTGCAGAACGTATTTTCGCGCTCCGGCAATCTCCTCGCCGATCCGCAGTATATCTTCCAAGATCATCCGGGAACGGACTACCGTCGTCCGGAATTCATAATCTATCCCGGATCCCATGACGATGCCGATGCTCTTCCGGATCAAATCGGGGTCGATCTGCGCCCGTACGGCTTCCGGGTACTTTGCGAGGGGCGCCTTTATATCCATGGCGATATAATCGACGGCGCCCGAAAGGATGCATTCCTCCAGATGGTCGGGAAAGGAACCGTTCGTGTCGAGTTTAACCTGGAAACCCGCTTCCTTCACCTTGAGCAGAAAAGGAAGAAGATCGGAATGGAGGAGAGGCTCCCCGCCGGTTACGGTGACTGCGTCGAGTTTTCCCCTCCTGAGCGCCAGGAAAGCAAAGAGATCTTCTTCAGCAACGCCGGCCGGACCCGGCCCGACAAGCTCCGGATTGTGACAATAAGGGCAGCGGAAATTACAGCCGCGGGTAAAGACAATCGCGCAGACTCGCCCCGGAAAATCTATCAGGGAAAACTTCTGTAAAGCTCCGATGATCATCATAAAAGCAGTCATTAGACTTTAGACATCAGACGTCAGGCCCCCAAGCAAGTTCTCAGTTCATAGTTGCGCCGGGAAGGGCGCCTCTCCGGGACGCGAACTGCGAACTTTCCCCGCCTGAAGTCTAACGTCCAACGTCTAAAGGCTAAACGGCAAACACCTTGCGCAGCCGGAATTCCGACTGCTTACCCTTGTTCCACTGCTTGACCGGGCGGAGGTATCCCACCACGCGCGAATAGACTTCGCAATGCTGCCCGCATTCGGGGCAGGATTCGCATTCTCCCTTGATGTATCCATGGCTGGGACAGACGCTGAATGTAGGCGTGAAAGTGAAGTAGGGAACGCGGTACTTTTCACATACCTTGCGGACGAATGTCTTCACGGCCAGCGGATCGTCTATACGTTCTCCCGCGAACGTATGAAAAACAGTCCCGCCGGTATACCTTGCCTGAATGCTGTCCTGGAGGTCGAGGGCCTCGAATACGTCGTCGGTGAAGTTGACGGGAAGCTGCGTGGAATTGGTGTAGAAGACATCCGCCCCGTTGCCGCGGCTGTTTTCATTGGCGCAGACGATTTCAGGGAATTTTTCCTTATCGAGCTTGGCGAGCCGGTAGGAAGTCCCTTCCGCGGGAGTCGCTTCGAGGTTGTAGTTGTTTCCGGTCTGCTCCTGAAAACTGATCAGCCGGTTTTTCATGAAATCGAGCACCCGTTCCGCAAAATCGCGCCCTTCCGGGTCTCCAATCGTTTTCCCAAGGAAGTTCAGGCACGCCTCGTTCATCCCGACAAGACCGATTGTGGAAAAGTGGTTCTTCCAGTATTCCCCGAAACGCTGCTTGACATCACGGAGGTAAAATCTTGTATACGGGTAAAGATTGGCGTCTGTAAATTTTTCCAGGACTTTGCGTTTTATCTCGAGACTCTTTTTGGCGATGTTCATAAAGCTGTCGAGACGGTCGAAGAACTCTTCTTCGGTATGCGAGACAAAGCCGATTCTCGGCATATTGACGGTAATTACGCCGATCGATCCGGTCAGGGGATGAGAGCCGAAGAGGCCGCCTCCCCTCTTTTCCAGTTCGCGATTATCTATCCGCAGCCGGCAGCACATGCTCCGGGCGTCCTCGGGCTTCATGTCCGAGTTGACAAAATTGGAAAAGTACGGGACGCCGTAACGCGCCGTCATTTCCCACAGATCGTCGAGTTTCGGGTTTTCCCAATCGAAATCCCGCGTGATATTGTAAGTCGGAATGGGAAAGGTAAAGACGCGCCCCTTGGCATCGCCTTCCGCCATAACCTGGAGAAAAGCCCTGTTGAACTGGTTCATCTCCTCCTGGAAATCGGCATACTTATCATCCCGTATTTCGCCGCCGATGATCACGTTCTGTTCGGACAGATGCCTGGGAACCGTAACGTCCAGGGTTACGTTGGTGAACGGGGTCTGGAAACCGACCCGGGTCGGCACGTTTATATTGAAAATGAATTCCTGCAGGGCCTGCTTGATTTCCTTGAAGCTCAGATTGTCATAGCGGATGAACGGCGACAGGAGGGTGTCGAAATTGGAAAAGGCCTGCGCACCCGCGGCTTCACCCTGAAGGGTGTAGAAGAAGTTCACGATCTGACCCAGGGCGCTGCGGAGATGTTTGGCCGGCCGGCTTTCCACTTTTCCGGAGGCGCCCCGGAAACCCTGGAGCAGGAGGTCGTGAAGGTCCCACCCTACGCAATATACCGACAGCAGACTCAAGTCATGGATATGGAAATCGCCCTCGACGTGGGCTTTTTTAACCTCGGGCGGGTAGATCTCATTCAGCCAGTAGACCTTGCTGACCTCGGAAGATATATAATTGTTAAGACCCTGGAGCGAATAATCCATATTGCTGTTTTCATTAATCTTCCAGTCGGTCTTCTTCAGGTACTGGTCGACCATGGCAATTTCCATGTTGTTGGCAAGCTCGCGCAGGCGGGCATGCTGGTCCCGGTAAATAATGTAGGCCTTTGCCGTCCTGCGGTAAGTGGAAAGAAGGACCTCCTCGACAATGTCCTGGATTTCCTCAACCGTCATGATCTGGTTGTCAAAAAGCCGCTCCGAACAGGCGAGAACCTTTATCGTGAGCTTCCTGGCTACGCCGACTTCGAATTCACCGGTGGCCGACCCCGCCTTGGCGATAGCGTTCGTGATCTTCTCTGCATCAAACGGAACAAGTCTTCCATCCCTCTTCCTGATCTTATCGTGCATATCGCCTCCGAAGCCCAAGATATTGTGGTATTTAATAATCATAATACCATATATTGTGCAAGAAAAATCTTAAAAAAAATAGGTCATGGGTTATGGGTGGAGCACTTCCACTGTCCTGCGCTGCTCATTACCCATAACCTATGACCCATAACCTATAATTTGTTTGACTGCTCGAACGCCTGTATAATATTAACCGCGTGGAGCATAAGATGAGGCATAAATCTTTTTATATTTATACGTTCGGATGTCAGATGAACGTGCATGATTCGGAGCAGATGGGGGCGCTTCTGCGCGATTCGGGATGCCGGCCCGCTGCAGACCCCGCGGCGGCCGATATAGTTATCGTAAATACGTGCAGCATCAGGGAGAAGGCCGACCAGAAGGCGCACAGCCTTCTGGGAAGGCTCCGGCGAATGAAGCAGAAAAATCCCCGCCTGATCGTAGGCGTGGCGGGATGCCTTGCCCAGCAATGGGGGGAGGAATTCGCGAGAAGGATACCTGGTCTCGATCTTGTCGTCGGCACTCACAACATCCATCTCATTCCGGAAATGATAGCGCGCGTTCAGACCTGCGGGGCCCCCCTGGTGGAAACTTCTTTTCGGGATGAAGTGAACTCGATCGGAATATTCGCCCCGCCCGGCAATGGGGCGGTCTCGGCGTTTGTCACGGTAATGCAGGGCTGCGATAATTTTTGCGCATACTGCGTGGTTCCGTACCTGAGGGGAAGAGAGCAGAGCAGGAGGCCGGAGGACATTCTTGGGGAGATCGGGAAACTGGCCGGACGGGGGATAAGCGAAGTCACCCTCCTGGGCCAGAACGTCAATTCGTACGGCGCCTCTTTCGGAAACGGCTACGATTTCGCCTCGCTCCTGAGAGACGTTGCCGGGGTGAAAGGGGTAGAGCGGATAAGATTCACGACCTCGCACCCCAAAGACCTGTCGGAAAGGATTGCCCGCTGCTTTGCCGAAATCGGCAGTCTGTGCGAGCATATTCATCTGCCCGTCCAATCCGGCTCGGACAGCGTGCTGACCGCCATGAACAGAGGTTACAGGGCGGCGGAATATATAAAAAAAGTGGATAAATTGAGGCAAATGTGTTCGAATATAAGCGTCACGTCCGATATAATAGTGGGCTTCCCGGGAGAGACGGAAGAGGATTTCCGCCATACTATCCGGCTTATGGAAAGGGTCAGGTTTGACGGGCTGTTCTCTTTCCGGTATTCGGACCGCCCCGGGACGGCAGCGGCAAAATTCGCTGCGAAAGTGGAAGACAAGGTAAAAAGGGAGAGGCTCTCCGAGCTGCAGCGGCTGCAGGACGGCATAACGCTCGAAAAGCATGAGGCAGCAGTGGGGAGTGTAGAAGAGATTCTGATCGAGGGGTACAGCAGAAACAGCAGGGCCGAAATTTCGGGCCGCACTCGCACAAACAAGATTGTCAATCTGGAGGGCGGGCCCGAATGGATCGGTAAAACGGTTCCAGTCAGAATTGAAAAGGCCTATTTGCATTCTCTCAGGGGTAAGCTGGTATAAGGCTGAAAGGCAAAAGACCAAAGGAGAAAGGTTCAGGGGAGAGGAAGACGCAGGTACAAGGTAGGATACTTTATTGCCGTGATCTTTAAACCCTTAGCCCTTTGCCTTTAGCCCTTTGCCTTGAGGGGAGAGAAGGAGGCGGTTCCGTGATACAGATGAAAGTGGCCGGATTGACCATAGATCCTCTCACAAATACCCCTATTGTCATTTTGAAGGACCTGGATGAAAAGAGGGCTCTGCCCATCTGGATAGGCCTGTTCGAGGCCAGCGCGATCGCCACTGAACTGGAAAAGATCACATTTTCCAGGCCGATGACGCATGATCTGATGAACCAGTTGCTGAAGAGCCTGGATGTCAATATTACGATGATTGAAATCAACGACCTGAAGGACAACACCTTCTTTGCAGTAATCCATATCGTCAGGAACGGGACCAGCCTCAAGGTGGATTCACGCCCGAGCGACGCGATCGCACTGGCGCTGAGAGCGAATGCACCCATCTACGTATCGTTGAAGGTCCTGGAGAAGTCGAAAAGCATGGATGCCGTGAAGAAAGGCCTTCAGATCGATGATGTGAAAAACGAGAAGCTGAAGGAATTCCTGGAAAGCCTCTCGCCCGAGGACTTTGGAAAGTATAAGATGTGACGCCGGTGTTTTATGAGGGAGGAGATTCGCAGACTCTATCTCAAAATGGGAGATCAGGTGGTTCATCTCAGGTTTCCGGAGTGGGGTTTCGGGGTTGTGGTTGAGGAATGGAACTCGCATATTCTGGGAGGGGTCTCTTTTGTGAAGATTTCGTTCCGTGACGGTCAGGTCAGGGTTTTCGACAACAACTTTGCCAATTCCTGCTGCTGCTATTACGCGGGAATTCGGCGTTGCTGATTTCGCCACCAAGACGCACACAGCAGGCGGGGATGTTTCGTGCGTTTTAGTGGCGGTCGTTTTTTTAGAGGAACATGGATTGGGATGAGGCGACCCGGTATTTCCGGATGTATCTTGAAGGAGAGAGGGACGTGTCGCCTCATACGCGGAGAAATTATCTTTCCGATCTGGTGCAATTCCGGAATTTTCTTGAGGAGGGCGGAGCGGGGAGTTCCGGGGAAGACCCGCTCCGGGTGGAAGCCGCGGCGATCCGCTCGTTTCTCAACAGCCTCTACAGAAAGAAATCGGCGAAAACCACCATCGGCAGGAAGATAGCCTCGCTGAGGAGCTTCTTCGGCCTTCTGCGCCGGAGGGGATATGTTCGGGTCAATCCCGCGGAGCTTATCCAGGCGCCCCGCGCGGACAGGAAGCTGCCCGTCGTCCTCCCGGTCGAGGAAATGCTGCAGGTGCTGAACGTGGAATTCGCTCCGGACGTCTTCGGCCTGCGGGACCGGGCGGCGCTCGAGCTGCTTTATTCAACAGGGGTCCGCGTGGGGGAGCTCGTGAAGCTGGACGTGGAGGATATCGATTTCAGCCAGGGGCTCATAAAGATACTCGGCAAGGGCAGGAAGGAGAGAATCGTTCCCGCGGGAGACCCCGCCCTTGCAGCCCTGCGGGAATATCTGAAGGAGAGGCCGGCGCTGTTCAGGAAGGGAAGGGACATGCCGAAAGGGAACCCGGTCTTTCTGGGAAAATCGGGAAAAAGGATCACAACCCGCAGCATAGCGCGGATGGTCGTCAAGTATGTGGAGGCCGGCGGGATCCACCGCCGGATAAGTCCCCACAAGCTGCGGCATACGTTTGCAACGCACCTGCTGGACAGCGGGGCCGATCTGAGGGTAATCCAGGAGCTGCTTGGTCACGAGAGCCTCTCCACGACGCAGCGCTACACGTCCGTGAGCGCGGCCAGATTGATGGAGGTTTATGACAAGGCGCATCCCAAGGCGGGAGAGGACAAGGAGTAAATGAGAATGACAGGAACGACGATCCTTGCGGTCAGGCACAAGGGCAAAGTTGTGGTGGCGGGAGACGGGCAGGTCACGCTTGATACGACCATAATGAAGCAGGGGGCAAAGAAAGTCCGCCGGCTCTTTCACAACAATGTCCTTGTCGGCTTTGCAGGAGCAACGGCGGACGCTTTCACCTTGTTTGACCGCTTCGACCAGAAAATCGAGCAGTACAACGGAAATCTCCTGCGGGCCGCCGTCGAACTGACCAAAGACTGGAGAACGGACAGGATCCTGCGGCATCTCGAGGCGCTGATGATAGCCGTCAGCAGGGATTATTCACTCATCATCTCCGGAACGGGGGATGTGGTCGAATCCGATGACGAGGTAATGGCCATCGGTTCCGGCGGGCCCTACGCCCTTGCGGCGGCGAGAGCGTTGATCCGACATTCGGATCTTGCTGCGGCAGAAATCGCCGTCGAGGCGATGAGGATAGCGGCCGGGATCTGCATCTACACGAATGAAAATATCACGATCGAGGAAATCGATATTGAAACGGAACCCGACGCCAGGGCGAGAAAAACGGGTGCGAAAAGGGGCGCGAAATAAGAGAGAGGTTAATATGTCCGGAAACATGACCCCCAAGGAAATCGTTGCGGAGCTGGACAGGTATATAATAGGCCAGGAAGAAGCGAAGCGGGCCGTGGCGATCGCCCTCAGGAACCGCTGGCGGCGGAAAAACGTTCCCAGCGAGCTCCGGGACGAGATCCTTCCCAAGAATATAATAATGATCGGCCCGACAGGCGTGGGCAAAACGGAAATCGCCCGGCGTCTGGCGAAAATTGACAATGCTCCGTTCGCAAAGGTCGAGGCCTCCAAATTCACGGAAGTCGGATACGTGGGGCGGGACGTGGAGTCGATGGTCCGCGACCTGGTTGACCTGGCCGTTAATTCCGTCAAAGCCGAGGAAAGAGAAAAAGTCATGGCGCGGGCGCTTGAGCTTGCTGAGGAGAAAGTGCTGGACGCCCTCTTCCCCATGAAGATGGAGCATCGGGCCGGCCAGACGGATGGGACGCCCGACGTTGTAGTGTTCGAAGGTTCGGGACAGCCGGCGTCGACGCGGGAGAAAATCCGTAAGCTTCTGCATGAGGGAAAATTCGACGACCGTTACATTGAAATAGAAGTCAGCGAACAGGGCGGCCCGATGCCGATGATCGAGATCTTCAGTTCCTCAGGCGTGGAGGACATGGGGCTGAACATGCGGGAGATGCTCGGCAACATCTTTCCCCAGAAGAAGAAGAAAAAAAGGGTGAAAGTACCGGAAGCGATCGAGATCATGAAGAACGACGAGGCGCAGCGTCTGATCGATATGGACAGGGTCACAAAGACGGCCATTGAGCGCGTGGAGGAATCAGGGATCATCTTCCTCGATGAAATAGACAAGATCGTGGGAAGCGAGACCCCGCACGGTCCCGACGTCTCCCGCGAGGGAGTCCAGAGGGACCTCCTTCCGATCGTGGAAGGGTCAACGGTGAACACGAAATACGGCATGCTTAAAACAGATCATATCCTGTTCATCGCCGCCGGCGCGTTCAGCTCGACCAAGCCCTCGGACCTGATTCCCGAACTGCAGGGGAGATTTCCGATCCGTGTCGAGCTTGATTCCCTCGGGAAAGAGGATTTCATCAGGATTCTGAGGGAGCCGTATAACGCGCTCATCAAGCAGTACACGGAGATGCTGGCCACCGAGGGGGTGGATCTCTCTTTCAGCGACGACGCCGTCTCGGAAATCGCCGAGGTAGCCGCCGTTGTCAACGAGCGCACGGAAAACATCGGGGCGAGGAGGCTGTATACGATCCTTGAGACGCTGCTGGACGAGCTGTCGTTCGACGCTCCGGATATGCGGGGCAAAAACATCGTGATCGATGCGGCCTACGTGAAGGAAAGACTGGAAGACATTATTGAAGACGAAGATCTGACGAGATATATTCTTTAATTGGACATCAGACATTGGACGCGGGACATCAGGCTTCAGGCATCGGGCATCAGGCGTACCAGGGGTTCCGGACAGGGAGTCTCTACGGCTTACGAACTGAGAACCGGGAACCGGGAACTATTATCTGTCGGGAGGTATAATGGAAGGACTGCGAAAATCCCGGGATAGGGCTGAGATACTGCTGGAGGCGCTGCCTTACATAAGGCGGTTCTATAACAAGACCGTCGTCGTCAAGTACGGCGGGCACGCCATGGTGGACCAGGAACTCAAGGCGTCTTTCGCCCGTGAGGTCGTGATCATGAAATATGTCGGGATCAACCCCGTCATCGTGCACGGCGGAGGTCCCCAGATCGGAAGCTACCTGAAGAAACTCGGGAAGGAGTCCAAATTCGTCCAGGGGATGAGGGTCACGGACCAGGAGACGATGGACATCGTGGAGATGGTCCTCGTCGGAAAGGTCAACAAGGAAATCGTCGGGCTGATCAATCATCACGGGGGAAAGGCCGTCGGCTTGAGCGGAAAGGACGGGGACCTCATACAGGCGGAGAAGTATCATCTTTCGGAGGAGAAGGCGAAAGACACTCCGACCGAGATCATAGATCTCGGTCTGGTGGGAAAGATTACCGCGATAAATTCCGGTCTTATCAATTCGCTTGTCAAGGACGGGTTCATTCCGGTCATCGCGCCGACCGGCCACGGGGCCGCGGGAGAGACATATAATATCAATGCCGACCTGGTGGCGGGCGAGATCGCCTCCGCGCTGGCCGCTGAAAAGCTGATCCTGCTGACCGATGTGCCGGGCGTGCTCGATCCGGCCGGGAAGCTGATCCAGACGATGGACAGCGGACGGGCCGCATCGCTGATCGGGGACGGCACTATCGCCGGCGGCATGTTTCCGAAAGTGAAATGCTGCCTCAAGGCTGTCAAAAAAGGAGTGCAGAAAGCTCATATCATCGACGGGCGGACGAAACACGCCATACTCCTTGAAATGCTGACGGACACGGGGATAGGGACGGAAATCGTATCCTGAATTGATCGAAGTTGAGAAGATGAGAAGTTGAGAGGGTAGGAGGCTGGGACCCGAAAAGCTGAGATAAACGAACCGGAAACCGGAAAACTGAAAACCAGAAACTGCTTTTCTTAAGGATAGAAGATGCCCACGGAAGAATGCATAGGGTTGGCTAAGAAATATCTCATGAATACGTACAGCCAGGCGCCGATCGTGCTCCTGAAGGGGAAGGGCGCCAGGGTCTGGGATGAAGAAGGAAAAGAGTATCTGGACTTCGCGGCCGGCATAGCGGTGAACAATCTCGGCCACGCCCATCCGAAGGTCGTGGAAGCGATCCGTAAGCAGGCCGGCGTTCTTATGCATGTTTCCAATCTCTACTATATCGACATGCAGATCCGGTTCGGCAGGATGCTGGTTGAGAACTCCTTTGCCGGAAAGGTGTTTTTTTGCAACAGCGGCGCGGAAGCGAACGAAGCCGCGATCAAGCTGGCGCGGAAATACGGCCGGGATCGAATGGGCGGGAAGTTCGGCATAATCACGATGGAGAACGCCTTTCACGGGCGCACCCTGGCCACCCTCGCCGCGACGGGACAAAAGAAATACCAGGAAGGCTTCGAGCCGCTGCCGGACGGTTTCAGGCAGGTCCCCTTCAACGATACGGCTTCGCTGGAAAAGGCAGTTGACGCCGGCACGTGCGCCGTCATGCTGGAGCCCATTCAGGGAGTCGGGGGAGTGATAGTGCCCGGAGAAGATTACCTGAAGGAAGTCAGGGAACTTTGCACTCGCAAGGGGATACTGATGATCCTGGATGAAGTCCAGACCGGGATGGGCAGAACGGGCCGTCTGTTCGCGCATCAGCTCTACGGGGTGGTGCCTGATATCATGACCCTGGCAAAGGGGATAGGCGGGGGATTTCCCCTCGGCGCCATGCTTGCCGCAGATGATGTCGCATCCGCATTCGGCCCCGGGAGCCATGCATCGACTTTCGGAGGGAACCCGCTCGCCATGGCTGCGTCGGCGGCCACGCTCCGGACGATGCTCGATGAAAAAATACCGGAAAGGGCGGCCGAGATCGGAATGTATTTCTTTGAAAAACTGGTGGAGCTCCGGGGGAAGCATGCCGGCATAGGGGAGATCCGCGGCAAGGGTCTCATGCTGGGGATGGAGTTGGGCGAAAAAGCCCCCGCCTGCGTGGCCGCATGCCGCGAGAAAGGACTCCTCATCGATTCGACCACCCGCTCACTGAGGTTTGTGCCTCCTCTTATCGTCACACGGGATGAAGTGAACCTGGCCGCAGACATTATCGACGAGGTGCTGAATAAATTATGAAGAAAGATCTGTTGAACGTCAGCGGCCTGAATGCAGCCGACTTGATTAGTATTCTCGATCATGCCGGCCGGATCAAGGCGTGGCACAAAGAGGGCCGGGAATACACCCCTCTGAAGGGAAAAACGCTCGGGATGATCTTTTACAAGTCGTCTACCAGGACCAGGCTTTCTTTCGAGGTCGGGATGTACCAGCTCGGGGGTCTTGCCATCTTTCTCAGCAACAGGGATATCCAGCTTGGACGGGGAGAGACGGAGGAGGATACGGCGAAAATCATGTCCCGGTATCTCGACGGCATCATGGTCCGGACATTTTCCCAGGAATCGGTGGAGGCCTTTGCCAGGACGGCGGCGATTCCGGTCATCAACGGTCTGACGGATCTCCTTCATCCCTGCCAGATCCTCAGCGACCTGTTCACGATAAAGGAAAAAAAGGGCGGATGCGAAGGAGTCCGCATTGCCTACATCGGAGACGGAAACAATATAGCCAACTCCTGGATTGATGCGGCGTTAAGGGTCCCGATCCATCTGCGGCTGGCCTGTCCGCAGGGGTACGACCCCGATCGGGGTTTCCTCGCCCGGGGAGAGAAGGAAGCGGCCGCAAAGGTGGAGCTTTTCCGCGATCCATCGGAGGCGGCGGACGGGGCGGACGTGCTTTATACGGACGTATGGACCAGCATGGGACAGGAGGCGGAAAAAGACGCCCGCGCCGAGGCCTTCCGTAATTTTCAGATAAACCGGAGAATCGTCGAGCAGGCCCGCAAGGACGCAATCGTCATGCATTGCCTGCCGGCTCACCGCGGGGAGGAGATAACATCCGAGGTGATAGACGGTCCGCGTTCGGTCGTACTGGACCAGGCGGAGAACAGGCTCCACGTGCAGAAGGCAGTTATGGACATCTTAATGGGAGGAAAAGAGAAGTGAGCAGTAAATTCAGAAAAGTAGTGCTTGCCTATTCCGGCGGGCTCGACACGTCCGTAATCCTCAAGTGGCTGATCGAAACCTACGGCTGCGAGGTCATCGCCTTCGCGGCTGATGTCGGGCAGAAAGAGGAGCTTGAGGGTCTTGAAAAAAAAGCGCTGGATACGGGTGCTAAAAAGATTTATATAGACGATTTAAAAGAGGAATTCGTCCGCGATTTCGTTTTCCCGGCGCTTAAGTTCAACGCCGTCTACGAAGGGACTTACATGATGGGCACTTCTCTGGCAAGGCCCGTCATCGCCAAGAGACAGATCGAGATTGCCCGGAATGAAGGGGCGGACGCCGTTTGCCACGGGTCGACGGGCAAGGGCAACGACCAGGTCCGGTTCGAGCTTACTTATCTGGCGCTGGACCCGGAAATCAGGATTATCGCAGCGTGGCGGGACCCCCACTGGGCGTTCGACTCCCGGCAGTCCATGATCGATTATGCGGAGAAGCACGGTATCCCTCTCCCGCTGTCAAAAGAGAAACCTTACAGCAGCGACCGCAACCTGCTGCATATCTCCCACGAGGGCGGCATTCTCGAAGACCCGTGGAGGGAGCCGGACGAAGATATGTTCGTCCTGACCGTGTCGCCGGAAATGGCGCCGGACAAGCCCGCTTACGTCGAGATCGGTTTCGAGCAGGGCGTTCCGACAGCGGTCGACGGGGTGAAGATGAGCCCTGCGAAACTGCTCGATCACTTGAACCGGATCGCGGGCGCAAACGGCATCGGGCGGGTGGACATGGTGGAGAACCGGTTCGTCGGCATGAAATCGCGCGGAGTATACGAGACCCCCGGCGGAACCGTCCTGTGGGCGGCCCATCGGGCGCTGGAGTCGATCACGATGGACCGGGAGGTGATGTTTCTGCGCGACTCGCTGATGCCGAAGTTCGCCCGGCTGGTGTATTACGGTTTCTGGTATTCGCCGGAAATGGAGATTCTGCAGAAGACGGCGGACGAAATGCAGGCCAATGTGACCGGCTTGGCGCGGCTCAAGCTTTACAAAGGGAACTGCATCGTGGTCGGGCGCAAATCGCCTCATTCCCTTTACAGCGAGAAGCTTGCCAGCTTCGAGACGAGCGAAGCCTACGAACAGAAGGACGCCACGGGATTTATAAGGCTGAACGCCCTGCGGCTGAGAACCCGGGCCCTGCTTAATCGGAAGAAAGTGAAGAGAAAGTAAAGAGTAAAAAGCAGAGGTAAGTGTGAAGTGAAAAGTGCGGAGAGGAAAGCAGGGGGCTTGGGTAGAAGGGCATGAAGAAGAGCAGGAAACCATGGGGCGGGAGGTTCAGCGCTCCCACGGACAGGCAGGTGGAGGAATTCACGTCCTCCCTGACGTTTGACCGACGGCTCTACCGCCACGACATTGCAGGCAGCATCGCCCATTGCCGGATGCTCGAGCGGATAGGCGCTATCTCCCGCGAGGAGGCGGACAAGATCGTAGCCGGACTGGAGGGCATCCGCAGAGACATCGAGGCCGGGCGCCTCCTTTTTTCTCCGGAGCTCGAGGACATCCATATGGCCGTCGAGAGCGCCCTTGTGGAGAGGATCGGTCCCGCCGGAGGGAAGCTTCATTCCGGGCGCAGCCGCAACGACCAGGTCGCTCTGGATCTGCGTCTCTATCTTCGCGAAGAGACCGCAAGGATCATCTCGCTCCTGGAGAGGCTCAAGGACGCATTCCTGGACACGGCCCGCAGCGAGCTCGACACGATTCTCCCCGGATACACCCACCTGCAGAAGGCCCAGCCCGTTCTGCTTTCCCACTACCTTCTCGCCTACTGGGAAATGCTGGACCGCGACGAGGCGCGCTTCCGGGAATGTCTGGGGAGGATAAACGTCCTGCCCCTCGGGGCGGCGGCGCTCGCCGGCAGCTCCCTTCCCCTTGACAGGAAGTACGTCGCGAAAATTCTTGAGTTCCCGCGGATCTCGGGCAACAGCATGGACGCGGTTTCCGACCGGGACTTCGCGGCGGAATTCCTGTTCGCCGCGTCGCTGTGCATGATGCACATGAGCAGGTTCTGCGAGGATCTGATCATCTGGTCGAGCGGAGAGTTCTCCTTCATTGAGATTTCGGACGCCTTCACCACAGGGAGCAGCCTGATGCCGCAGAAGAAAAACCCGGACGTGGCGGAAATGGTTCGCGGAAAAACGGGAAGGGTTTACGGAAACCTGATATGCCTTCTGACGGTGCTGAAAGGACTTCCGATGAGCTACAACAGGGATCTTCAGGAGGACAAGGAGCCCGTCTTCGATACTGTTGATACCCTGGCCGGCTGTCTTGGCGTCATCGGGTCAATGCTGGACGGGATCAAGTTCAACAGGGAGCGGATGCTGGAGGAAGCCGCCCGCGGCTTCTCCACCGCAACCGAAATAGCCGATTACCTGGTCATGAAGGGAGTACCCTTCCGAACGGCGCACGGCATCGTCGGCGGCATTGTCGGCGAGTGCGTCAGGTCGGGGAAGACATTGGCCGACCTGCGTCTGGAAGACTGGCGCCGTTACCACTCATCTTTCGAGAACGATGTTTTCAGCCGCCTGGACGCGAAAAGCTCTATTATGTCGAAGACCGTGGAAGGCGGGACGGGCCGGAAACAGGTCAAAAAAAGGGTCGAAGCCCTTGAGAGGCTGCGGTCGAAGAGGAGGAAGGCCGATCGCTGACGCCGGCAGGATATCCGGAAGGCGGGGCGGTCCGCTGATCGCGACGCTGACCTGCGCCCTTCTGATCGGAATTTTCCCGGGCTGCGGGAAAAAGGCGGACCCTGTGCCGCCGCGTTTCACCCCGCCTCCCGCGGTCGCCGACCTGGCGGCCCGCGCGACGGAGGAGGGGATAAGGCTCGAGTGGACGGAACCCGCGCATTCCGAACCCGTGGAAAGAGTGCTGATCATGAGGAGCGAACTGCTGGTCGCGGGAGAGAGCTGCCCGGGATGCCCGAGGACTTTCAACCGGATTGCGGAGCTTTCCCCGGAAGAAATCGAGGAAACGGAAGAGGGCAGGGCATGGTACCTTGACGGCAGGGTGGAGGAATCGATCCTCTATACGTATCGTATTGTAATATGCGACTCGTCGCGGTACTGCGGCGCGGAATCCAACCCGGCGGAGATCAAGTTCCGGAGAAAGAGATAACATTCATTCACATTGCGGGGCGGGAGATGCACGATTTTCACTATGCAGGAAACGAGCTCTGGTGCGAGGGCGTACCCGTGGCGGAAATAGCCGGGAAAACGGGAACGCCCTTTTATCTTTACAGTCACAGGACGCTGCTGAACCATTACCGCACGTTTGACTCAGCCTTCGGCGCGATTCCGCATCTTGTCTGCTTTTCGGTGAAATCGAATTCCAACATCGCCATCCTGAGGATCTTCGCCCGGGAAGGAGGCGGCGCCGACATCGTTTCCGGAGGGGAACTGTACCGGGCGCTCAAGGCCGGGGTCAGCCCGAAGAGGATAGTCTATTCGGGCGTAGGCAAGAGGATCGACGAGATCGAATTCGCGCTCGGATCCGGCATCCTGATGTTCAACGTGGAGTCCTCCCAGGAGCTCGAGCAGATCGACGCGTGCGCCGGCAGGATGCGGAAAAAGGCCGGGATCGCGATCAGGATCAATCCCGATGTCGATCCCATGACTCACCCTCACATCTCCACCGGCCTGAAGCAGAACAAGTTCGGGATAGACATTGAAAGCTCGATCCGTGAATACCGCCGGGCGCGGAGCCTGAAAAACGTCAACGTCATAGGCGTAGACTGCCATATCGGCTCGCAGCTTACGGATATTTCACCGTTCATCGACGCCCTGGAGCGCCTCAAGGAACTGGTCCGGCTGCTGCGGGGGGAAGGATTCCAGATCCGGTATCTGGATATCGGGGGCGGGCTGGGCATAACCTACAACGAAGAGATGCCCCCTCATCCGGAGGAATACGCGAAAGCGATCATTGAAAATGCGCGCGATATCGACAGCACCTTCATCCTCGAGCCGGGACGCGTGATTGCCGGCAACGCCGGGATCCTGGTATCCTCGGTCCTTTATACAAAGAGCAACAACGAAAAAAACTTCGTCATTGTGGACGCAGGCATGAACGACCTTATCCGGCCGAGCCTATACAGCTCTTATCACGCCATCCAGCCTGTCCGGAAGGAAAACAGGGAAGAGACGGTCGCCGACATAGTCGGGCCAATCTGCGAATCGGGCGATTTCTTCGCCAAGGGGAGATTGATTCCAAAGCTGGAGCGCGGGGACCTGATCGCCGTCATGAGCGCGGGCGCCTACGGGTTCAGCATGTCATCGAACTATAATGCGCGGCCGAGGGCGGCCGAAGTCATGGTTAAAGACGGCAAGTATCACGTGATCCGCAGGCGGGAGGCATACACGGATCTTACCGCCAAGGAGAGGATCCCGGCCTTCCTCAAAAAATGAAGAAGCTGACAAGTTGAGAAGCTGAGAAAAAAAGGAAAAGCAAATCTTTGGCTTTGAAAGAGGGATTTACCCGGTGATTGAGTTTACAAAGATGAGCGGGAGCGGGAACGACTTCATCCTGATAGATAATATCGGGGGCGCCCTGAAAATAGACGACCTGCCTGCATTTGCCCGGAGGGTCTGCAAAAGGAAGGTTTCGGTCGGAGCCGACGGGCTCATTCTTATCGAAAAATCCGACCGTGCGGATTTCCGCTGGCAGTTCTTCAATGCCGATGGCAGCCGTGCGGACATGTGCGGCAACGGCGGGAGGTGCGCAGCCCGTTTTGCCTTTGTCAGGGAAATAACGGGTCCCCGGATGTCCTTTGAAACGGGGGCCGGGATAGTCGACGCCGAGGTGAAGGGAACCGTCGTCAAACTCCGGCTGACGGACCCGACCGCGGCCCGACTGGATTATTCGGTGCCGCTGCGCGGGCGGGAATTCGATTTGAGCAGCATCAATACGGGCGTGCCCCATGCGGTGGCCTTCACGGACGATATCGAGAAGTGCGACGTAAAGGGAATCGGAAAGGAAATAAGGTTCCATTCGCATTTCCAGCCGGCGGGGACAAACGTCAACTTCGTTCAAATGCTTGACCGGCACGCGGTTGCCGTACGGACCTACGAAAGAGGCGTCGAGGACGAGACGCTTGCCTGCGGCACGGGCGCGGTCGCCTCGGCCCTGATTTCCCATCTTAAAGGTCTGACGGAATCGCCCGTTTCTGTCAGGGTCAGAAGCGGAGAAGCGCTGCGTATTCATTTCGAGTGCGATCGCGGGGCTGTCGGCAAGGTTTATCTTGAAGGCGGAGCAACCGTGGTTTATGAGGGCAGGCTGTGGCCGGAGGCGCTGCAGGGATAGAAGCTGAGAAGCTGAGAGGTTGAGAAGTTGAGATAAAGAACAACGTAGACAGTAGTGCGCCCATTGCGTTTCATTTAGACACACATTACGCATTACGCTTTAACGATTTTCGGTTTACGCTTTACGATTTCGAAGTTCTGGAAAAATAGTTGATTTTGCGTTATAAGGCTTCACTTCTGCAGGGATAGAAGAGGAAAGGGAGAATCAGCAGGGGATTCCGGAAAAAGAGGAGAGTAAGGAGGGGATATGTTCAAGGGAGCCATAGTCGCCATTGTTACTCCGTTCAGAAAGAACGGCAGAGTGGACGAGGAGCGCTTCAGGGAATTGATCGAGTTCCAGATCAAGAACGGGACTGACGGCATAGTTCCCTGCGGCACGACGGGGGAGTCAAGCACTCTGTCGCATAAGGAACACGACAAGGTCATAGAAATAGCGGTGGAACAGACCCGGAAACGGGTTCCGGTAATAGCCGGGACGGGTTCCAACAGCACGGATGAAGCGATCCGGCTGACAAAGCATGCCCATCAGGTAGGGGCCGATGGAGTGCTGAGCGTATGCCCGTATTACAACCGGCCCACGCAGGAGGGCCTTTATCAGCACTACAGGAAAATAGCTGAGAGCGTGCCCATCCCGGTCATCGTTTACAACATTCCGGGCAGGACGGGCGTAAACTGCATGCCCGAGACGCTGGCCAGGCTTGCTAAAATCAGCAACATCGTCGGCGTCAAGGAAGCCTCCGGGTCCATCAAGCAGATGAGCGATGTGATCCTCCATTGCGGAAAAAAATTTACCGTTCTCTCCGGGGACGACGCCTTTACGCTTCCGCTGATGGGAATCGGCGGTCATGGCGTCATTTCCGTCATCTCCAATGTGGCCCCCGCCGACATGGCGGCGCTGGTGGATGCCGCGGCGGCGGGAAAATGGGCAAAGGCAAGAGAGCTCCATTACCGGATGAGTCCGCTTATCGACAGTCTCTTTATCGAGACTAATCCTACGCCGGTAAAGGCGCTGCTTTCGATGATGGGCAAAATCGAATACGAGGTGAGACTTCCGCTGGCGAGGCTCTCGGAGGCTAATTACGAAAAGCTGCGGAAAGCTGCAGTCAACTACGGATTGTTGAAGAAATAAGGGGGCCCTGACATGGTAAAGGCGATAATAATGGGTGCTGCCGGGAAAATGGGCATCCGCATCGCGGGCATCATTTCCGGGACGGAGGGCATCAAGGTCGTCGGCGCCGTGGAGATGATGGGCCATCCCGCCGTCGGGCGGGACCACGGAGAAATAGCCGGCACAGGCAAATCCGGCATCACGATCACGGGGGACCTTTCGGGCTGCATAGGGAAGGCCGACGTCGTGATCGATTTCACCCATCACGAGGCGGCGGTCAAGACTCTGGAAACTGCGGTAAAAAACAAGAAGGCAATCGTGATCGGAACGACCGGCTTCACGCCCGAAGAAATGGGAAGGATACGGAAAATCGCCCCCGGGACGAGGTGCCTGCTTGCACCTAACATGAGCATCGGCGTGAATCTCATGTTCAAGGTGCTCGAAAACGTCGCCGGCATTCTGGGCGATGAATTCGATGTGGAGATAATCGAAGCCCATCACAACCAGAAGAAGGACGCCCCCAGCGGGACGGCCGTGAAAATGGCCCAGGTGATTGCCGGAGCGCTCGGGCGGGACCTTGACAAGGTCGGCGTTTACGAGCGGAAGGGAATGATCGGGGCCCGGACAAAACAGGAAATAGGCATTCAGACCGTCCGGGCGGGTGACATCGTGGGGGAACATTGGGTCATCTTCGGGGGAATGGGAGAAAGGCTGGAATTTATCCATCGCGCCCACAGCCGGGACAATTTCGCCAAAGGGGCCGTGCGCGCCGCGAAGTGGATTGTGAAGCAGAAAAACGGCTTCTATGACATGCAGGACGTGTTGGGAATAAAGTAGTTTCAGGTCTCAAGTTTTCAAGTCTCAGGTTGCCCGAAAAGTATAGGCTCCCGAAGGCTTGAAATTTTGCGGCCTTATTGAGAACCTGAGACTTGAGATTTGAAACTCTTTAGGAGATGGTCTTGAAGACGGCTGAAAGATTAACGAAGATTCCCCCGTATCTCTTCATGGAACTAAGGAAAAAGATCGCCCGGGCGAAGGCGGACGGCATTGATGTCATCAGTCTCGCCATCGGCGATCCCGTCGAAGCCACTCCGGGCGGAATCGTTGAGGAGCTATGCCGCACCGCGAAGGACCCCGAAAACCACCGCTATCCGACGGACGAGGAAAAGGGGATGATGTCCTTCCGCCGGGAGATTGCCCGCTGGTACGGCGAGCGATACGGCGTTTCGCTCGACCCCGCCGGGGAGATCCTGGGGCTGATCGGTTCGAAGGAAGGCTGCCACCATTTCGTTCTGGCGCGGGTCAATCCCGGGGATATCGTCCTGATGACCGACCCGGGTTACCCTGCTTACAGGTCGAGCATTCTGATGGGGGGCGGCGAGCCCTGGCCGGTTCCGATTCTGGCCGAAAACGGCTATCTTCCGGACTTCAGGGACATTCCGTCCGAAATCGCCGGGAAGGCAAGCGCGATTTTCCTGAATTATCCCAACAATCCCACGGGCGCCTGCGCCAGGAAGACGTTTTTCCCGGATCTGATCCGTTTCGCCCGGGATTACGATATTGCCGTCTGCTACGACAATCCGTACAGCGAGATAGTTTTCGACGGCCAGGAGCGATTGAGCTTCATGCAGGCGGAGGGCGCAAAAGAAGTCGGCGTCGAGTTGAATTCCCTGTCAAAGCCTTATAATATGACCGGGTGGAGGATCGGCATGGCGGTGGGGAACCCCGACCTGATCGCCGCTGTCAGCAAGGTGAAGGAAAACACCGATTCCGGAGTATTCAATCCCATACAGTACGCGGGAATACATGCCCTGCGGAACGAGTCCGGCAATATAGACCGGATGATCGCATTATACGGCAGGCGCCGCGCGCTGGTGCTCGGAACGCTGGCGAAGATCGGCATCAAATTCGATCCTCCCAGGGGAACGTTCTACCTCTGGGTTCCCGTTCCGAAGGGGATGTCATCGATCGAATTCACAAACCGCCTGTTTGAAAAAACGGCGGTAGTCGTGGCCGCGGGAACCGCATACGGAAAATACGGCGAGGGATATATCCGCATATCGTTGACCGTTCCCGATGATCGCCTGAAAGAGGCCATGCAGCGCATTGGAAGAGAGTTTTCGAAATGAAATAGCGTTCGTAGGCGTAGGTTCAAATATGGGCGAACCCGCCTGCAACTGCCGCGACGCGGTTGATTTCGTTTCGAGGCTGCCGTGCACACGGATTCTGAAGAATTCATCTCTTTATCAGACCGAGCCCGCAGGCGAACGCGACCAGCCCTGGTTTATCAACGGAGTAGTGGAAATCCGGACCGGGCTCGGACCTGAAAACCTTCTCGATCAGCTGCTTGATATTGAAAGCCGGATGGGACGCGTCCGGGACAGGCGCTGGGGGCCGCGGGTGATCGATCTTGATATACTCGCATACGGCCGGGATATTGTCAGGACCGAGCGGCTCGTGATTCCGCACCCGGAACTCCACAATAGAAGATTTGTCCTGGTGCCGCTGCTGGAAATCGCTCCGTTCTGGGTGCACCCGGTATACGGGATTTCGGTCAGGGGATTGCTGGATCGTCTGGAAGATGATTTGAAAGTTTTCCGTCTCGATACGGGCGACTATTGTCCGACCGGGGTACCGCAATGATTTATGTCCGTATTCTGGTATCACTGCTTGTCCTGTACCTCCTGTACAGGCTTATCAGGAGATTTCTCCTGAGGAGGGAAACGGGATACCTGCCGGGAAGGCGCAGAAATGGAGAGGAACTGGTCCAGGACCCGCAATGCGGAACATATATCCCGATCAGCGATGCCCGGGAGCTGGAGCTGAACGGTGTGAAAGTGTATTTCTGCAGCCGGGAGTGCATGGAGAAATATATTATTAAGGCAAAAGGCTAAGGGCTAAAGGCAAAAGGCTAAAGGCAAAAGGCGAAGTCAAAAGGCTGAAGGCTAAAGGTAATGAATCAGAGGTCTGAACCTTTAGCCCTTAGCCCTTTGCCTCGTGCATTATTAAGGAGGAATTGATGAAATTTTTTATCGATACTGCGAACATAAAGGAGATCCAGGAAGGCATAAACATCGGCATGGTAGATGGCGTTACAACTAACCCAAGTCTTATAGCTAAAGAAAATAAGGACTTCGAAACTGTTGTAAAAGGCATACTTAAGATTGTGGACGGACCGGTCAGCCTGGAGGTAGTCAGTACCGACGCCGATGGAATGATCGACGAGGCGAAAAAACTGGTAGGGCTCGGAGACAATGTTGTCATAAAGGTGCCCATGACCGCAGAGGGACTCAAGGCAACGAAGAGACTGTCCGAACTGGAAATCCGCGTTAATCAGACTTTGATCTTTTCTCCTCTTCAGGCGTTGATGGCGGCGAAGGCAGGGGCTGCCTATCTCAGCCCCTTCGTCGGCAGGCTCGACGATATTTCCCATTCCGGGATGGACCTTGTCGAACAGATTCTCCGGATCATAGATAATTACGGATTTGAATCGGAAGTTATCGTGGCAAGCGTTCGACATCCCCTGCACGTTCTGGAAGCCGCTTTGATGGGGGCAGATATCGCCACGATCCCGTTCAAGGTAATATCACAGCTCGTGAGCCACCCCCTGACGGACATCGGTGTGAAGAAATTTATGGATGACTGGAGGAAGGTTCCAAGGAAGGCATAATCGCGTCTGTTGCGTCCTTTGTGTCATGGGGTCCTTTGCGTCTATTGAATTGGTAAAGGAACCGATGTTGCAATAGTAGACGTAAAAGACGCAACGGACGCAAGAGACGCAACAGACGCCATAGACGCAAGGACGCTAAAGACCGGGAATATGTTCGGGAATATAAAGGATTCTTTCGAAAAACTCGTCATCGGGGACAAGAAAGAGGAGCTGTTCAATCTCCCGAACATAATCACCATGCTCCGGGTCGGGGTCATTCCCGTCCTGTTTGTGATACTTTATGATCCGGGTCGATTTTTAAGCCTGGTTGTCTCGGCGTGTTTCATTTTCGCGGCTTTGACCGATCTCCTGGATGGGTACATCGCCCGTAAATACGGGATTGTGACAAAGGTGGGAAAACTGCTGGATCCCATCGCGGACAAGCTCGTCGTGAACACAGCGATGATCCTCATGATCCCGCTCGGCAGGATCCAGGCCTGGGCGGTCGCCCTGTTCATCATGAGGGACATAGCCGTGGACGGGCTCAGGCACATCGCCATGACGCGCGGATTGGTCATTCCGGCCAGCCCTCTCGGAAAGCAGAAGACGTTCTCCCAGATCATAGCCGTCTCGGCGCTCCTGATCCATTATCCGCTTTTCGGGATAGATGCGCATATCGTGGGGACGGCCGTGTTATACATCGCCCTTTTCATGACGCTCTGGTCCGGCGCCGATTATATTGTCCGCTTTTACCGGTGGGTCAACAGCGGCGGTTGATTTCGGCCAATTTTTTATTGACAATATATACCGATTTGTTTAGGTTTTACCGGTACTGAGCGGGCGTAA
>ERZ795058.2337-NODE-2337-length-22668-cov-16.841684_pt1 | contig 22668 bp, 20 predicted proteins | sample MGYA00375142_ERZ795058 | MGnify/ENA primary metagenome ERZ795058 (study PRJEB30187, sample SAMN05720210) | activated sludge metagenome | isolation source: anaerobic digester from wastewater treatment plant | place: Japan | collected 2015-04-20 ... | reverse complement strand
GTCGGGCGCAGGTACGTCCTGTTTCAATTCACGCGCCCCGCGTGGGGCGCGACGCAGCTTCACCAGCACCGCCACAAGTGCGGCGACGTTTCAATTCACGCGCCCCGCGTGGGGCGCGACCTCCAGGACATGCTCGATGCCCGCGAAAAACCCGTTTCAATTCACGCGCCCCGCGTGGGGCGCGACTCGAACCCGCGTATGCCGCCCGCGCCGCCCTGCAGTTTCAATTCACGCGCCCCGCGTGGGGCGCGACGTCCAACAAGGAGGACTAGGACATGGCAAAGAAGTTTCAATTCACGCGCCCCGCGTGGGGCGCGACTCCAGTCGCCGTGCGGTGCCCAATCGCACACACCGTTTCAATTCACGCGCCCCGCGTGGGGCGCGACGAGCGGACGCGCCCCTCTCACATGGCGCTCAACGGGTTTCAATTCACGCGCCCCGCGTGGGGCGCGACTGCACACCGTTCTGGCGCGGTGGTGCGCGGACGTTTCAATTCACGCGCCCCGCGTGGGGCGCGACACAGCTCCGGGGTAGATTCGGTCATCACCGAGCCGTTTCAATTCACGCGCCCCGCGTGGGGCGCGACTCCCGCCGACCGTCGTGTCGGTGTGCTCGGCCGTGGTTTCAATTCACGCGCCCCGCGTGGGGCGCGACTCAGCGCACGGCCGCGTCGAATGCCCTGCGCAGTGTTTCAATTCACGCGCCCCGCGTGGGGCGCGACAACCGGTCTGAGTCAAACTTTCCGATCACGTTATCGTTTCAATTCACGCGCCCCGCGTGGGGCGCGACCCCTTCACCGAGAAGTCAAACTCTGGCGTGTCGGAGTTTCAATTCACGCGCCCCGCGTGGGGCGCGACTGTTGCGCCTTGCCTTAGAGCGGGTGGCGTCGGGTTTCAATTCACGCGCCCCGCGTGGGGCGCGACGCAGCCGTTACCGGATCGGGAATCTCCGACGCAGTTTCAATTCACGCGCCCCGCGTGGGGCGCGACCTTGTAAACCTTCTCGGCCTTCTCTGCGATTTCAGTTTCAATTCACGCGCCCCGCGTGGGGCGCGACCGATGATCCTCTTCACCTCGCCGATGATGTCGGAGTTTCAATTCACGCGCCCCGCGTGGGGCGCGACTTCAAACGGGTGGTTTGCTTGGCTTGACTTTTGTGTTTCAATTCACGCGCCCCGCGTGGGGCGCGACCTGTCTCTGCTTTTATCGCATCATCCGTCGATATGTTTCAATTCACGCGCCCCGCGTGGGGCGCGACCCTTGCGCCCAAGCTTTTCGTTTCTTCCTGTTTGTTTCAATTCACGCGCCCCGCGTGGGGCGCGACTTCTCCGCGTTGAAGGTGGGCTTCACGCTGTCGGGGTTTCAATTCACGCGCCCCGCGTGGGGCGCGACTCGTTCAGGAAGTCCAGAACATCCTGCTCTTCAGTTTCAATTCACGCGCCCCGCGTGGGGCGCGACGCAGAGGCTTTCCGGCAACGAGCCTGCGGATGTGTTTCAATTCACGCGCCCCGCGTGGGGCGCGACTGGCGGCATCCACGGTGGGGCGCAAGGGGCATGTTTCAATTCACGCGCCCCGCGTGGGGCGCGACTGATACGCCTGCGCAGCCGGAGGCGGCGGTGGTGTTTCAATTCACGCGCCCCGCGTGGGGCGCGACGCGCGCGTGGAGATTTTCGCGGTGCTGGCGCAGGTTTCAATTCACGCGCCCCGCGTGGGGCGCGACGAGCAACCCGACCGGGTTCTGCGCGTCGCAGATGGTTTCAATTCACGCGCCCCGCGTGGGGCGCGACGCACCTGCTCACGCTGGGATTCTGGCGATTCCATGTTTCAATTCACGCGCCCCGCGTGGGGCGCGACCGTTTTCCGGCGGGATAGGCCCGCTGGCAAACGGGAGTTTCAATTCACGCGCCCCGCGTGGGGCGCGACCCACAGCACCGCAACGCATTACGCAGGCACCTCGTTTCAATTCACGCGCCCCGCGTGGGGCGCGACGCGCGTGAAAAATAATTTTTCTTGGGGGGGTTGTTTCAATTCACGCGCCCCGCGTGGGGCGCGACAAGGCCGAGGCGCAACGCCGCTTCCCCTGCGTGGTTTCAATTCACGCGCCCCGCGTGGGGCGCGACAGTTCGGTGTGAATGTTTTTTGCATTTTTGTGTTGTTTCAATTCACGCGCCCCGCGTGGGGCGCGACACCTGCGCGTCCGGCGCCTACGCCGGCGCGGTGTTTCAATTCACGCGCCCCGCGTGGGGCGCGACAGGGAGGCCGGCATGTGGATCAAGCTCACACCTGTTTCAATTCACGCGCCCCGCGTGGGGCGCGACCCGAGGTCGCGGGGATCTTTGAGACCTCGGAAACGTTTCAATTCACGCGCCCCGCGTGGGGCGCGACCTCCGCTGGCGTCCGGTTGCCCGCCTGTCGTCCTGTTTCAATTCACGCGCCCCGCGTGGGGCGCGACTCAGCGGCACCACGTTCAGCCGGATCAAAAGCGAGTTTCAATTCACGCGCCCCGCGTGGGGCGCGACAACGAGTTCGTGCCGATCTTGGAGCGCCTCTGCGTTTCAATTCACGCGCCCCGCGTGGGGCGCGACGGAGTCGGCCCAAAGCGTGATCGAGCACGGCACGTTTCAATTCACGCGCCCCGCGTGGGGCGCGACCAGGCGCTCCGATCACGCGATGCGATTCTGTATATAGTTTCAATTCACGCGCCCCGCGTGGGGCGCGACAGGCGCGCCTCCGCCTCCCGCTGGTGGCGCCCGCGGTTTCAATTCACGCGCCCCGCGTGGGGCGCGACAAGTCCCCGTCCGCTACGTGTCCGCATACGACCGGTTTCAATTCACGCGCCCCGCGTGGGGCGCGACCACTGGCAGTGTACGCTGATCAACGATGCGGTGCTGTTTCAATTCACGCGCCCCGCGTGGGGCGCGACGGCCGACTCGTGCCACGGGGTCGTCCAGAGCATGTTTCAATTCACGCGCCCCGCGTGGGGCGCGACCGTGCTCGATCACGCTTTGGGCCGACTCCGGGTGGTTTCAATTCACGCGCCCCGCGTGGGGCGCGACCCCATGCTTCAGGCATTTGTACGGCACAGCGCAGTTTCAATTCACGCGCCCCGCGTGGGGCGCGACTTGGCATTACACGCAATTATTTGGCTCTAATGGAGTTTCAATTCACGCGCCCCGCGTGGGGCGCGACCGCCGTCATGCCCCCGGAGGGCCGCTTCGAGCGCGTTTCAATTCACGCGCCCCGCGTGGGGCGCGACGGGGCATGGGATAAATTATGCGACGGAGCTGTTGTTTCAATTCACGCGCCCCGCGTGGGGCGCGACGACAGCGGCGGGCGGCTGGTGGAGTCGCGCTATGTTTCAATTCACGCGCCCCGCGTGGGGCGCGACATCTACCAATGACCCCGTGCCGGTGGTCTGGCTGGTTTCAATTCACGCGCCCCGCGTGGGGCGCGACGCGGCGAACCTGAACGCGGGGCGGCGCGCGCCCGTCGTTTCAATTCACGCGCCCCGCGTGGGGCGCGACCGTCTCATGTACGAGGTAGCCACCATGTCCGGCGTTTCAATTCACGCGCCCCGCGTGGGGCGCGACCCGCGGTGCGCGCGCCACTGGTCGCGCCAGTCGCCGTTTCAATTCACGCGCCCCGCGTGGGGCGCGACGTCATTTCCCGCGCGCCTCCCGCAGCGCGTCCCTGTTTCAATTCACGCGCCCCGCGTGGGGCGCGACCATGATTCGTGCCTGCGGCAAGGCCAGCCTCAAAGTTTCAATTCACGCGCCCCGCGTGGGGCGCGACTTTCCCATGCTTCAGGCATTTGTACGAAGCCTCATGTTTCAATTCACGCGCCCCGCGTGGGGCGCGACGGTCGGCATAGGCCACGGTGGAGCCTTGGCGGATGTAGTTTCAATTCACGCGCCCCGCGTGGGGCGCGACGCCTTCCGGCCTCTCCATGCGGCCATCACCGGAGTTTCAATTCACGCGCCCCGCGTGGGGCGCGACCGCGACCACGCCCTTGCCCGGGAGCCTGACCTTGTTTCAATTCACGCGCCCCGCGTGGGGCGCGACACCTTGCCGATGATCTTGCCGTCCGCCGGATCGGTTTCAATTCACGCGCCCCGCGTGGGGCGCGACAGGAGTAGCACAATGTCAAAGAAAACGATGATCGTTTCAATTCACGCGCCCCGCGTGGGGCGCGACGTGGCGACGATGCGCAGGCCCTGCTAGAGCTGATCGTTTCAATTCACGCGCCCCGCGTGGGGCGCGACCGTCGGGCGTATGGCGGTCGTGCCGTGCTCGATGTTTCAATTCACGCGCCCCGCGTGGGGCGCGACGAACGACAGGTACCGCTTGGCGAAATCCGCGTCTGTTTCAATTCACGCGCCCCGCGTGGGGCGCGACCTCCGCGCGCGTATTCATACGGTGCCCGGTAATTCGTTTCAATTCACGCGCCCCGCGTGGGGCGCGACGTTCCAGGCGGCGTTTGACCTCGGGGGGATGCTGTTTCAATTCACGCGCCCCGCGTGGGGCGCGACCGGCTCAACCGAGCCGGAAATCGGAACTACATTGTTTCAATTCACGCGCCCCGCGTGGGGCGCGACGGGCGGACGATCTGAGCACAGAGACCGGCATGAGTTTCAATTCACGCGCCCCGCGTGGGGCGCGACCCTGGAGTTTGCGCCGGTCGTGTCGCGGATTCGGTTTCAATTCACGCGCCCCGCGTGGGGCGCGACACTCAGACGCACAGGGCGAGCAAACATTGACAGAAGTTTCAATTCACGCGCCCCGCGTGGGGCGCGACACCTGGAGTTTGCGCCGGTCGTGTCGCGGATTCGGTTTCAATTCACGCGCCCCGCGTGGGGCGCGACCTTCTGGCTGCGGCGCAACCCGCACGCGGCGATGTTTCAATTCACGCGCCCCGCGTGGGGCGCGACGGTGGGTACTGTAACACCTTCTCCCGCAACGAGAAAGGCGAATGTTTCCGCGTACCCGGCGGAAATAAAGGGGATGTTCAGTTGTCAAAGAACGAAGCACTCGCGTAAGTTGTTGCACAACAACGAGTTGCGAAGTCCGCGAACCTCCTTAGGCAAAAGTTGTACGCTTGGGGTTCGCGTTAAAGAATCAGCGGCTCTTCAACGTCCACCGCGGGCTTGGCTCCTTGGTGCTCAATGCGGCGCTGATAGGCGTTGCCCGGGAAATAAAAGCGCAGGCTGTCGGTCTCGGGATCGAAGATGTCCAACAGCCTTGTCCGCAACGCCGTCCATTGCGCCTGGTCAACATTGCATTCGAACACAGAGTTCTGCACGCGAATCCCGTAGTTCTCACACGTTTTTGCCACATGGCGCAAACGGCGACGCCCCGATAGATCGACCGTGCTGACATCGTAGCTGACGAGAACAAGCATACAACACTCCCCCTCTCACTTCAACAGAAACGGCGGGTAACCATCAAGGTCGCCGCGCAAATGACGCGCCAGCAACAATGCCTGCGCGTGCGGTAAGAGCCCGATCTCGACTTTTTCGTTCAGGAACGGATGCTGGATCGTCTCCTGTTTCTTTTTCTGCCACGCCTGCAGAACGGTCTTCCGAGTTTCGTCGTCCATCATGACCGCGCCTGACTCCGTGACCGTGAACCCTTTGCCGTTGATTTGATTGAGGTTGATCAGCGAAAGCGCGACGCGGTCGGCCAGAATGGAACGGAACTCTTCCATCAGATCGAGCGCCAGACTCGGACGCCCGGGCCGCAGCGCATGCAGAAAGCCGATCTGCGGATCAAGCCCGACCCCTTCTAGCGCGGCTTCGCAATCGTGCGCCAAGATCGTGTACAAGAATGAGAGCAATGCGTTCAGAGGATCGAGCGGCGGTCGGCGACTGCGTCCTCTCTGCATTGAGAAGGCATCGTTTTGAGAGACGATCATGCGGTCAAAGACCTCGAAGTAACTCCCCGCGCCCTCGCCCTCTAAACCCCGCAGGGTGTCGATATCCGCCGCGCGCCGTGTGCGCCGGATCACGTCGGCCAGCGCATCGACGGCCTTGGCGACGGACGGGCCGACATCGTGATCACGTTGCGCCCGTTGCAGCACGGTGCGGCTGTTGGCGAGCTTTCCCAAGACGAAGCTGCGGGCAATCTCCAGTGCAACCTCCGGCTTGTCGGCGCGCCGCACCTGTTCGCGCCTGAGCAGCACGTTGCCGGAGACCGGCCCCGTGACACGCGCCAAGAATTTTCCCCGTTCCGTGAGAAAGCTGACATGCACACCCCGCTCGCCACAGAGTCCAAGCAGTGGCGGGCTGCAGGCGACCTGCCCGAAACAGACAATTCCCGAGAGCGTGTGGATCGGCAACCTCAGGACATCTGCACGGTCGACTGACGCTACAACCGTCTCGCCCTCTTGACGCAGATAGGCGCCCTGCGTGGTCACATACAACGTATTGAGCAGTTTCTTCATTTTTCCGGCTCCATGCGGTCGAGTGTGTCGAGTTCGCGGGCAAGCCATGCGCGGGCGGACTTGCCGGCGCCTACGGATTTCGGCAGGCAGGCTTCAAAGAGGGAGCAGGACGAGCAGCGTTTGTTGTAGTCCGCCGGGGGCGTGACGCCTTCGGCAAACAACTTCTGCAAGGCGAGGCAGACCGCTTCGGTTTCCGAACGCAGCGCATCTGTGAAGGTAACCGCCGACCGGTACTGCTTCTCGCCGAGAAAAAGCGCGCCTTCCGGAATCCGCGCGTCCAGCATTTCCTCAAGGCAGAACGCCTGTGCGCAGAGTTGGACTTCATAGCAGCGGATGTCTCTGGCTGCGCCGCGCTTGTATTCTACGGGAAAGGGTTGCCACGTACCGCTGATCCCCGGCACCGATACACCGCCCTCGGACGGTGCGCAACGGTGTAGTTCCACCACGTCCGCGATGCCGGTGATGCCGAGACGCAATGAGCGCAGGCGGAGAGAGCGGAGTATCTTCAGGTCGCCGCGTGACTCTCGCTTGCCGCTGTCCACCTTGTCATGGAGCACGCGCCCCTCGGCGGTGAAGACATTCTCCGACCATGCCTGCTCCAAGTGAATCAACGCGCACCGCCGGGGACAGTGAACGTAATGGCTCACGGCTGAAAGCGGCAGAAGCTGGTCTTCGGGGTAGGGGGGACCGGCGACTTGCGACTCACGACCTGCGGCGGTAGGGTCGGCGCATGGCGTCGGCCTTGCCGCGTCTCCGCTGGTCGTGTGTCGTTGGTCGCCGGTCATCACTGTTCCATCTCCTTGCGACTTGCGGTGGCAGGGGCGGTGCGTGATGCCGACCTCGCCACAAAATAGCGGATCATTTCGGCATAACGATCCTGGGCGGAGCGACAGGTGTCCAGCAGGTACTCCGGGGTTTCGGGATACCGGGAGAGCCCACGGTAGTAGAAGGCTTTATGGGACTCGTCGATGATGAAGGGGACGAGGCCGTGTGCCAGACACTCCTTGAAGGCAATAAGCCGACCGACCCGTCCGTTGCCATCCTGAAAGGGGTGGATGGTCTCAAAGCGGTAATGGAAATCGATCACGGCCGCGAAGGTCACGGACGGTAGCGCGCGGTATTCTGCCAACAGGGTTTTCATTGCGCCCGCCACTTTCCGCGGCGGCGTTGTTTCGCGTCCCCCCACCATGTTGGGCATGCGCTTATAGCCGTCGACGCGGAACCACTCCTTGGCGGCATCGGTGGTGCCGCGTTTGAGGATGGCGTGAAACTGCTTGATGCAGCGTTCGTCTAGAGGACGGTCGGCCACATCAAGCAGGAAGTCGAAGGCCGCGAAATGGTTGCTGGTTTCGATGAGGTCATCCATCCGGATGGCGTCGCCGTTCTCCGGCAGCAGTGTGGCGGTTTCGAAGATGAGCCGCGTCTGCTGCTCGGAGAGCCGGCTTCCCTCGATGCGGTTCGAGTTGTAGCAGAGGGCGATCTGCGTCTCATGATACAAGCCGCCCTTCAGCCGCGCCATTTTCTCCGAGCGCAAGCGGGGGAGCAAGTTGGCGGCTTGCTCTTCGGCGGCAGGTGCGGCGCGTGGCGTTGGGCTTGCCGTGCCACTGCGGGTCACGGGTCGTTTGTCGCGGGTCATCACTGCTCCACCTCCTGAACCGCCTTACAGGCCGGGTAGCCGGTGCAGCCCCAGAAGGGCTTGCCGGCATTCGGCCCGGTCTTGGCCTTGCGGCGGGTCATTGGCTTGCCGCAGGCCGGGCAGGACGGCGGCGGAGGCTCCGCCGCTTTCAACGCCTCGCGCTGTTCAATCCGAAGCCGTGTCATACGCTCGCGGAAACCGCCCTCACGTTCGAAATCAGCCATGGCCCGTTCCATTTGCCGGAAAAGAAGGCTCGCCGCCCGATTGATTATCACAATGATCGCGTTGGCGGCGACGTATGGATCCTCATGCTCCAGCCATTCCGCGAAACGATGGCGCATCGCGATGACGTGGCGGCTGAATTCGTGGAGCACGTCCTCGGTTGCCGAGAACTCATCCAGCTTCAACGCGGCGACGCTTTGCCAGCGCTCGTCTTTTTCCGACCACACCAACTGATCGTTGTCGATCAGGAACGCCTCGTAATCGCCGAGCAGTTCGTCCAGACTGGCTTTTGCCACGTCCAGCAGTTTGATTTCGGTCTCCTTCGACGTGCTGGCGCGGGACGAGGCCTCGACGATATTTTGCCGAGCCGAACGCGCCGCGCCGATCATCTGGCCGCTTGTCTTGCCCAGCGGGTCTTCCTTCCACGGATAGACCCGTCGGCAGAAGCGCGTCGTGGCGTGGTAAACGAGGCAGACGAAGCCGAAAGAGTGCAGTTTGCGGTATCCGCCGAAACGTCCGAAGGGGGGCTTTGACATTATGCGTTCCTTTCTGGCTTGGTTGTGTTTTGACTCGCGACCTGCGACTTGCGACCTTCGGCGGCAGGGGTGGCGCACGGCGGCGGGCTTGCCGCACCAACGCGAGTCGCGGGGCACCTCCTTCTTCGGATGACTCGCGACCTGCGACTTGCGACCTGCGGTGGCAGGGGCGGCGCACGGCGTCGGCCTTGCCGTGTCACTGCGGGTCGCGGGTCGTTGGTCGCGGGTCACCGCGCAAGCGGGAGAGCAATGCCATGGAGCAGTTAAGCTTCATTGGGGCATTGCTCGTGGCGAAGGTGGAGCGTTATACCTGCCGGAAGATCTTGTTTCTCTTCGCCGTCTTCGAGACCTGCCCCCGTCCAAAAGTTTTTGACCGTGTAATCTGCAAACGACTCGGGGAACTCCTTGCCCGGCTTCAACTTGATGCGAATTCCTTCGAACAGCTTGTGTGCGTGTGCGCAACCGAGGCGGGCTTCCCGAAGATTCTGGGCTTGCTGTTTTGCGTCAGTCGAATCAGCGTGTGTGCCGATGTGCTCGAAGTCATAGATGCCGCGTACGACCATTTCTCCGCGTGCGGCAGAGCGGTCATGCTCGAACATGTTGGACAGTGCCCGAAAAAAGAGATTGAGATCGGCTTGCGTGAAACCCGTGCGTTCGGCAAATGCCGGTGAGACATACCCCTTGGCGACATAAAGTGCGTAGGGGACGATGTGCTTGTTACCCATCGTGCGCTCTTTGTCTTTGTGCTTTTCGGCAGTCACCGCGCATCGTGTGATGGTGATTTCAAGGGGCGTGATGGGATCCACCGACTGTCCGAACGATAACTGCACGGGGCCACGGACCTGGCCAAATGCTGATCCTTTCATAACTTCATCACCGACGCCAAGTACACCGCCAAAGGTGCGGATGTCATAAAACTCACGGCAGAGCCAGTTTTTGGCCTTTTCCGCTTCACTCGAACCCTCAAGCTTGGCTTCGTTGGCCTTGTCCTTCGCAGCGGCAATCGCGGGCTTTTGCTCGGTTTCAATGACGGCACCCTGTTTGATGAGGATGTTAAAACCGTTGGCGACATTGGATTCACGTTCGGGCGGGAAAAGCTCGACAAAATTACGGATTTTACGCTTGAGGCAAACATCCGTGACGATGCCCCTGTTTGTGTTGGGATCAATGCGGGGCATGTTGCCGGCATCGGGGTCGCCATTGGGGTTGCCGTTGGTGACCTCAAAGAGGAGGAGGAAGTCGTGACGGTTGGCAAGAATACTCATGATGATGTTCCTTTTGGGGTTTGTTTGGTTGATGCGTTAACTAAGAACTAAGCGTTATCAAAAAGGTCGTCTTCGCCCGATTCTGATGTTGCGGATGCTTGTCGTTTTCGACCCATCCACTCCTTGAAAGATGTGGATCCATAGTGGCTATCGATCTGCTCATAAAATGCTTGAAGGTCGCTTTCGCGCGTGGCGAGCACCGCCGCATGTATCGCGGGCTTCGTCTCTTCCAGATACTTCAGCACCCGGTTTGCGATACGCGATCGCTCGTCTTCAGCCTGCTGCTGGTAGAAACCCAAAGCAAAGCGCCCTTGTTCCAGCAACGACAATGTGCGCGGGAACTGTGGCGGAAGCTTTGCGCCGTCCGGCCTGAACTTGGCCGATATTGAGTTGGTACAACTTTCCAGATACTTTTCATGTCCTTTCCATTTTGGCGATTTGCTGATTTTGCTGAGATGGTGACGGTTCAGCCGCAACAACAAGGGAAAAACACTGGCAGGGGAGACGCTGGCGGTACCAAAGTAGCGTTCCACCACGCCTGCGCCTGTAAGCTGGTAGTCATGCGCTTTGTTTTGGGTCTCTGCAAGCACTGAAAGCAGCCGCCCACAGTTGTAGGCGGGGTCATCCGTGTCGGCAGTGAGATGCGGTTTGATTTCCATGTCGGATTCCTTTCTGTTGCGGTTGAGAATGAGTTTGAGAAGAGCGAAGCGGCTTTGATCGTACCTCGGCTTGTAACCATCATCGCTAACCAACCGTGATTTTAACTGGTTAAGTATGGAGACAATGAGTAGTGTGGACGGCGCATGCCCTTCTAGTGCCGCACTGTAGAGCTGAAACGGGACTTCTGAACGGAGTTTGTCCGTGTCGGCTTTTACCCGACCCTTGTCCCGTGTTAACGGTGCCATTGTGCTGGCAAGCCAGTAGATCGAGAGCGGACGGTATTCTCGGTTTGTGTCCGCGTCTGGTCGTGTTGCTTGGACCGTTTGACGCGGAGGCGAATCAATTTCAAGGTCGGCAAACCACTTTTGAAAATTTTCAACAGCCTGATCAAGCGGTTCTTGAACCCAGTGGCTGACGGCGACGCGCCCTGCACAACCCTTGAGCGCGACAGCGATAAAGAGGTCTTTCTTCGCCAGTTCACGATCCACGCCTGCCCATGGCGATTTCATAAACTTCGAAACGGCCAGCGGATCCGGCTTGTTAAGCAGCCCAGCCATCCAACCGCCAAAGGTTTTCAAGTCTCTCGCCCAAAAACAAAGCACGGTGCCGCCAAGCCGAAGAGATGTGTCGTCGGATTTGACAAGGTCGTTCAAGGCAATGGCGTAGGCCAGTGCCGCGTCAACAGAAGTGGGGCAATTTAGACTTTGTGAAAAGCCGTAAGAAGAAAATGCCGGTTTATCGAAAGAGACAAGGGCAGCTCCCGAGCGTTGGCCATCAGGGAGGCCCATAATCTTGACGCTGTGCGTGTCGGCAAGCGCTTGGTCGCTTTTGCCCGTGACGATGCACACGCCCCGCTGGGCATTCTTCTTTGTTGCGTTCACTTCGCTTCTGAACTGCTCGCGCCACCACTGTTTGACGGGTTCATGCTCAATGAGCAGGACTCCGCCCACGCGGAAGGTGAACAATTCTTGGTCAAGTTTAACGCATGAGCCTTGTGCAGAACATACCTGCCAGCCTGTTCCATCGATTTGTAGAAAAGAGGGCGGCGCCTCCATTTTGTTTTTGAATTTGGCGACTGCTGAAACACACGGCACGGCTTTTGCACATTCAATGATCTGGCTCCAGAAATGTTCATGTTTAGCCGCCAGTTTGGCTTCGTTCTTGGGCTTTTGGGGATTCGGGCTAAGCCCAAAAACAGAGTCGACTCCCCCTGTCAAGAAGTTGCTGATTTTGCCGCTGTTGTCCATAAGCAAAGTCCAAGGGCAGGAAAATTCTTTACCACGCTTCTCGTCCGGATTTGTGTTGGTTGGCCCTTGTCCCAACAAATTGCCATCCGCATCAAGGTCAATAACCCAGCGAACGGCTTTCGGAGTGAACGCCACGTCCGCAAGAAGGTGTCTTGAGTGCGCGTAATCGCAGAGATGTTCTAGCAGCATGAGTCAGGGCCCTCCACATCATTCTGAACAATGATCTCCACATCGTCATCATCGGGATGACAATGCAGGATATTGTCTTTGATTTCGGCCTGGAAAAAAGAGGGTTGCGGCTTGATCTTTTCGCCTATGAACAGGCGATTGGCATCCGCCAGATATTCCTTCCTTCGTTTTGTTATCTCTCCCTTTTTCAGTCCTGCGAGACTTTGCTCGAACTTCAGCCGCGTAGCTTCAAGCTGTTCCTCGTCCAACCACCTGAATCCTTTCTCAAAGAGCCGATGGTCGAAAACATCGTAGAGCATCAGCCCCAGTGGCTCGTAATGGATCGGAACGGCATGGCTTTTGTCAAAAGCTTCTTGCGCGTCATCGATGAATTCGAAGAAAGCATCGAATTCACGCACACCTAAGTAAGGGCGGTGGAAACACTTTCCAGAAGAGGCGCGGCGTTTGACTTGATCGAGATACTTGGCGATGTTGCATGAAGACCGATCCGCGAGCTCCGTCAGTCTGACTTCGGCGGTAATGAGGTATTCAACATCCCGCAAGGCAAGCATGTTGCGCTGGGTGCCGTCTTTCGCACCCCCTCCAGCTTGTATCGGTTTTGATTTTTCGGGTGCCTTCATCCATTTTTTGATGACGTTGTCCATGCTTACAACGGTGGTGACCTCGTTGCGGCGGGTTGAGAACCACGACCCGCGTTTGACAATATGGATTGTGTCGATCAGATAATACATTTCCGGCTCCCAGAAGACGGCCTCAAAGATGCCTCTGGCCGCAGATGGCGTCATGACCGGATAACTGACCCGTTCGACCTTCATTTCAGGCCGTGTGAAGCAGGCGAAGTCGCCCCACACGCGCAAGGCAACACGATTGTTTTGGCTCATAAGAAAAAATCCTCCAGCGGCGGAGACTGATCGGGTTTAAGTATCCCAAGTTTAGAACTGTATTGTGCGCAGTTCAACACATAAATTTCAAGATTGGGCAGAAGCTCTTCCAGTAGCTTGCGTTCCTTGAAGAACAGGAAGTCGTTTTGCCGCACATTCACCATGTAACGTTGCAACGCACGAAGATCGTTCCGCGTAAAACGAGCCTCGTCCGTGGTCGGCACGCGCTCACGTATTTTCTGTACGAAGTGCTTAGCGCGGCCGATCGGGATGACTACGGGTGTTCCGCTGTCTTTGATGACGACGGCCTTTTCTGAAACCGTACGGTAGCGAAAATCGGCACGGTCTTTTTGAATCTCGGCTCCGTCGGTATTCGCAAGTTGAAACAATGAACTGAAATAGGACGTGAAGATGTTGGGGTCCGTCGCGAGAGCCTCGGATACGGCTTCGTCGGAAACGTTACCCGTTGGTGAATTGCGCAGTTTGGCCAAGGTGACAGCAGCTTGATCCGTGGCAGTGCCGTAGATGCCTCCGGGGAGCTTGTTGTCTACGGGGGTGAACACATGGACAGTTCCTCTGATAGGCGAACCTTCGCGGTTGCATCGTCCGGCAACTTGCACAATGGAGTCGAGAGGGCCCATTGCACGCCACACGACCGGGAAATCCACATCCACGCCCGCCTCGACAAGTTGCGTTGAGACAACGCGGCACGGACGTCCTGCTTTCAGGGCGCGTCGTATGCTTCGAATGACTGCCAGCCGATGGGCCGGGCACATTGCCGCCGAAAGGTGAAGGGGTTTAGGAGACGGTGAGGTGATCTTTTCATTGAGCTTGCACCATAGCTCATATGCGTGCCTAGTTAAGTTGACCACGCAGAGACATTGAGGCGTGGCGGCGAGAATATCCGCAAGTTGTTCCCAGTCGATCGGCTCCTTCTCAAACACATAGTTGACGCGTTGTAGCGCCTTAAATATGGCGTCTGGCTCCGGTACAATCTCACGAATTTCATCGGGCGCAAAGCCGTCCGCTAGATTCGACGACCTGCGGAATGCGGGTTGCGTTGCGGAGCTAAAGACAAAACTTACGCCGTAATTGGCTGCCAGTTCTCTGAATACGGAGAGGGTAGGCGTTAGAAGGGCCGTCGGAAGCGTTTGCACCTCGTCAAAGATCACAACCGAATCGGCAATGTTGTGTAGCTTGCGGGCGCGTGAAGGAGAGGCGGCGAAAAGGGATTCAATAAATTGGACAGAGGTCGTCACGATGATGGGTGCATCCCAGTTTTCGGTAATGAGTTCAAGGCGGGTGATTTCCTCGTCCGTCGCCTTCGAGTTTGGTTTTACGGACGAATGGCACTCCAAAACAATCCCCTTTTTATCAGGGTCAAGAAAACGACGATATTCAGCTGTATTCTGCTCGATGATGGAAAGATATGGGATGACAACGATCACTCGGCGCAATTTGTGCCGCTTGGCGTGAGCCAACGCAAAGGCCATGCCCGCCAAGGTTTTGCCGCCCCCGGTGGGCACTGTCAGTGAGAAGAACCCTCTGTCGTGTTCGCCAGCAGACACGCAAGCATCAAAAATGCGGTTGCGAATAGTCGACATCGGGCTGGATCTGTTTGCCTCACGCTTGCTATCTCGTTCTGTAATCGTACGTTCGAGGAGCACATCGGCTTCAAAGGGAATCATGGGGTTTGCCAACCCAACAGTGCGTGGCCCCAGCGCTTCCCAAAAAGCAGCGTCCAAACGATCTGCGTCGATCAGGCAGGAGAATAGCGCCCGGGTGAAAAATTCCAACGACAGAACGTTCTCGTTGCGGACTCCTATGGCAGAATCGGGCGGCGGGAATGCGAACCGTGCCGGTAACGGAAGCGACTCTACACCGTCGACGAGCGTTTGCAGCGCATGGAGATCGTGCAAACCGGCATGGTGACCGGCAATGGCAAAGGCCAGCGGGAGCGACTCGTTTACAAAAGCCGCTGCCGCCCCGTACTTCGCGTGTTGAGTGTCTTTGTCTTTGGCACGCAAACCTTCAAGCATATCTTGAAATGGTTTTCGTCCTTTGCCGAGATCGTGGAGAAGACCTGCCGCCTTCCCCCATTCATCTGCACCGAAAAAACTCGCGAAGTCGGCAGCGATGGAAGCGACGGCTGTCGCATGCGCCTCCAGTGTCTGCCAGTCTGACTTCGGGGTACCCTTTTCCTTGTCCTTACGTGCATAATCAGTCAAAGTACAACTCCTTCCAAAAACCGATCCCCGCCTCCCCCCCAAAAAAACCCATCGTTTACGCCACGGAGGTTAACGCTCACAGTCACGAACGTCAAGCTTCCAGTAGAAAAAAACGCCGAACGCCGAACACCGAACACCGAACGCCGAAGTTTGAAACCCTGAAACCAGAAACCCAGAAACCCAGAAACTTGCCCGTTGTCGGCATGAGAAACTGGACGGGGGAGGCCTTTCTGTGCCACAATGTTTCTGCTTTCTAAAAACCCCTAAGAATGGTTGATTTTTCATGTCACGATTTGTCATTAAAGGCGGTCGGCCTATCAGTGGTGTTCATCAGGTGCCGGGCAATAAGAATGCCGCGTTGCCGATGCTGGCTGCGAGCCTGCTGACCGCTGAGCCAGTGGTGCTCAGTAACCTGCCGCTGATCGCGGATGTGCGTACCATGATCGATCTGCTCGTCGAACTGGGCGCGGAGGTCGAATTGGACGGCGCGCGGCGGACGGTACGTATCTGCGCGAAACGCATCAAGGACACGCACTTGAACAAGGCGCTGTGCGGCAAGGTGCGCTCTTCAATCCTTTTCGCCGGGCCGCTGCTGGCGCGTTGCGGTTCCGCCAAGCTCTATCCGCCGGGTGGCGATGTGATCGGACGTCGCCGCGTCGATACCCATCTCGATGGCCTGCGGCGGCTCGGGGTCTCGATCCGCACCGGCCGCTCCTATCTCTTCAAGACCACAAAGCGTCTTGAGGGACAGCGTATCCTGATGGATGAGGCGAGCGTGACCGCAACCGAAAATCTGGTCATGGCGGCGGCGCTGGCCAAGGGTACGACGCTCCTGTACAACGCGGCCTGCGAGCCGCATGTGCAGGATCTCTGTCGCATGATCAATGCGATGGGGGGGCGCATCAGCGGCATCGGTACGAACCTGCTGACGATCGAGGGAGTCGGGTCGTTGCATGGTACCGAGCAGCGGGTGGGGCCGGACTACATTGATGCGGGCAGCTACATGGTGGCGGCACTGGCCACTGGTGGCGAACTGACGGTCGAGGATGTCGAGTCGTCCGATTTCGAGGTGCTGGAGCGGCCGTTCAAGCGCCTTGGAGTTAAATGGACCTTCGACCGCGAGGCGCGGAGCCTGCGGCTGCCCGCGCGCCAGCGGCTCAAGACCGCCTATGATCTCGGTGACGCGATCCCCAAGATCGAGGACGGCCCGTGGCCGATGTTCCCCTCCGATCTGATGAGTGTGTTGATCGTGTTGGCGACCCAGACGCGCGGCACCACGCTCTTCTTTGAAAAGATGTTTGAAAGCCGCATGTACTTTGTGGACCACCTGATCGGCATGGGGGCGCGCATCGTGCAGTGTGACCCGCACCGCGTGGTGGTGACCGGTCCGACGCAACTCCACGGCTCGCGCGTGGCCAGTCCGGATATCCGGGCCGGTATGGCGTTGCTGGTGGCGGCGTTGTGCGCCAAGGGCGAGACCGAGATTTTGAACGCCGGCAGCATCGATCGCGGTTATGAGTCGGTCGAAGTGGAGTTGCGGCGGCTGGGTGCGGGCATTGAGCGGGTGAGCGACTGACCGTGCGGTTCGGCCTGCGGATTGGCTCTCACTGATCGTGTGAGGAGAGGCTGAGACAAGTCCATGAGGGAGGGGGTGCGAGTATGAAAAGACAGGCAATGATCCTGTGCTGCGTGGGGTTGTGTGCGGCGGCGTCGATGGGCGAGACCGTCATCAAAAGCGTGGACGCCCAGGGGCCGCCTGCGGGGAAGAAATGGAAGCTTGTGTGGAGCGACGAGTTCGATGGCACGGCCATCGACATGCAGCGCTGGCAGAACGCTTCCCCGGACGGGAAGTGGGACTACCCCGGATTTCAGACCCGATACGCGGCCGAAAACTGTGCGTTGGACGGCAAGGGGCACCTTGTCCTCAGCCTGACCCGGGATGCGGACGGCACGGTCCGGTTTAACAATGGCCTCCAGTCGCGGACGTTTGAGCAGGCCTTTGGGTATTTCGAGACCCGCGTGCAGTTCTCGACCCAGCCGGGGTGGTGGACGGCGGTCTGGCTCTCGGGAGTGCCGTACGGCGAAGGCACCGACACGTTCCAGAGTCCGCAAGAGTTCGATATTTTCGAGGATTTCTACAAGCCGAAGGTCAAAAACGACATCAGCCACTGCTACCACGCCACCGCGTCGCTGAGTACCTACAAGGATCAGGGCGACGGCAAGGGGATCGGCGGCAACGATATGCTGTCGCGAACAAATATCGCCCGTTGCTCCAAAGGCAAAGTCGTGACGCTGGAACGGTACGGCGGATGGCACACCGTGGCTTTGGAATGGACGCCTCTGGAGCACATCTTTTATGTGGACGGGCAGGAGACGCTGCGCCAGAACTACCGGGAAGTTCCGATCACCACGGTTCCGCAAAGGGTCTGGATCAGCGAATGCCTGCGGACGCCCAAAAAGTTGAAGAAGGACGGCGGCCATCCCCCCTTCTACGGCTTTCTGGAGGACGCGACGTTCCCGGACCGGCTGGTGGTCGACTACGTCCGGGTCTACAAGGAAGACTGCGGGAACAAGACCGCGCCTGCAGTCACGGTGACACTGGACGGGAAACCGGAGGAGTGGCGGCAGGACCAGCCGATGACGTTCCATGTCCACGCTGATGATCGTGACGGCACCGTGAAGAAGGTCTATCTTTTTTCTTCAGGCTACATCCGGGCCGAGGCGGATGTGCCTGCGCCCGCGCCCGCATCGGGATGGTCCCGCTTGGCGTCGCTGTTTGCGAAACGTGGCCATTCTGTCGACCAGACGTTTACCGTGACCAACCTTTTCGAGGCCGACAACACGATTATCGCCATGGCAAAGGATTGCGACGGCCTGATCGGTTTGTCGGCACCGCTCCAGATCACTGTGCTCACCGGTCGCGAGTACACGGGCACCGCATATCAGGGCAAGCCCCAGACCATCCCGGGCAGGATCGTCGCGGGCCATTACGACGAGGGCGGGAGGGGCGCGGCCTTCCAAGACAACACCGACAAGGGGGATCCGAGAGCGTCCTGGCGGAATACAGAGATCGCCAACAGCGTCGAGTCGGCGATTCCGGTGACCGCGCGATGGGTGACCTACCGCGTGCATGTAGAGGAATCCGGCGAGTATGACGTCGAGCTGTTCATGAACCGTCCTGACTACGGAAGAAAGGGCAAAGACTTCAGCGCCGTTCCAGACGATGTGGTTCAACTGGAGGTGGATCGGGTCAAGATCGCCGAATGGAGCTTGCCCGCCGCGTGGGATTCCGGCTATGGATTCCGCAACCCGACTCTTCCGATGGGTAAGCGGAGGGTCAAGCTGACGGCCGGTGACCACCAGCTCATCGTGCGGTTTGGCAGGGCGAAGAGTCCGCACACCTTCTTTGGCGGTTTTACGTTCACGCACGTTCACTGAAAAAAGCGGTTTACCTTCCGGGGATGTTTAGGTAAGCTATTCCCGTTTCAAATCATGGGTTGAAAGGGGGCGTTTCTGGAAACGCGGCGGAGTGGCAGTGTCAAGTATAAGAGGATCTTGCTAAAGCTAAGCGGTGAGGTCCTCGGGAACCGCTCGTCAGGAGAGTGTATCGATCCGGACGCGCTGGCTTCGATGGCGCGGCGTGTGGCGCGGGTCGCCGGGCTGGGTGTGCAGATCGGCATTGTGCTGGGCGGCGGCAACATCTTCCGCGGGCTCAAGGGCGAGTCCAAGGGCGTACACCGCGTCACCGGCGACAACATGGGCATGCTGGCCACGATCATCAACGGGCTGGCGATGCAGAACGCGCTTGAGCAACTGGGTCTGGAGACGCGCTTGCAGACGGCCATCGAGATGCATCAGGTGGCTGAGCCTTTCATTCAGCGCAAGGCGCTCCGGCACTTGGAAAAGGGGCGCGTGGTGATTTTTGCGGGCGGCACGGGGAACCCCTATTTCAGCACCGATTCGGCGGCAGCGTTGCGCGCCAGTGAGATCGGGGCGGAGGTGCTGCTGAAGGCCACGAAGGTGGACGGGATTTACACGGCGGATCCGAATCTGGACCCCAATGCGACGCGCTACGAGAAGGTGACCTACGAGGATGCTTTGCACAAGCGCCTCAAGGTGATGGACTCGGCGGCCTTCGCGTTGTGCATGGATAATCGGATCCCGATCGTGGTGTTTGATTTTTACGATGAGGATGCACTGGAGCGGATCGTCTGCGGTGAGGCCATCGGCACACTGGTGGGCGACAAGACGCAGATCGGATAGATCAGGAGAGAGAGACGATGGACACACTGGATGAAGTATTGCTGGACACCGCCGATAAGATGGGTAATTCGCTCAAGGTGCTGAAGGATCAGTTCGCTGGCCTGCGCACCGGCAAGGCGTCGCCCGCTTTGGTGGATGGTGTGCAGGTCACTTACTACGGCACCCCGACCCGCCTGCGCGATCTCGCGAACATCTCGACGCCGGAGCCGCGCCTGATCGTGATCAGCCCGTTTGACCCCACGGCACTGTCGGAGATCGAGCGAGCGATTCTCGCGGCCAATCTCGGCGTGACCCCGCGCAACGACGGCCGCGTGATTCGCGTCCCGATCCCCGAACTCAACGAGGAGCGCCGCAAGGAGATCGTCAAGGTGGCCAAGCGCCAGGCTGAAGAGGCCCGCATTGCAGTCCGCAACGTGCGCCGCGACGGCAACGAAGCGATCAAGGCGTTGCAGAAGGATGGGAAAATTACGGAAGACGAGCGCGACCGGGGATTGGACGAGGTACAGAAGGCTACGGACAACCACATCGCGAAGATTGACGAAGAACTGAAAAACAAAGAAGCGGAGGTAATGGCCGTATAAACGGCTGTTGCCTGTTACGGAGGCACAAGTCATGGCAGAGCAGGATCAAGTTAACCAGGGAGCAATCCCCCCGAAGGTGTCACCACTTGACAAGCCGGAGGGTCAGGCGGCAATACCCCCCGCCGGTGCGGCGGCCAATGCGCCACGCCCGATCACCGTCCGCTTGAAGCCTGCGGCTCTCGCGGCGCCCCCTGCGGTTGCGCCCGCAACCGCGGCCACAGCCGTGCCGCAGCCGCAGCGGCCTGTCGATCCCAAAGCGACATCGCGTATACCGGTGCCCGAAGAGGTGGCCGCAGCGGCAACTGCGCCGATCCGCCCCGTGACCGTGCGGCTGCGCCCGGTCGCAGCGCCATCCGAGGCCGACTCGAAAGTCGCGCCTGGATCCACTCAGGAGATCTCTCAGGTTGAACTGTCGGCCACGGCTCCTATCGCGCCGATCATTCCCGTGCAGCCGCAGCCGCAGCCGCCGCCGACTCCTGGCGCGTCTCCGCTGCCCGACGGTCCCAAGCCGCTCTCGCCGGCGCAAGTGCAGGCTTCCAAATCGAAGACATCGCGCATTTCGCTAGATGCGGCGATCGGTGTCGCACCTACCGGGAAGGAAGGCCCCAAGACAATCCGTTTGAAGCGCCCGTCTGATTTGACGGCCCCGCCAGCGGTCCCCACGGTGGCTTCGACACCGTTGTCGCCGGCTTCAGCCCGCAAGACCTCTCGCATTCCGGATTCGGCTCTGCCGACTGAAGGCGATGGCAGCGCGGGTGTCACCCAAAAGAAGACGCTGAAGATCAAGCGTCCGGGTAGGCCCGATGCTGCGGATGAGGCGGGGGCGGAAGGCGATGGGTTCCCAGAAGGCGTGCAGATGACGCCCATCAGCCCGTTGGACTTCCCGGTGCAGAAAGAAGAGTCGTCGGTCTTTACGACGTTCGCTACGGTCTGTGCGATTGCCGCCGCCGTGGTGCTCGTGCTCCTGACTCTCTGTTTGGGCGCGCATGCCGTCGGCCCCGACGCCGGCAAGAACTCCGTGGCATCGGTTAGCGGTCCAGAACTCCCGTGGCCCGGGCGTATCGCGAACTGAGGCTGGGTTACGACAGACGATTTTTGAAGTCTTCGTAACCGAAGGTGCGTACGGTGTGCAGGGTGCCGTCAGGCTCGCGTAACATGATCGAGGGAAGGCGGATGCCGTTGAAGGTGTTGGTCTTGACCATTGTGTAGTGCGCCATGTCTTCGAAGATCACGCGGTCGCCGGTCCGCAGCGACGTGTCGAACGACCAATCGCCGATGATGTCGCCCGCGAGGCAGGTGGCGCCCGCAAGCCGTACGGTATGAGCCTTGACGCCGGGGTCACAGCCGATGTCGGCCTCCGGGCCGGGGCTGGCCTGACCGCTCCAGGCGGCGTCGCGGAAGACGCGGGGACGGTACGGCATCTCCATCACGTCCGGCATGTGGCAGGCACACGAGGCATCGAGGATGGCGATGGACATGTCGTTGTCCACCACATCCAGCACGGTCGCCACGAGCGTGCCGGCGTTGAGGGCGCAGGCCTCGCCGGGTTCGAGGTAGATGGTTTCGATATTCGGATGGCGCGTGCGGAATGCGTTGAGTGTGTCGCACAGCAGATCAAGATCATAGTCAGACCGCGTGATGTGGTGACCGCCGCCGAAATTGATCCAGGAGAGACGCGGCAACAGGTCGCCGAAGCGTTCTTCGATCGCGGCCAACGTGCGTACGAACGGCGCGGCATTCTGTTCGCACAGGGTGTGCGAGTGCAACCCGGTCACGCCGTGCAACGTTTCGCCGTCAAAGGCCGCGCGGCGCACGCCTAAACGCGAACGCGGCGCACAGGGGTCATAGATTTCGGCCGCGCCTTCGGAGTGTTCCGGATTGATGCGCAGACCGCAGACGACATCCCGTCCGCTTTCGGCTACGACATGCTGGAACAGGCGGAGCTGCGCGAAGGAGTTGAGCGTCACATGGTCGGCCAGCGTCACGATCTCGCGCATTTCGGCTTCAGAGAAAGCAGCGGCGAAAGCGTGGACCTCGCCGCCGAAGGTCTCGCGGGCGAGGCGCGCTTCATGCACCGAGCTGGCGCAGCAGCCGTCCAACACGCGCCGCATACGGGGAAAGACGCTGAACATCGAGAAGGCTTTCAGCGCAAGCAGGATGCGGCAGCCGGTACGGCGTTTGACTTCGCCCAAGATGGCGAGATTGCGTTCGAGGGCAGCGGCATCAACAACGAAAGCTGGGGTAGGATGAGAGAACATAGAAGTTAGAAGTTGGGATTTAGGAGTTAGGATTTAGGAGTTGGCATTGCTCGGATTCGTTTAACCACAGAGAACACAGAGAGCACAGAGGTTTTTTGGGGGCAGTGGTTTTTGATCCGTCTGATCCACCTTACAGCCTCACGGCCTCACAGCCTCACAGCCAATTGAAAGGGTTTGAGCGAGATGCATCAAAAATGCGTCGAGCAGCGCCGCCATGAGCGGCAATGTCTTGCGGGTCTGTTCGATCACCCCTTCATGCGACA
>ERZ795058.2327-NODE-2327-length-22738-cov-5.509941_pt1 | contig 22738 bp, 30 predicted proteins | sample MGYA00375142_ERZ795058 | MGnify/ENA primary metagenome ERZ795058 (study PRJEB30187, sample SAMN05720210) | activated sludge metagenome | isolation source: anaerobic digester from wastewater treatment plant | place: Japan | collected 2015-04-20 ... | reverse complement strand
GAGGCTCCCACAACATCAAATCCATCATCGGTGATCAGGTGTTCGTGAAGTGAGCTGATGGCAGAGTTCGTAGAAATCTTGCTCTCATCGATATGGCGATCGATCGGGAGTGGGAAGAAGGTCACACCGGTCCCCGAGAACCCGGCACCCGAATCAAAAAAACTTGACTTTGTGATGCTGGGTGTCTTAAAAGTGCTGTTGATATACTCGGGAGCGTTCTCATATGCCTTGGGCGTCATATCGCTGTTGCTACCCACCATGGGTTCGGTGAGTTCCGCTTCCATGAGGGCATTCATCACACCCACCGCAACTTCTGGCGCCATCATCCGTGATTCCACAAGCTCTTCAAGTTCATAAGCTCGAGATGTCAGGCTTGCATAACTCACACCGCGGCTCACTGATTCGGCGAGTGCATCAAGGCTTCGAATCAGCAGAGCCTGCTCAAGCAGTGCGGCTTCTTGCAACGCATGAGCCCGGGCATCCATCACAATCTTTACACCGGTGGCGGTTTCTTCCGCCACCGTTTGCATCTCGATGATGGAACACATGTTGCTCAGCGCATTATCAGCTTCATCAAGCGCATTCATAAGTTCGTTATATGTGTTTTCTTGATGAGCATCGTAGGATCCTGAACTCTCGTTCAAGTTTCCATACTGGGCGCCATGCAGTTGTTCCTCAAGTTCCTGAACCTTGGTCACCAACGATTCAAGAATGGCCATGGTGGCGGGATCCATATTGCTGAGATCTGTTGATTTATTCATTGGAGGATCAATTTTGTATCCGCGTTTCCGCAGTTCGTTGACCGCGGCTGTCTCTCGATTAGTCACAGGAACATCACCTCGTGTTTTTTGATCACCCAGACACGAGATCATCGTCTGGCCCGCCGACTCACTGATATCAACGCTGAGATTCACTTTCTTGCCCGCCTTGATGGCATCTTCGATGACCTTGAAGGCATCTTTCACATCAACACCCGTAGCATCGGCGGGAGCTGCTGCATCTTTTTCCATATCAGCTTTTGCAAACAGATCATCAAAATCAGTATTGCGTGGTTGTTTCTTTGGCGCATTCTTTTTTGGTTTTGGTTCTGATTTCTCATCCCCGAAATCAAGTGCGTCATCATCAATGTCTGGTGCCTTTACTGACTTTTTGTCCGCACCTTCTTCATCGTCAAGAGACAAATCGAGATCGTCGTCCTCGGTTTTCTCTTTCTTCTTGGTGCCCCCATCATCGTCCGCCTCTTGCAACGCGTACTCAAGACCCTGCAGTGTTCGGAGCATATCTTCTAAGTTTTGAGTTCGAGACATGGAATTGCGTCACCTCACAATGTGATGGAACTTCGTGTTAAAACGTCATACCCGACTCGTTGACAATGGTACCAATAGTCACCATGATGACCACGAGCGGATTCAACAACATACTCATAGCGCCAGGAAGCGCCGCATCCAACGTTTTCTTCTTCCGCTTGTAATCAATGCCAAACGAATATGCGATGGCGATTTTGAGAAACAATGCGCCAACCAACGCCAATGTGGCGGTGGACACATCAATCACCTCATCCAACGGGAGGAGGTTTGTTTGGCCCATAAAATGCGGCTCTGTATTCAATAGTTGTTCTAAATCGCCCTCTGTGATTGGAACAAGTCGAAACGGTACAAATAAACTCGATGCTGTGCTCAATGTTTTTAGATATGCTGTGTATGTCCCCATCACAAGCGCGGCAATGAGACCCGATACCACTGTTGTAGGGATAATCACAGCTCCCGAGATCTTGTCCACGAGATAGGACACAACGTTCGATGCCATACCCACCAAGCCATCTAACCCGCGGCTGATGATGATGTGTTGTTTTGTGAGTACATCTTGTTGTTCGATGTTTGCGGATCGAAGCAGCGAAACATCCGCATCTAGAATGTCTCGAATGTGACGCACAGTATCGGATGGGCGTTTAAGATTGTACACCGCGAGTGCGGTGGAATACACCGAGGGTGCCGCGGTTTTGATCTTCGCAAAATCTGATCGACTAAAAGTACTCCGACCTGATTTCAATGTGGTGATGAGCTTCATATTGAGCGCATACAGATCATCATATGTCACAGAAGTTGATGCCATCGTAATTGTCGCCTCACTTCACTAAATCATGCCGCAGATTGTTGGGATCTACGTTGGTTCTTGATCTTGAGTCCTTCGTTGGCGGCACGAACAAGTTTCGGTGTTGCTTTAGCGAGTGTGGTGAGTTGTGCTTTCGCTTGCTTGGTTGTGATCTTTCCTTGCTTCATTGCCACAATGATGCGATCTGTGGTGCCAGTGTTTGCAGCAAAGCTTTTGTTGATTACGCCCACCATTTTGTCTACAGCTTTGTCAGTGTTGCCACCCTTGACCCATTGAACGATGTCTCCAAAGAAACCTTCCTGCAAAGGAACATACATTTCATCAAGCGCATACAATTCAAATGACCGACGATTGATGTAGGACATATCACACAGCGTTGATTCTGTAACATTCTGAAATGCGGCAGTTTGTTGCTTTGATGACTGTCGTTTCTCCCACCACTCACGGAACCATTCATAGAGTTTCATACACGCATATGCCACCACTGTACCAATGGCAAGCCATGCCATGGATGTTGTTACCACACCACCCCGACTGCTGTCAATCATTTCACCCGTGATATTCTGCCCAACCTGAGCTGAGGCATCGGCAGCATACGCCGCATTTGCGGCGTTAATCCCTCCAAAACCACCCGTTAGAATGTCCCAGACTTTGCCCGCTGCTTTTCCAATATAATCAGCAGCAGCACCAGTGACCAGCGTCATGGTGGCGCCTTGCATAACACTCGCTGTGGTGCCTGTGACAAAGCTTGCGACTTGTTCTATGCCACCCTCTGGGTTTTCCTGACTTCCAAATCGCGCCACCGCCGAGGGATTTGTTTGTGCTTGTTCGTTGATGCGCCGAAGCATTTCCGCCTTCCGCAGTAATTCTCGTCGGTACTGGACATAGTCTGCGGGACTCATCTTCAGCGATTTTGCTTCATCGGCCTCGTCTGGACTCAGCTGTGGGTCCGAAGATGTGTTGGTGATAACTTCGTCTTCTTCGCATAGAAGTCGAAACGTTCTTTGCATTAGCGGATCACCTCTAATCTATGTCGTGTGATACTTTTTCATAATAGCATAATGATGCTCTCTGTTTGGCATCGCGAAAATCTCTAACGATTTGGTGTCTGGTCATTAGATTCCACAGTTGTTCCAAATAGAATCTGTTCGATACCTGTTGTTGCTCTCCAGCGATGGACGGGATCGCTCAACAGTATATCTACTTTGTCGGGATAATATTTCTTGAGTTCTTCGATGTTGTATGGTCGTTGATATTTGCCATGAGTACTGGTTTCGATATCAACAACTTCGTCGTCTTCACAAAGAAGTTGGAACAACATGCGCATTAACGGATCACCTCTAATCTATGTGTTCAATGAGATGCACATGTTTCCGTTTTTCACCTTTTGTTCTAATGTGATTCATCCCAAATGTACATCCTTTATTCCCACAAGTTCTGATATGAGCCATTCAGAACTGGCCCATTCGACGGAGCAACGTCGCCGATTTTGCGATATATATTATATTATGATTAAATCCATGGGTTGTTTGGCATGTGTATCCTGCCAAACTTCATGGAAATCTAACCGAAAGCGAGGTTATTGTTTTGCAAACACAAGGCGAATGCCGTATCATTCAGATCGGGTGTGGTGGCACGGGTGGCTATCTCGTCCCACTCATATCGAAGTTTCTGCGGGCAATAGGTACTGAAGAGAAGCATGCTCGGGAGATTTATTTTTTGATCGACGGTGACAAAGTCGAGCAAAAAAATATTCTCCGGCAGAACTTCTCATACAACGATGTCAACAAAAACAAAGCTGATGTTCTGGCACATCGATACGGAGCCACAGCAATGGCCCAGTACTTTGACGAATCCATGGAGTTCACCCTTCAATCATTGTTCTTCATGGGTGGGCTGAATGTTATCCTCGGGTGTGTTGATCGGGTGGAAACACGTCGGTTCATCTGGGCCACCATCAACAAGTTCAAGACGTTCCCCATCTGGTACATCGATGCGGGAAACGAACGGACCCATGGTCAAGTTTTAGTCTCGCGAAATTATTTATCGTGCGAGACGAATCCATACGAACAGTACGGGAATGTGGAGGTTCTGGAGCCGCGGCGTCTTGACATTGGTGAGTTCTTTAGTGGGGTTGATGGGGAGGTGACCGATCAGGAGAAGATGAGTGTGTCATGCGCCGAGATGGGTGGCCAGAGTATTCTAATGAATAACATGGCCGCAGTCAACATGTTTGGCGTCCTCACCGAGCTTCTCACCGTGGGCGTGGCATCCGTATCGGAGATTCAGTTTGGCCGATATCGGATGACAAACGACGTGGGCCCACTCGCATTACTTCTTCAGAGTATGTGAGTTTTGGAACTCCGAATCGCCGGAGCCCAGCGAACATATTAGTGATTCGGAGAACACTGATTTTTGGGATTGTGCGCGGGAGAGTTTTGGCAATGGGCGAGCCATATTCACTAATTCTAAAGGAGGAGTATAAGATGTCTAATTTTAAGAGCAACAAACTGTCCGCCGATATCGTTGTCTCCAGCAATGCGATTGTGTGCTGCGTACATTGCGGGTCTACGGCTTGGACCAAGAAGGGTTACAACAAGGCGGGTACTGAACGAGTGCTGCTATGCAAGGATTGTGGCCGCCGGTTCGCTGGGCCGCTCGATCTTTCGGGAGATCCCACCAAGACGGCCCCCACGCCGAACACCGCCGCTAGTCCGTCTAAAACGGTCCAGGGTGGACAGGATGCTGCTGCGACGGAAAGTTCTTCCAGGATTCTGATCGAGGTGAATGGGCGGACTATGGAGTGTCCCTGCTCCATCGAGCAGTATAAGGAAATCGCCCGGCAGATGGGCAACACTGTGACGGAAGTGACTCCGACGTTGTATCGGGTGTCGTTCCCGACTCAGGCCACCAAGGGCTAGAAGCTTCCCAGGTCTGGGACGGAGTTAGCCTAACTCCGTCCCATTTGTTTTTTTTTTGTGAAAGGTGGGATTTTACATGCCAACGATTTGTCGGGATGGTGAAGTTTGTCTGGCAGTGAAAACCGATGTCATGGAAGTTATCATCCACAGTGGTATCTATGAATACACCCAAGTCCAGAATCCTCGGCATCGGCCTACCACAGCGGAAATCATTTGGTCCATCGAGAAGCCTCCCTTCGATCTGCTGATGGACTTCCTTCTCACATCGGCCGAGGTATACAAACGATATCGGTCCGAAGTGACGAGCTGGGTTGTCCATAATACTACAACGGGTGATACATACACCAAATATCCGAAGCAAGAAGTTGCGTCAGCGATCTCCACGGGGATGATGTATGGGGAGAATCTTGCCGCCGATGAGATGTTGCTCATTGTGATGCACAGTCATCACACGATGAATATATCTTTCTCAGCCACTGATACTGCTGATGAGATGAAGACCGCAATGTTCCCGACCATCAACGTGGTGGTCAAAAATATCGACAACTTCTCGCTCCTCGATCCAGCAAAGAATGTGGACTGTCGATGTGCTTATATGGGCGGCTTCTATCCGCTGATGTGGACTGAGCTTTTTGCCGAACCAATCATTCCCGAATGTGTGTGGACAAATATACAGAAGTTGAAGCCCAAACTTCCGTCAGTTCAGCCACATGCTATTGGTGTTAATCGATCTGTCACATTCACTCCAGATGACTCGTTCTTTGTGGGTGCGGAAACCGGAGCATATGATATGGATATGCCCACATTTCAGACATACGCCGACGATTTTGATGAGGACAATCGTCGACGTCCACCGAGACGTATGACCCATGAGAGGTGAGGATTGCCCATGGGAATCAAACAGTATGCTCTTCTTACTGTACTTGATCGATACAACACCGCCGCCTCGTTATGGCGGAAACGTCACAATCCAAGCAACATTTGTGTGGTAAATATTGCATCATGTTTTGGGTGGAGCACAGATCCAACATATGCATATATTTCAGATGTTGTGAGCACAGATCCAACATATGCATATATTTCAGATGTTGTGAGCACAGATCCAACATATGCATATATTTCAGATGTTGTGAGTACTGTCACCGAGAGTCCATGTACGTTTTGTGTATCTCGTAGTATCAAGGATGCTGTCGATGAGTTCAATGATGCAATTTTGTGGATGCTGGATGGTACAGATCTCACACCCGAAGAAAAACAACAACTGATACACGACTCATCGCATCTCGATACATCGATGGTGGTGCTGGATGAAACCAGCGAAGTTCAAGTCGCTCTACATGACGCAATCGATACCAATCAGGATATGAGTATTATCTCATCGAAGATTGGGAAACTTGCATCAAAAAAAGATGTTGGATCATTGTTCACAACCGGCAGAAAACAATTGTGTGTTGACGAAACGGAGTCCTTTCAAAACGAACGACTTGCCTTGTTACAGGAAGCGTTTGAATCCACAAGTCCTCTTCCAATGGAGGCGATTCGTGTATGTTTGTCAACTGTTTGAAGCTGCTATACGACGATCCATCAGATGCGGCATCGACATCTTCTCCACTATGGACAAGAAAAATCTATCAGTCCATCAAACATGATGTGGCATCAGATGTTGCATTAGAAGACACACTTTTACCAGTTGCTACACAATACATGCACATATTGGTAGACAGTGTTCGACAACAAGACCCATATTATGTTTTCAACTGGCATGTTACGAACACGCTTCGCCGTCTCATGACAAACATCATCCTGTACTATGGTGTGTTTCTTGTGAAACCAGCCATGTCGGTGGATGACATGGCAAAGCTGATGTGCGCCGCAAGTACGAATAAAATTGTATCCTTTTTCATTAACACCCGGCAGGTGTACATCATTCCACCGATTATTCGGTCAACAAAAATAAGAGTGTGTGCCACTGTGTTCAAATATCTCATCAATGATATAAGATATCATAACACATATTCAAAGTTTGATAAAGACGCGTGTTTATTCGCATACGATATGCTGATGTTGTGGCATCATATGCCAGATCAATTCTGTCATATGATGCTTGGTTTTGTCACGGCATGTGATTCAGCGGTAGCTGTGATGGAGGAGGCGCAACAAAATGCGTGACCTCAGCGAAAAGACTCGAATTCCGTTAGTGACGATGGGGGAACATGATAATATCATCCCTATCGGGATTGCTGCTACCAACAGTTATGCGCCCCATACCACCATGTCCATTCCGAAAGATGAATCGTGTTGTCGGGGGATTGTTGCACAATACAATGTCAACGCGTTCAACAAAGATGCGTCGGTAATCATCCTGGATATATCCCCCGATCGGCTTGTGTGGTTTGTTCCCAAGCATCGTCGATGGATATACCACACATGCTATCCATTTCGGCCCACTCCACAGAAGGCTATTCTGTTGGTGGATATACCGCATTGTATCTTTGTAATGCCGTTGCGCGCGAGATTAATATCATCAAATTTTAAGTTGTACTCAATCTCCCAAACGGGCAACAAAGTCATTCCATTTCCCTATGGGAATGTGTATGCGTCAGGACGTGTTTGTTGGGGTGAGCAGAGCAATTCCTTGTGGACTGTGTTTGAACGGTGTATGACTGCATCTCAGGTACCTAATATGTATGATTTGCAATACAATCTCGACACAGTGGCCACATATATGACGGAGTTTTTCTTCAGCTCTCCATTCAACCGAGATCTTTCTCTGGAACCATGGAAGAATATTTTGGCAACACCAACACCTCCGAGAAAATGGGTACTGTACGCGTTGTATGGTTCGGCGGAAGACCTATATGTTGGCGCGTTTCGGCGAGGTGAATTCAACGTCAATGACCTTGATGCATACATTGCAGAAACGGCGGGAAGGTATCGATATGTTATACCATACACCCGAACAGAAGTTCGACGACTTTACTACGCCAAGGATGGTGTGTGAGAATGTCTGTTGCGCGTACGTGGTATGATTATAATGGAGCACTGATTCTTACGAGATACCAACACGATCTCATCTCCAGGATGTATGCACAAGATGAGACCGAACCCCAGGTATGTGTCTGTTTCGATGGAGTACGAACACTTCGGTATCAACCACCTCCTATCTGGGTGGACATCATTGATCCCAACACATGTGTGCCATATATTCGATTCGTTGATGACGAAGATGAACACCTTGGCGCATATCCAGTCACCACCGAGCAGCTTGCGCTTATTCGGAAAAAGATTCCAGATCACAACATCGATGATATGATTGTGTATGTGACACCATACATCGATCAACTCATTCGAAATCGATCCAAAATCGGTGTGGTGAATATGTCACATGATCTCTATCGAGATGTGGAGATGTCGTGTCGTCTTCGAGATCGTTCAGATGATCACCCCCACACACAATTCATACCGTGGCAATATTCCTGGTACGGCAGATGGATAATGTTGGCCATTGATGCCTATAAACGGGATCAGCGTCGATATTGTGTTGTGGCAGAAAACATCGCCCGACATATTCTGCGATACCTCAACATCATCGGGTCGAATTGTCGGTATTCAGTCTTTATCTTTATCGTGAATATGGATGCTGCCCGACCTAGATATGTTACCGAAGTCATGGGATTCAGACGTGATGTCCCAACAAGCCAACAAGATAATATTAATCTATGGAAGGCGATCGGTCAGCGGGTTGAAGCTCTTGGCGAACCCATGGAGAAAATACCCATCATTCTTGATACACGAAAGATGCGGACGTTGTGGAACATCGTTCAACCAGAACGTTGCGAATCAAGTACACAAAGCATCATTCGTACGCTTAATAAAGACCGTCGAGAGTTCTTTGGCCGAACTGTGCGCAATGTATTATGTTTGTTGCTTCACACACTGCTTGTCAAACATCACAGAGAAGGGGAGTTGTGCAAATGAACAACGAAACGAATTGGACCAATCTTATGAATGAACTTCGCACCACTGTCGATGCGTTTTTGCAGACGGAAGTTATTCCGCAAATGGAGCAGATCCATTTCAAGAAGCTCAAGATCACTTATGTCCCCACCGAAGATGATGAGTTCGTCACGTATACTGCCACTGTGGCAGCGCATCACGAAATGGTTTGGTGGTTGGCATCAACGCTCTGTGCGAAGCTTTGTAACAGTTTGAAACATGTGTCTGTTGTGGACCCAAATGTGAAACGTATTTCTCTCGCAACGAGTTGGAATGCGCGAGAGAACTGTCTCAACGATACGCAGATCAATGTGTATCGGACGGAGTGAGGAGGAAACTATCATGACAACACTCACATCGCAGCAGATTCTTAACGCCATTTGCCCAGAGTCGATTGCGTGTGTTTGTCGGAGTGAGAATGTCCTCACTCCTGTGGGACATCAACTACATCTGAAAGCCACTCTTCCCAGCAGACAGGGACATGATCCCGACACCCATGTGAATGCGCAGTGTTGGGATCTCAGCGCATACATTTCGCCCGATGATGATCCCATGGTGAAATGGGTAGCACATGGCACAAACGAATACACAATCCTCAACATCCCACCGAAACAACGAGTCGTTGTGCATACTGGGTTGATGATTCAGTTCCCGCCGCATATGGGCGCAGTGATTCGACCTCGGTCGGGACTCGCGGCTCGACATGGTATCATGGTTCTGGGTGGAGAGATCGATCCCGCCTACCGCGGCGAGATCATGGTGGTACTCTACAACTCGGATGACAAGGAGTTCACCATCAGCCATGGGATGCGTGTTGCTCAGATGCGATTGGTTCTGTGCTGGGATGCACTCCGATCCAATTCGTTGTTTACTGAAACGACGATGATGGATGTTACCGAACGAGGGGAACATGGGTTCGGAAGCAGTGGCCTCTGACCTTCTGGAAGGGGTTGAGGGTGTAGATGAAATATAAAATCCTATATGAGCACCCCGTCACCAATGTACCAACACTCGATACAATCAGGTTAAAACGTAGAATTCGATTTGATGATCATGCGTACAACACGATGGACACCGAATGGATGCATGCTGTGTCGCAAATGCATAACACTGTAATCCAGGAAGAATGTACACGAGAATTGTACTATATCTATCGGGAGTCTGATGGTATGCTTGGTGGCCTGGTTGAGGGTCCACACAATCTCAGCCAGGATGGATCGTGTTGGATTGCACCGAACGCCGCGGTATTTGGTTCCGCACGTGTGACTGATGATGCAGTTGTGGGCAACATGGAATTTAACTGGTACCACATCGATGATGTGATGTTGCCCACCGTGGAGGCTGATCGACTTGCGTGGATACGTGGCCAGCTTCTTGTGGGCGACGGTGTTCATATTTCGGATACGGCAAAGGTCTATGTCATCCCAGAAGTCGCTCAGGTGAATGGACCTCCCATCGAATGTGAGTGTGGTGCCACGTTTTGTGGGTACATTGGCACCACAGCAGAATCCATGGTTTGGTCTGATCGTTTAGCACAAAAAGCGATCATCAAAATCAAAGACAATGCAGTTGTTGGTATCGATAACCGCATCAATATGGATGCTGTAAAACAACCGGTGTGCGATATGACATCGACATCATTACCACGGACTTTGGAGTTTGGGGAATATCTACACCCAACCCTCATTATGGTGGGAAGTCTGTCGGAATTCAGCAAAAACACATTTGACAGTTTTCGGGTGATGGTGTTTCCGCATCTTACCATTGGAAAAGATGCACGATTGGTAGGAACCTCTATCCTTCATATGATGAGTCCCGTCATACATACACTCGGTCGATGTACGACGATGATCGACTCGTGTGTTGATTCTGAATTAACGTTTCATCATATGTCGGCGGTGGAGTCAACGTTTACCCATCGGTGGCATGTGTCTGCACAAAATCAAGTTGATACACAACGGAATATGGATGTGGACATCTTGGATGATGCGGTGGAGTACACCGCATCATACATATACAAAAACGTGCAGATTGTCAACTCATCGATGGGTATTCTATATCCGGTGATTCCCGACGCATGCCATCACAGCACAATGTTGTATTATCCCGTATCATCTCTAGAAACATCTGGAAGTCCATCGATGATACGTTATATGTATCCACATGATGGCGATGTGTCTACAACCATATCAAGTGGAATCAAAGGGTCGGATCCAGATCACAAGCTTGGGATTGCGAACTCAGTTTTTCTCGGGTCGGTACACCAACCATTTTGCGGAACTGGGTATCTGGATGGATGTCTAGTCATAAACTCATCCACATCCATCCAGTCACATGTTGAACTGATGGACACGAAGTTGCTTGGTGTGGATTTCATGGGGACGATGCGTGCACACACATCAACACTCACATGTTGTACAACCGACGTCCTTCCGCGGTTTGTTATTCGTGGTGCTCTGAGATTGACCGACACGACATTGTCAGCAGAACGGTCCAACATAAAGCTTTTAGGCAGGTTCAGTATGCGCAATGTGAAGACTCGGCTTGTAGACGATGTCCGATCGAAAAATGGTGTTCTCGAAAACATGCATTGGCCCGAGATTGGTCCTATAGTAATGAATAAAGTCACACGATTGGGATATCGAGGAAGATCCACCAATAACGGTACAGTTGTACCCGATGGATGTACGGGATGTCTGATGGATGCGGATCCATCATTGATAGATCATCCGAATCGTGCACCAATTTCGTGTGTAGTAAAAACCCGATGTGTTTTTGGTACACGAGAAGATCGCGCCCTACGTAAACTCAGACTACAAATCCCAGCAGATGTGTATCCATACTTTCATATTAATTTTATTTGGGAACTATGGTCGTTTTTCCGAATCACAGGAACAATGCGGACCACATTACATGCCATAGTTCCCATTCGGCGGAAAGCTGATGGATCAATAGTCACGGCGGACATTCATGAGATTCCAGTACATGTGGGCAAACCAATAACATTTTACAAGACAAAACTTCCCACCGTCGATCAGACACTTTTATCGTTTTCCAGAGCGATACATGCTATATTTATTACCGAGGAGGATGATACCCCCATTCCGATGCCCAACGATCATGGTTTGGCATATGTTCGGTGGAACCGATTGGATGTTATGTATATTCCTGAGTGCTACACTGTGCAGCTATCAGCAATGTGGGGTAAAGATTTGTGCGCGAATCCAAACCCACGGATTCGGATTGATCTGTATGGATGCGTTCCCTACAAGATTATGTTTCCTGACGAAACGGGCAATTGCCTTCCGCCCACGCATCTGAAAGGAGCGAAGTAAGATGACCGACGAAGAACTGTACAACACAATGACCGAGGAAGAGGAACGTGAATGCAAGCAGACTCTTGACGATATGGGCTTTTGTCTTGGATGCCCTTTGTTGTTGGTGTCACATGGCGCACGAGATACGTTTGGGGTACCACTCGATCCAACGACCATGGATTGCCCCGTGGACTTTGATATGGCGGATGCAGGGTGTGCACAGTATGATGATTGGTGGCAGCATGCGGTGGATTTCATTCGCTTCAATAGAAGCAAGAACGAGGAGGATAAAACGAATGAAATATGTTAACGTACAGATTTCTGGGTGTTCGAAACCTAGTAAGTCGCACTTTCCGATGAGGAAATACTCAGACGGCTGCTTGCTCAACTACCGGCAGATATACCCGAGGGAGTCGAGCTGCTCTCTTATGAGGAGATGTTGGCCAACATACCAGAGCAGCGGCGTGTGGGTAGGATGACTGATGCGGAACTTGTGTCCACAATCACCGACGAAGAAACTCGATTATATGCGTTGCGATATGACTTCATTGAGAAGTGTGGTGCGTGCCCGAAGTTGTCCATTTTGCATGATACACCGAGTCCATTTCATGCACCATTTAATTTTGATAACATCGATGAGGAGCGGGCATTCCTATTGAGTCAACTGTTTGGGCCCGATGTTACAGTGACATGTCCAGTGAGCTTCAATACCGCGGATGCACACTGTATACAGTATAATATGGCCGATGTCGTTGCATTCCTTCGATTCATGAGGGGTTCGATTTCGCCGGAAGAGTGTGGTGAGACTATATGAGATCGAGGCACAAGAACAGAATGTTTAATCAGTTTATGGCAACAATTGCGAATATGGAGAAAGGTGTCAGCAACGCAAGCCCTAACAAAGGAGTGTGTCATTCTATGGAGAATAACAATAACGATCTTCTTATGAAGGCGATTCATCGGGTGGAGCAGCGACTTGATGCTATGGAGCAGCGAATGAATGTGAGTCTTGGGAAGCCGAAGGATGTTGTTATTCCTGACGTGCCCACCGTATCCATCAAGCATGTGGACCACCCTGGACATACATGTTGTAAACATGTTCATGGTTCCACCGAACGATGCAAGAATGAGTTTGGTCGGATGGTGGTACCCTCAAATGGACAGGAACGATGGATTAAGCTACCTCGGGGACTTGTCTGTAAAGCTATGGTGCGTCAACATCCTGGTGCTAGTGTTGATGTGACGTACATCTGCATCAACAACCATGATCAAATTATTGCGATTCGTGGATCTACTGGAGAGGAGGTCAAAGTCGATGTGAATCCGAAGCCTGTTGATCTGAATCAAAGTGAGCAAGAGACCACCGAACTAGTCACACCTGGTGTGTATACGGTTGTGCATAAGAACGATGGCATCCAAGCGCATGCACTTCAGTGGACGGATGGGAACATCAAAAGCGTTGTTCGTTTTCTTCGGCGAGATAGGACCAATATGCCGTTTCGCGCATACACCATGGATTCAGCGCTTGGACTTCTGAATACACTCACCAACGTCATGACGTTATTTGAGGTGGGTGATTGGATTCTTGTGGATGTGCTGCATATGAGTATCATGAAGCAGACAAACGCGCAGCTTCAAAACGACTGGCGTTGTATTGACTGATATGGAAAGGATCCCATCAAATGGCTCGTCAACTCGAAGTCGGTCATAACTACCTTGGAATCCGCGCATCTGCACTCCAGTGGACTGGTGACAACATTAATGCCGTGGAACGCTTTCTTAAACGGCATGAATTGGACATATCGTTTCGTATCGACAAAACATCAACAACGCTTGGTCTTCTAGATATACGTGCGGTTACTATGATGTTGTTTGATACCAGTGATTGGATTCTTGTGGAGGTGAATCACAAGAATGTTATGAAGCAGACAAACGCGCAGCTTCAAAACGACTGGCGCGTCATCAACTAGACACGAAAGGATGGATAACAATGACGTCGCAGTTTAACGAAAAAGAGCTGCTTGATCGCATTGATCGTCTTCGTGTTATGATGGATGACACATCGTTGAGGAGCTCGAAGATGTATATCGAGATTGGCAAAACGATACGAAAACTTCGTTGTGATCTTGGGTTGTCGACGTACAAGTTTGCCTGTATGTGCGAACGATCGATCTCGTGTGTATCGAGGTGGGAGACAGGGTTCAACATTCCAGGTTCGCGGAGTCGTCGTTATATCATTGATTGTATGAAGAACCGTGTACTGGAATTGACAAAATCAATCGATACGAATAAAGTTTCATCGGCTTCGCAGACTGTAACAACTGATGAACCTATGCAAATCACCGCATCTTCGTTGGTTCTTAATTCTGTACAGAAGGCGCATCAGTTGCTTGTTGATGGCATGGTCGATGGCTATGGTGTTGGACAGATCATTGTACAACGAGCAATCGAATTGCTTCATCAGGCCAACATTGTCGAAGAGACTGAAACTCCTCAAACCAGTTCTCCGAGGACTCATATGCCGGTCACAAATAAATCATATGTCCCGTCGTCCAAGAACACAACGCTTGTCCACGATCGATATCGGAATCAATATGTGGCAGTGCTACCCCGCCAGAATATGACAGATGATGATTTTTGCCCCACAGATCGATTTGAAGCATATGCTGTGGTCCCTCGTGGCGAGGAAATCACCACGGCAAAATGCACCGTACAACTCGATCCTGAATCATATCAGCCAAAAATGTCCGAGATCATTGTGATCGATGTGGAGGACATGGCATATTTTTCTGGGGAACGATGGATGCATGAGGAACTGGTGTTTAGTACCATCGCATATGAATGGCTCAAAATATCGTCGTTGAATCAGTTTTGTGATCAGCTACGGCGAGCCAATCCCGCAGTGCTTGTCAATCCGTTCCCTAAGTTTGAGACGGATGCGGAACGAGATTCTGCACTGATCGGGGCGTGGAATCGGTTGTCTGACTACCAGGAGAAGAGAACCATGTTGGCGATGCGGAAACTCGCCGTAACGAAAGATCGATCCGGATGTATGTATGATGCCGATTTGGCGGTGTGTGAGGAGTGATGCTAAGATGCCAATGATCGCGCAGAAACAGATTGTGCCCACCGATTTGAGCATCGATCAGCGGGTACAATGTTTTGGACGGAGTGGACCAAACATTGTAGCGGGTCTCTGCGCACCTGGTCATGTATGTGTCTCTTCAGATGATGGTGTAACATGGGAACGACGTCTACGCGAGTCGTTTGCAGACTATTCGGTGACAGCCATTTGCATCCTGAAAAATGGAACGATACTCATGGGATCGAACGGTCCATTGCCTAAACTGTGGCGGTCGACGACATGGTCGACGACATATGGAGCGGCGTGGGAATGAGTCTATGATTTTGATGCCATAAAGACGGATCGTCGATGGACACATAATGTCACCAGCATCATCGAACTTGATGATGGTTCTGTGATCTGTCATATCAAGACACCGCACGCACGGGAAGTCTACAACTCCACCGATGAGGGACAAACGTGGGAACACATTTCGTCGATTCCTCTACCCGTGGACAATATGGTGTATCTTGGGGGCAAGACTCTTATGACCATGGTGTTGCGGGCGGGGGACTATTACCAATCCGACGATGGCGGACACACATGGAAGCATAAACATATGTACGCTGTTGAACCACATATTGAGCCAGAAACCAGGTCCACGGGTACAACACAGGACATCTACACCGCATTCCGAATTCCAAAAACTGATATCGTTGTGGCGGCGAATGCCGCCACCGGTATCATTCACAGGACTACAAATCGTGGTGAGAGTTGGCATCAATGCGCGAAAGAAGTGTCACATGCTCGGTATGGGAAGTGCTCTTTTGCCTGGATAAATGGTATGACGTTCCTGACAATCTCTGCTACAGGTGAGATCTTGTATTCTTTTAATAATGGCGAGGATTGGGAACACATGTTGGCACTACCACATGGGATGACAGCACATTCGCTTTCTGATACTGCGTCGGGACAACATCTTCTTGTAGGTACTAGCCCACATGCCACAATGCTGCGGATCGATGTGATTCGTCTAATCGAAAGGAGAGCCCAACAGAATGAGTTCGACAAATGAAGCTCGTATCACTCCCATGTTTCTGGTGCTCTGTATTGTCTATACAACGACGTTGATATTGAGCAATATCATTGCATGCAAGCTCATCCAGGTGGCTGGATATATCTTGCCCGCGGCGGTCATTGTGTATCCCATCGTCTATATTATTTCGGACATCATGACCGAGGTGTATGGGATGCGATTGTCCATGCTTGCCATCAAGATGAACACCGCGATGAACTTCCTGATGGTTGTGGTGTTTGCTGTGGCATCGGTGCTTCCGTTCCCTGCATTCTGGGCAAACCAGCCCGCATTCGATGCCATCTTTGGCACAACGTTTCGGATCGTGTGCGCCTCCCTCATCGGGTATTATGTGGGCGATTGGGCGAACAGCATGACGATCTCTGTGATGAAGCAGTGGACTAAAGGGAAGTGGTTTCCGTTCCGGGCCATTGCATCGACGCTCGTTGGTCAAGTCTTTGACACAGGACTGTTCATCACCATCGCGTTTGCCTGGATCGTGCCGTGGGATGTCTTGACCGGGATGATCGTGGCACAGTATGTGGTGAAGGTAGGGTATGAGGCTGTATGTGTACCGCTCACAACTGTTGTGGTCCGCTGGTGGAAAGCGCACGAGTCCTTTGAAGTGTGGGACGAGATGGATCTCGAAACGTATAAACCGTTCTAGAGCAACTTAATCTGGGGGTGGGAGATTCTCACTCCACCCCCAGCAACATATTAGACTGATATGAAGGGAGATACCATGCATAATGGGCGCAACAGAAACGATCCTGATGGTATCATGTTTGCCGAGGACGTACTCCGAAAGTCCAAGGAACTCCTCGAAGAACTTTTGCAGCAACGAAGTATCCTGATCAGTACACTCTCCGAAGCATATGAGCATCTCGATAAACAATCACCCAACATCCGTGAAGCACTTGCGCTCATTAACAGTGCATTGATCATGCTTGATGAACTACCGTTGGGAGGGAGCAATATATGAGTACACCGAGCGGGTATGTGACACCACAGCCAACCTTCACCATCGCTTCAGATCGAGAATGTGATGAGACCCATACGTGGGCACACACCACAGGCATCTATGTCCGTGCTCGTGACTCTCGTGGAAAGATTCGGAATGCGGATATCGCACAACTCGATCGAGAATCGTTATGGAAGTTCCTCACGTTCTATGGCGGCAGTAACCAGGTAGCGGAGAACATTGTGGGTATCTTGCTGGGACATGGACCATTTCACGAACAACAACCGGTTGTTGCACCGCCACCGTCCATCACTTCACAGGCAATTGATCGATACGTGGGGTACTTTTGTGGCTCGGTCAATTGTCGTGGTCATGCAGCATGTGGCTGTGTGATCTTCAATATGCGCGGGGTTGTGGTAGCACATCGTGGACTCCTCTTGCTCAACAAAACACAGATTGAAGCCGAATATTGTGGGCTCATCACATTATTCGAACTCGCAAAAGAATGTAATATCACCGACATATATGTGCGTGGTGATTCGTCCGATGTGGTCAAACAGGTGTCGGGTATGCGGGAAGTCCCTGAAGAATTGATGCCACTGTACATATCCGTTCTCAAGAATCAACCATCTGTTTTCAAAATTGCATATGTCCGGCCGCCATGTAGTTCAGATGCATACAATGTCATGAACTCAGTATTTTCGTCGTCGGAGAAAAGAGATGATGTGTTGTGATCAAATATGCGACGATGTATCTATATGTGATGGTCTGGATGGATCGGCATTCCATCGAGGCGGCTCGTCGAATCTACCACATCACAAACCGGATGCATCTCTGGAAGTTTGGGCATGATGTGTCCGAGGCGTTGGCAGCCAGAACACATGACATCATTCTTTGTGTCATGCACCACTCACATCCACTTGTATATGAGCAACTTCGATTGCCCAACGAAGAACAGACATTGACGCCATATATGACGTGGATGTGTACTTTTGTTAGATATCCAAAAGAAACTACATGTCGAACATGTGGTCAAGAAATCGAAGTATGTCGAAGAGCCATTCCACAGCGAGTACAGACTCGGGCTATGGCATGCATGGGACAAACAGACCCCGCAGGAACAGTGGAACTCGCTGATCTGCTCACAGAAAGGGTACATTCTCACGGCTAACATCAAACGGGCGCCTATGTCATCCTTTGTTGTACAATTGCGTCATGCGCTTGATCTCTCGCAGGCTGATCTTGCTCGTATTCTCTGTACGAGTGTTCCTACGGTACATGTCATGGAGCAGTATGAATCAACACGCGCAATACTTGCGGATGGTCTCGATCGGTATGGAATGTTCATCGCATTTAAGTGCATGCTTCAACATGCATGTGCCGACCGATCTGGAAAGGAGCTTTGTGAACTCAAGGCGTATCTCCATGGAGCGAAGACTGGTATTCTTGAGAGCATTCCACGGCAATCGGGCCTATTTGATGACGATATACTCACATGTCTTCGTTTTGGAACACTCACATCGATCTTCATGGCGCGAGAATGCGATGCAGTCCTTCGGGCAAATAACAAACACACGATTTGTGAGATCATTGCCATGGTGATGAACATCGGTGTCTGCCCATTAACACGTCTCACGTTAACAACTCCCATATCTGACGAATATATTCTTGCAGCGCTTCGTTCGCGAAACACAACTCATCCCACGAAGGAGGATTGATTCTGTGAGTATGACCGCACTTCATCAATGGTTCTTGAAGCTCTGTGCATCGTTTGCAGAAGAGATGTCCTATGAGTCGCCCTCTCGATATTTCACCATCGAGATGTGGCTGTATCGGCGGATTCCTATTGGATGGATTCGTCAGTTCGTTTTTGTGATATGTCGCATCATCACTATTGTAGTGGTATCAACCGTTGTGATTCTTGGGTCGTTGTTTGATATGTTGTTGTCCATGTTCGAAACTCTGCAAACCGTGATGTGTATGGTGTGGGATATCATCTCGGATCGAGAACTGTATCAATCGTTCGTCCAGCGGTTCCACGAAGTGGGCGACAACACATGGCTGAAAGGAAGGTTGTAGTCCATGGCAAACAGTTTGTTTCTCTGTTACAAAGTTCCGCGAATGGCAACCGTGAGCGATCCTATTATCCCGAATCTCAATAATGATCTTGCGTATCTTATTGCGCCATTCGTCAGTGAGCTATCTGCTGGAATCATTGATGTGGATGGGCTTGTGACATTTCAGAATGATGCAATCTATCATCTGTTTCGGCGACTTGTACAACGAGAAGAATTCGATAAGAACTTGCGGGTGTGGTTGCGTGACAATACTGAGTCGTTCTTTTACACAAAGATTGATTTTGCTGAAATCGAATCTCGTGTGCAACTCGATGAGGAAATCGATAAAGCGTATGAACGGATGCATATGATCTTTAAGTCTGAGGCGGAATTGACATTGTCGTGGGTGGATTGGCCTTGGACGGATCTATGATGTGAGCACGATCGTGGCATGTGGTGCGAGGATGATACAACCGCATCATATGCCACTTTTCTCCACCAGGAAGTGGGCGATGTGAATGATTCTTAAACCGATCACGCGAATGTGCGATCCAGAGTTCGCATTCGTCGATTCGTGTTGGAAGTGTGATAGTACGATATGTGATTGTTGTGGCGAAGAATATGCACTTGAAGTGTGGGCTGATGAGTTTCCATCTTTTGGTGGGTGGGAAGCGGACACATGCCATCCCCATCTTCAGCATGTGTTTCGACATTTGCTCGGTGTATCGGAAGATGTGAAAATCGTGATTCTGGAAATCTGTCCACTGCATCAACACAGTCATGATCCCACCATTGTCTTCGGGCACGATCGATCCATCGAAAGTGACAAGGTCAAATCTGTTCGTGATGCATGGAATGCAGCGAGTGCATTTTAGTTGTGTTCCGAGAGGAGGGTTGCAAAAAATATCGAATGTGCAGAACGGCGATGATCGGTTGGGCCACACAGGAAGATATTGATGCATTCACATCCATGTTCGGTCGGCTATCTCCAATGCCGAAAATCTATCCCTCCCCTGAGGACACGTTTTTGTGGAATGGCGAACCGATTTTCTGGGGATGCCAATAGAGGTTGATCCGAAGACCAAGATTGGATATCTGCGCATCTATCGAAAAACTGATGGAACATCCACGGCGCGAACTGTTGATCTGTCTACTGATGTTGGTGCATGTGTGTGATGTTGTTGTATCTGTGTTGAATGAGTTTTAGTGATGTTCTCTATCCTATGGAGTGATTGTGAATGCGGACTCTCAGTATGAAGACATCCACCGAGATTGATTTTCTGGAAGGATACTCGTATCGAAAACGATAACAAACTTGTCTGTGACTTCGGTGATATGAAATATCGTAGTGTTGTGTGGGACGATCGGTTCACTTGCGGGATCTGGGCAGACGGCCACTGCGGGTATTGCAAAGACTAATGAACGAATCATGAAAGAACGATCCTTTTGTACCAACTGGGAAAATATGTGCTGCATTTGTGCAAATGGTGCTCGGGGCGCGTTGGCGTTCGAAAGTGTTATCAGTGCGCAGCATCAGATGGCGGTGGGATTTGTGTTCATGGCGAAAGGTTGGGCGTTTTCGTTATATGCGCTTAAATCCGATGTTGATGTAAGTGCTGTGGCCAAAAAATATGGAGGGGGTGGACACCCTGGAGCGGCGGGATTTGTGATGCCACAGGACACCAATCCGCTTATATTTCTTGGACTGCACGGATAACACCCGAGCTTGCGTGTGCCGCTAACATATCGAGGGGAGATGAATATATTATGATGACATGTGATGGGGAACTCGCGTGCAAGAAGCAACTCGAGGCGTTGGGCTTTTGCGATGGATGTCCTTTGCTGCATAATGAGTCGGGATCGCGTGATTCGTTTGGGGTACAACTCGACCCAGATACGGAGGATTGTCCTGTGGATTTTGATTATGCGGATGCGGATTGTGAGCGGTATGATGATTGGGTAGAATATGCTCGATCGTTTTTGATGGAACATCCGGAGTACAACGAAGAATAATGGCGACATGTTTGTGTGGCTTCTTCTCAAGAAACAGAGCTACAACTAATGAATGATGAATGACAATTATGGATATGAATTCTAATGAAATGATTTTTCAGACTATCAATCGTCTGGAGAAACGCATCGAGGTTATGGAGAAGCGAATTGGTGGGTCTCCGTCGCCGTCCACACCCCCGTCCACGTCTCCGTCGCCGGCTTCGTCCCAGTCTCCGTCTCCGCGTTCTGATAAAAATGAGAAGATTCTTAAAATGCATACCGTAATAATTGATTCGGAGGATAGTTTGGCTGATACTGCAGATCCGGTATCTTCTCCGGAAACGGGAACATGGGTTGAGGTTCCCAAGTTGCTTCAGGGAATGCTGTTGGTTAACCTGGTGCACAAAGAGCCCACCACATACGCAGATGTCACAAGAATATTCGTGGACACAAAGAATGTGGTTAGTTGTGTTGTGTGTGTGGATAAGAAGACCGGTGAAGAGATCCGTATCGATGTTATGATCCCAAAAAACAAACATAAAAACAACACATCTATTGTTCATGTTATGTGTGGTGGTGTCCACGCATATGCCGCACAATGGACCGGAAAGAATATTGATCAATTGCACGCGCTGTTGCGGAAACGGATCGATGTGTTCAATCAGCCAAAATCCTCAGTGCGGGTTTTCTCTGTGTGCGGTGAGCACAATCTCGCTATCGCAGACTATGTCACCAGAAAAACATCGTTATTTAATTCTGGTGATTGGGTTGTGTGTACCGAGGATGGATCGATTGTGAGAGAGTCGATGGATATTTTCGTGAAGAAGTGGCGCATCGTTGTTTAAGAGAAAGGAGTGTGATGCGTGATGAGAAAACACACGACGGTGATTAATCGAAAAGAAATTTGTGACAAAATCAAAGAACTCAAGTCGGCGTTCTTTGATAAGGAGAAGCTCAATGGTGCGGCGGAATATAACTATGTCGGGAAACTGATTTCAGAAATCCGGCATAGTTTAAATCTATCGGCTGCTGATTTGTCGATTATGCTTGGTGCGGCTCTTATGACGATCTATAAATGGGAACGTGGCTATTTTGTTCCAGGAATCCGATATCGCCAAGCTCTGATTTCGGTGTTTCAAAGATACATCGATCCGGAGTCGACGAAAAATGACAAGGTGGATATGATTCCAGCCATCTATAATGCGCTAAAAATTGGCATGCAACGTGGGTATGGAACAAATAC
>ERZ795058.2318-NODE-2318-length-22801-cov-7.010156_pt1 | contig 22801 bp, 19 predicted proteins | sample MGYA00375142_ERZ795058 | MGnify/ENA primary metagenome ERZ795058 (study PRJEB30187, sample SAMN05720210) | activated sludge metagenome | isolation source: anaerobic digester from wastewater treatment plant | place: Japan | collected 2015-04-20 ... | reverse complement strand
AAATAACTTAGAAACAATTTGAAGAAAATTTTATTGATCATTCATTTAAAAAACTCTGTTTTGCTGCAATTTTGATATGATATTTGTTAGTATGGAATATTATTTGAAATCACACTATTGTAAACTATTTCAGAATAAAATAAATTTGCTTAATTTTCCTATAATTTATATTATGTCAAATAAGAATTGATGAAATTCTTTCTTCATACTCTATCCTAAAACTGAAATATTTTTATTTATCGTCATTGAAATAATTCAAAATTTTTATGCGGAAATCGAAAAGACGCTTCATGTCTTCTTCCGAATCAATTTTGCCATCGAATTCTTTCAAATAATCGATATAAGCATCTCTGATTAAAGTATAATTTTTATGTTCGGCCAATTTTCTAAATGGTGATTTGGAAAAAATATTTGGTTCTTTTCCCAAACTAAGTTCAACCAAAGCCTTAACAATCGATTCGGCAGCATTTTTGGTTTGTTTTTCATTCATGGCAAATGTTTTTTAAAGTTTGAGCATCAAATGTAATTCTTCCAGTTGCGAAGGATCCAGTGGTGACGGAGCATTTATCATTACATCTCTTCCAGCATTATTTTTTGGAAAAGCAATACAGTCCCTTATCGAATCAAGTCCGGCCAATAAAGAAACAAAACGGTCGAGGCCAAAAGCCAAACCTCCATGCGGAGGCGCTCCAAACTGAAAGGCATTCAGTAGAAAACCAAATTGAGCTTGAGCTTTTTCCGGTGTAAATCCCAGTAATTCAAACATTTTATTCTGCAAATTGCTGTTATGAATTCGGATAGAGCCCCCACCCAATTCAACTCCATTCACTACCATATCGTAGGCATTGGCTCTAACTTCACCGGGTTGGGTATCCAATAAAGGGATATCTTCAGGTTTTGGAGATGTAAATGGGTGATGCATAGCTTGATAGCGATTTAATTCCTCATTCCATTCAAACAATGGAAAATCGATAACCCAAAGAGGTGCAAATTCGTCTTTTTTGCGAAGGCCTAACCTTCCTCCCATTTCCAATCGTAGTTCGCAAAGTGCTTTTTGAGTTTTTAATTTTTCTCCGGACATGATAAGAATTAAATCGCCCGGATTGGCGGAAAATAACGAAGCAATTTTTTTCAAATCATCAACAGAAAAGAACTTGTCGATAGAAGATTTGAAGGAACCGTCATTTTCAAAGCGAATATAAATCAGTCCCTTTGCTCCTATTTGAGGTCGTTTTACAAATTCCGTCAACTCATCAATCTGTTTGCGTGTATAGGAAGCGCAAGCCGGAGCACATATTCCACCAACATATTCGGCATTGTCGAAAACGGAAAAATCGTGTCCCGTTACCATTTCTTTAAGTTCGACAAGTTCCATTCCAAAGCGAATATCCGGTTTATCGGAACCAAAACGTTTCATTGCTTCGCTCCATTCCATACGTGGAAATGGCTCTGGAAAATCTATATTTTTAATGGTTTTGAACAAATGCTTTACCAATCCTTCAAAAGTTTGGAGCACATCTTCCTGTTCCACAAAAGACATTTCACAATCAATCTGTGTAAATTCGGGTTGACGATCGGCACGCAAATCTTCATCACGGAAACATTTGACAATTTGGAAATAGCGATCGAATCCGCCAACCATTAAAAGTTGCTTGAACAATTGGGGAGATTGAGGTAGCGCATAAAACTCTCCGGGATTCATTCGGGATGGAACCACGAAATCGCGTGCACCTTCAGGTGTAGAAGCAATCAGCACAGGAGTTTCCACTTCGAGAAAACCTAAATTGTCCAAATATTGACGTGTTTCAATGGTCATTTGATGTCGAAGTTCCAAATTTTTTCTAACGACATTTCTCCGCAAATCGAGATACCGATACTTCATTCGCAAATCATCGCCACCATCCGTAGCATCTTCAATAGTAAAAGGAGGTGTTTTTGATTCATTCAAAACGGTGAGTTCGGAAACCAAAATTTCTATATCGCCCGTACTTAAATTGGGATTTTTATTGCTTCTTTCAGAAACTTTACCGGTAACCTGTACCACAAATTCGCGACCCAGTTTGTTGGCTTTTTCCCACAAATCGGAATTAATTTCCTGATTGAAAACCAATTGAGTTATACCATACCGATCGCGAAGATCAATAAATACCATCCCTCCCATTTTACGGATTCTCTGTACCCAGCCGGCTAAAGTAATAATTTGTCCAACATGAGATATGCGGAGTTCACCACAGTTATGAGTCCTATACATTTATTATGCTGATAATTAATAAATTAATAATAATTTTATTTTTAAAGCTACAAACGAAAAGAAAATTATATTTATCATTCAACAAAAATACAAAAAATCCGTGTACCTAAACCAATAGACACAAAAATTCATTTTATACGACAATTAAAAATAATTTTAGCCATAGGTTGTGAGTAAGTTGAAAATTTTTAAAATGAACACTATTTTGTAACTTTGCATTTTCAAATGAAGAAAATGGGAAGAATACTGGCAATAGATTATGGGCAAAAAAGAGTTGGAATTGCAGTAAGCGATGTGATGCATATTTCAGCAAATGGACTGACAACTTTGCCGGTAAATGAAGTTTTTCCTTTTCTTGAAAAATATTTGGTGCAAGAAAATGTTGAAACCATTGTTGTAGGTTTTCCACGACAAATGAACGGCAAAGAATCTGATTCCATGAAATTTATCCGGCCATTTGTTGCAAAATTGGTTCAGAAATTTCCTCAAATTGAACTTATTTACGAAGATGAACGTTTTACATCGGTTTTGGCTCACAAAACCATGCTCGAAGGCGGTTTAAAGAAAAAGGACAGACAAAACAAAGCGTTGGTCGATAAAATTTCCGCAACAATTATTTTGCAAAGTTATTTGGAATCAGTTAGATACAAAAATGAAAGAAACATATAACACTCGAATTACAATAAAAAACAAATAATGATTCTTCCTATTTACACATACGGAAATCCCGTTTTACGAAAAGTTGCACAACCAATAGATGCTTCATATCCCGAATTAAAATCTTTGGTAAACAACATGTTTGAAACCATGTATCATGCTGACGGTGTCGGGTTGGCAGCGCCACAAGTTGGTTTACCCATAAGAGTTTTGGTTATTGATTTGGCTCCATTTAAAGATGAAGATGCAGAATTGGGCAGTTTTAAAATTGCCATGATTAATCCCACTATTCTCGAACGCAGTGCTGAATTGTTGCCGGGCGAAGAAGGTTGTTTAAGCATTCCCGGGATTCACGAAACGGTATTTCGTTCCAAAACGATAAAAGTCCATTATTTCGATACCGACTTCAACGAATACGAAGAGATTTTTGAAGATTATAAAGCACGCGTTATTCAACACGAATACGACCATTTGGAAGGCAACCTGTTCACCGACCGAGTAAATCCACTCCGACGTCAGTTGCTCAAATCAAAACTTACCAATATTTCAAAAGGTAAAATTCAGTGCAATTATAAAATTATTACTGCCTGAAAATGATCGAATAACTGATTTTGAATTTTTATTAAGTCACTTCTTCGTGCTTCTCGAAAAACGTTAAAGCTTCTCCAACAACATAATTGCTGCCGCCGATAAAGATTAAATCTTCTTTATTTGCCTCATCCAAAGCAGCCTTTATAGCTTCTTCGATATTTGAAAAAGATTTTCCATAAAGCCCTGCTTGTTGTCCTCTTTTCAATAATTGGTCGGAAGGGAATGCCCTTTTAATGTTGGCTTGTGTGAAATAATAGACTCCGTTTTTCGGCAGCAATGAAAGTACCGTATCGATGTCTTTATCGTTTGCCATTCCGAAAATTATTCTTAGTGTTTGATAATGTTGCGTTTTTAACTGTTCCGCAACAAAGGCAATTCCACCGGGATTGTGGCCTGTATCGGCAATAATTTTAGGTGATGCAGAAATAATTTGCCATCTTCCCTGAAGTCCTGTTTTTTCGATAACTTTTTCCAAACCTTCTTGTAAAGAGGCTTCCGGAATTTCAAAATTAGCTTTGCGCAGCTGATCAACAGCAGTCAAAACCGTTGCAATATTTTTAAGTTGATAGTTGCCTGTTAATCCAACCGCATAAGATTTTTCATCTGAAGTTTTCACTATCATTCGATTTTCTTCATATCGATCAAAAAAAATCTGTTTGATGTTTTCTGAAAAAAAGATGGGAGCATTCATTTCCTGTGCTTTCTGTAAAAAAACGGGTTTCGTTTCCGGCAAAGCTTCTCCAATAACCACCGGTGTATGCGGTTTTATGATGCCGGCTTTTTCTGTAGCAATTTCCTGCAAAGTATGTCCTAAAAATTCTTCGTGATCAAAACTGATATTGGTAATTACCGAAAGCTCAGGCTGAATAATGTTCGTACTGTCGAGCCTGCCTCCCAAACCAACTTCTATTACTGCAACATCAACTTTGCTGCTGGCAAAATAATCGAAAGCCATTGCCATAGTAATTTCAAAAAACGAAGGCTGCACTTCTTCAATCAATTTTTTATGATTTTCCACAAAATCTATAACGAATTGTTTATCAATCATTTCGCCGTTCACACGAATTCTTTCGCCAAAATCAACCAAATGAGGCGAAGTGTACAGGCCGGTTTTATAACCTGAAGACTGCAAAATGGAAGACAAAAAATGTGATACGGAACCTTTTCCGTTCGTTCCGGCAACATGAATAGAACGAAACGAATTTTGCGGTTGATGCAGGGCTGTAAGAATACGGATTGTATTTTCTAATCCCGGTTTATATGCAGCACTGCCAATTTGATGAAATACAGGTAAACGCGAATAAAGATAATCTAATGTTTGTTCGTAATTCATTAATTTACAAATAAATATTCTTATTTAGATTTTCACAAAAATAAGAATTTTCAATCAATATTTATTAAAGGAAACCAATTCTTCCATTTTCTTTCTTTTTTTGGGTCGAACTTCTTCATCGGAATATCCCAAAGCAACAACCAGCATAACTTTTTTATTTTCAGGAATTTCAAGAGCTTGCTGAATTTTTTTTTCATTATACCAACCTATCACATGCGTATCCAAACCTTCATTCGTTGCAGCCAAACATAAATGAGCAGTGGCAATGCCAATATCAATCAGTGGATATTGACGATTTACGCCATAACAGCCAACCTTCGTAAAAAAATTGGTGCTTTCTTCAACAATTACAATATGAACCGGAGCTTGTTTGGAAAAATGATTGACAGGAAGAAATCTTTTTGAGGTAGCATCAGCAATTTCTTGTCGTTTTTCTTCGTCTGTAACTACAATAAATTTCCACGGCTGCGCATTGCAAGCCGATGGAGAAAGGCGCACTATTTCAAGAATCCGGTCGATTTTTTCTTTCTCAACCGGCTTGTTGGTAAAAGAATGAGCACTCTGACGCCTTTTAACCAAATCTAAAAATGATTCCATAATACATATTTTTTTAAATTGATCGGCACTTTTGTTGCAATGACACGAAAAAAACTATTTGCTGGAAATTATATATCTTTGTAAATCTTTGAATTCGAGAAAAAATTTTTATAAGTTTCTATATTTGGCAAAGATAATGTAAATAAAAGGAAATGATACTCAAAAAAGTAGAATTATATATCGAAAAAAATAAATTACTTTTCCCCGAAAAAGGAAAAATTTTAGTTGGTGTGAGTGGTGGTAGAGATTCAGTAGCATTACTCGATATTTTAATTAAATTGGGTTATCGGTGCACCGTTGCTCATTGTAATTTTCATTTGCGCGGAGAAGAATCCGATAGAGACGAAAAATTTGTGCAACAGTTATCGTTCAACTTAAATATTCCTTATTATTCGGTCGATTTTGATACAGTTAATTATGCAAAACAAAAAAATATTTCCATAGAAATGGCTGCGCGCGAATTGCGTTATTCGTGGTTTACATCATTAGCAGAAAAAATCAATGCCCAAGCCATAGCCATTGCTCACCATGCCGATGATAACGTTGAAACATTATTAATGCATCTTGTTCGTGGCACCGGATTGAAAGGCCTGACGGGAATTTCTCCCAAAAACGGTCTGATTGTTCGTCCGTTACTCTGTTGCACCAGAAATGAAATTAATGAATACATCAAAAACAACAACTTAAGTTTTATTGAAGATTCTACAAATCAATCGGTTGATTTTCAAAGAAATAAAATTCGACTTCAAGTAATCCCGCTTTTAGAAGAAATAAATCCGTCGGTGAAAAAAGTTCTTTCCGAATCCATTGAACGATTTTCGGAAATCAATACCTTTTATGAAAATGCCATCGAAAAAATAAAAAAACAACTGCTTACCGTCGACAACGATCAGCTAAAAATCAATATTGATTTGCTGTGCAAACAAGCTTCTCCAAAAACAATTCTTTTTGAAATTTTACATCCTTACGGCTTCAACGAAAGTATTGTTCAAGATATTGAAAAGCATTTACATGACGAATCGGGCAAAATATTTTATTCTCCTACCCATTATTTGATTAAAGACAGAAAATATTTGATTATCAGCAATAAAATAAAGAAAAATGAAACAACTTTTTTCATTACGGAAAATGATTCCGAAATCAGCTTTCCCATTCAACTTTCCATAACAAGGAAAAAAAAGGAACAGAACTTTGTTATTTCAAAAGACAATCGAATCATACAAATAGATGCGTCCTTGATTCAATATCCACTTACCTTGCGCAGATGGACGAATGGTGATACGTTTTTCCCTTTTGGTATGAACCGACAAAAAAAATTAAGTGATTTTTTTATCGACCAAAAGCTGAATTTAAAGCAAAAAGCTGAAACATGGCTGTTGCTTTCGCAAAATCAAATAGTTTGGGTAGTAGGTCTTCGACTCGACAATCGGTTTAAAATTACCGAATCAACGCAGGAAGTTCTTGAAATTAAAATGTTGTAAATAAGCGCTCAACAAATTATCCTTGAAAAATATTTTAATAAATTTGTCCATTTAACACAAAATGATTAATTTTGCAGCGTAAAAGCAAATCGATTTAAAAAAGCATTCCTGCTTTCATTCTCTACAATCAAAAATATTTTTATTGCATTTCTACGCAAAAAATCTTTTTTTATTCTGAATTTTATTTTGAATATTTGAAAAATCCCAACTTTATTTTTATCCAATTTTATGAGTAATTATAATATTTTGCAATTAAATGCAAAAGAATTATCCGAGTTAAAACAAATTGCCTCCGAACTCGGCCTGAAGGTACCCGGTACCATTACAAAAGACAAACTGGTTTATGAAATTCTTGATCAACAAGCCATTGCAAATGCACAGCAAAAAGTTGCATCAAATGAAAAAAAGGAAAACGAAAGGAAAAAACGGATGAGGGTTTCGGTAAAGAAAAATGTTGAACAAAAAGTTTTTTCTTCACCAAACCCAACTATCACACCCGCACCTTCCAATTCCACAACTTCTCCAACTCCTTTAGTTCCCTTTACTGAAAATTCTCCCAAACAAGAAATACAGAACAATCAGACTTCTGATAACACGATTGAGGCTCCAGCTTCAACTACTGAAGTAAAACCTAAAAAATCGGGCGGACAATCGAAACGCAACAAAACTTCCAAATCAAACCAAAAAACCTTGCTAAAAAAGACTTCTGCTGAAACGTCGGAAAAACCTGAAGTAAATATTCCTTTGGAAGAAATTGATAATTTTGAAGTCCCGAATCTTCCCGAAGTCGAAATTACCGAAGAACAGGATATTGATATTGAAAAAGATACTCAGATTCCCGTTCAGATTATTGAAACTTCCGAACCACGTCCCGGACTTTCTTTAAATATCAACAAAAATGCTAACGGGAATAATAATGAAAATAAGGTAAAAATTGCACCTCGACAAGACAAAACCGAAAAACAATTCGATTTTGACGGAATTCTGGAAGGAACCGGAACACTTGAAATTATTCAGGATGGCTATGGATTTCTGCGTTCGCCCGATTACAATTATCTTTCTTCCCCTGATGATATTTACGTTTCTCAATCTCAAATCAAACTTTTCGGACTGAAGACCGGCGATACGGTTACAGGCACCATTCGTCCTCCAAAAGAAGGGGAAAAATATTTTCCTTTAATAAAAGTTCTGAAAATCAATGGTCGTTCGCCTGAATATGTGCGCGATCGTGTTTCTTTTGAACATTTGACACCTCTTTTCCCCAACGAAAAATTTAAACTGACTACCGGCGTTAACGATCCTCTTTCCGTGCGGATTGTAGATTTGTTTTCTCCTATTGGTAAAGGTCAACGCGGACTAATTGTTGCACAACCCAAAACCGGAAAAACAGTTTTGTTGAAAGACATTGCCAATGCCATTGCCGCCAATCATCCCGAAGTTTATATGATTGTTTTGCTCATCGATGAGCGACCCGAAGAAGTTACTGACATGGCACGCAGCGTAAAAGCCGAAGTCATTTCATCTACTTTCGACGAGCCGGCTGAACGCCACGTAAAAGTGGCAAGCATGGTACACGAAAAGGCAAAACGCATGGTAGAATGTGGACAAGATGTGGTCATTTTGCTCGATTCCATTACCCGTTTGGCTCGTGCTTACAATACAGTGGCCCCGGCTTCCGGAAAAATACTTTCCGGTGGCGTGGATGCCAATGCTCTTCACAAGCCAAAACGATTTTTTGGAGCTGCAAGAAATATAGAAAACGGTGGAAGCCTCACCATAATTGCGACAGCCCTTACTGAAACAGGTTCAAAAATGGACGATGTTATTTTTGAAGAATTTAAAGGTACCGGCAATATGGAATTGCAACTCGACCGGAAATTGGCCAACAAAAGAATTTTTCCCGCTGTGGATATTCTGGCTTCCAGCACTCGACGCGAAGATTTACTGCTCGATCAGGATACTTTGAACAGAATGTGGATTTTGCGTCGCCATCTTTCCGATATGAACTCTTTGGAAGCAATGGAATTTTTGAAGGAACGCATGGAACGTACCGTAAACAACGAAGAATTTTTAGTTTCAATGAATGCTTGATTTATCATAACTTGTAATTCAATATCTTATTTCTATAACCAATAATTTTGTAATAAAAATGAATAAATTATTTAGATTGGGTATCGTCTCTTTTCTTATCGTTTCCCTGTTTACATCTTGTGAAAAGGAAAATAATCAGGTTACCTCTGTAACTATTAGCGAAACCAGCAAAACTATGCATATTGGCGATATCGACACACTCTATGCCCAATCTCAATACGAAGGTAATATTGTTCCATCTTTGGCTTGGAGTTCAAGCGATTCATCAGTAGTTTCAGTAGATAAAAACGGAGAAATATCGGCCCAAAAAAAGGGAAATGCCATTATTACGGCTTCTGCCGGCGATAAATCGGCTACATGCAATGTTACGGTAGATGATGAAATCGTAACTTCATTTACAAAAGCAGAATTGGCATTTTGGGGTGATTATTATCAAACAGGCAATTCCAATAATTACTCCTTATATCTTACCAACAGGCAAGATACTCTGTTAATTGAAATCAACACCGATACTCTTTCTACCAATGGAATTCCGTCAGGAACTTACGAAATGATTGAAAATTTTGATTCATTACAACAAATTGTCCCTTTAACTTTACTTCCGGCTTTCATATACGATGGTTATTCTTATGGTTCATTTCTTTTCAATTCTGTTGCAGTTTATCCAATTTATTCGGGAATTGCAACTTTCAGCAATGAAGAAAATTCTAATACAATTACCTACAACTTCTTGGATTATTTTGGAAATCATATAGCCGGTGAATATTCAGGAACAATTATTTTTTATGATGAGACAGAAAATTCATCAGCAGTAGCTTCAAACGTGAAAGCTATAAAAATGAAGAAAAACATTCAGCAGTTTTCATCAAACCGTAAAATTTCAAAAGCATTGAAGTTGATCAATGCAAGATAATTTTATATAATCATATTTCATCAGAATATAATTTATTTTTTTAAAGGTCTTGTGGAACCCACATGTCTGAATATTTTATTCATTTGTGTTTGTGTATGTAACACATGTGGGTTTCATAATTTTCGTTTTGAACAATCGCTTCAAGAATCGTTAATAAATTTTACAATACTCGAAAAAACAAAATTAATTATATCAAAAACAATTTTTTATGAAATTATTAGAAGGAAAAGTAGCTATCGTAACCGGAGCTGCACGCGGAATAGGCAAATCCATTGCCATCAAATTGGCTGAAGAGGGAGCAGATATTGCTTTTACCGATTTGGTTATAGACGAAAATGCGTCAAATACGCAAAAAGAAATTGAATCTCTTGGTGTAAAAGTGAAAGCTTATGCGTCCAATGCTGCCAATTTTGAAGAAACGCATGCTGTTGTAGAAGAAATTCAAAAAGAATTTGGCCATATCGACATTTTGGTCAATAACGCCGGTATCACCAGAGACGGTTTATTGATTCGCATGACAGAATCTCAATGGGATTCGGTTATTAATGTAAATCTCAAATCTGCTTTTAATTTTATTCATGCCTGCGCTCCCATAATGATGAAACAAAGAAATGGCAGTATTATCAACATGAGTTCTGTAGTAGGCGTTTCAGGAAATGCAGGACAAGCCAATTATTCTGCTTCCAAAGCCGGATTAATAGGATTGACAAAATCGGTCGCAAAAGAATTTGGCTCACGCGGTATTCGTGCCAATGCCATTGCTCCGGGATTCATCGAAACAGAAATGACTCATGCCTTGACTGAAGAGCAGCGTGCCAAGTGGGTAGAAAATATTCCTTTACGTCGTGGTGGAACTCCCGAAGAAGTTGCCAAAGTTACACTTTTCCTTGCATCTGACTTGTCGAGTTATGTTAGTGGACAGGTTATTCATGTTTGTGGTGGCATGAATACTTAAAACCAAATATCCTTTTATATATTTATTTAAACGCTTCTCACAACGGAAGCGTTTTTTGCTTTTTATCAACTATAAGAAGAATTTTTATACATTATCCATCTGGTTTTAACTTTAAAAAAATGTATCTTTGCAAAACTTTTTGCTTACAGATATGTTTAAGCACGAGTCATTTTATTTATTCATCAGAGAGCGTATAAAAAACTTACAATAATGGCATTAAATAATTTTTTTAAAAAAATACTGGGAAACAAAGCACAACGTGACTTAAGAGAAATTGAGCCCATCGTTGAAAAAATTCAAGCTGTTTATCCTGAAATCAAATCTCTTTCAAATGACGATCTCAGAGCAAGAACAGCTTCCTTGAAAGAACGTATTCAAGAATACGTCGCTCCGGAAGTTAATCGGATTCAAGAATTAAAAAACAGCATAGAAGAAACGGAAATCGACCTTCGAGAAAAAATTTATACCGAAATAGATAAGCTCGAAAAGGAAATAACCGACAAGCAGGAAAAAATTCTCAACGAAATTCTTCCGGAAGCTTTCAATATAATGAAAGAAACTGCTCGCCGTTTTGCCGAAAACGATGAAATTATTGTAAAAGCCAACGATTTTGATCGCAATCTTGCAGCCAAACATGATTTTGTTTACATTGAAGGTGAAGAAGCCCATTACAAAAATGAATGGTTGGCGGGTGGCAGCATGATTAAATGGGACATGGTTCACTACGACGTTCAGCTTATTGGTGGCGTGGTATTGCATCAGGGAAAAATTGCCGAAATGGCCACAGGTGAGGGAAAAACACTGGTAGCTACTTTGCCCGTTTTTTTAAATGCTCTGACCGGTAATGGTGTTCATATCGTTACGGTGAACGATTATTTGTCCAAACGCGACTCCGAATGGATGGGGCCACTATTTATGTTTCATGGATTATCTGTAGACTGTATCGATAAATATCGTCCAAATTCCGAAGAACGCCGTCAGGCTTACCTCGCTGACATAACCTACGGAACCAATAATGAATTCGGGTTTGATTACTTGCGCGATAACATGGCAACGAGCCCTTTGGATTTGGTACAACGTAAACACCATTATGCCATTGTCGACGAAGTGGACTCTGTATTGATTGATGATGCAAGAACACCTTTGATTATTTCCGGCCCCGTACCCAAAGGAGAAGATCAGCTTTTCGAAGAATTTCGCCCTACTGTAGAGCGTTTGGTAAATGCACAAAAAGTGTTGGCTACCAAGTATCTTACCGATGCCCGTAACTTGCTGAAATCGGAAAATGAAAAGGAACGTGAAGAAGGTGCTTTGGCTCTTTTCCGCTCCTACAAAGGTTTGCCAAAAAATAAGGCTTTGATTAAATTTTTGAGTGAACCGGGAAATAAAACCATTTTGCTGAAAACGGAAGAATACTATATGCAGGAAAACAATCGGAATATGCACATAGCTACCGATCCCCTGTATTTTGTAATTGATGAAAAAAACAATTCTATTGAACTTACCGATAAAGGATTTGATTTACTTTCGGAAACTTCTGAAGATCCCACATTTTTCGTTTTACCGGATGTCGGAAGCGAAATTGCCGAACTGGAAAAAAATCATACGCTGACACCCGAAGAAAAACAGGCACAAAAAGATGAAATTCTGCAAAACTATTCCATTAAATCCGAACGTATTCACACCGTCAATCAATTACTGAAAGCTTATACTTTATTTGAAAAAGATGTTGAATATGTGGTTATCAACAACGAAGTTAAAATAGTTGATGAACAAACCGGACGTATCATGGAAGGACGGCGATATTCTGACGGACTGCATCAGGCACTCGAAGCCAAAGAACGCGTTACCGTAGAAGCTGCCACACAGACTTTTGCCACCATTACATTGCAAAATTACTTCAGAATGTATCACAAACTTGCCGGTATGACAGGAACTGCCGAAACTGAAGCCGGTGAATTTTGGGACATTTATAAACTTGATGTGGTGGTTATTCCTACCAATCGCCCTGTTATTCGCGAAGATATGGAAGACCGCGTTTACAAGACAAAACGTGAAAAATATGCTGCTGTAATAGAAGAAATTGTTCGGCTGATGGAAGCCGGTAGACCGGTTTTGGTCGGTACAACATCTGTAGAAGTATCCGAATTATTAAGCCGAATGCTTACCGGTAGAAAAATAAAACACAATGTGTTAAATGCCAAACAGCATCAAAGAGAAGCCGAAATTGTTGCTGAAGCCGGACGCAAGGGAACAATAACCATTGCTACCAATATGGCAGGTCGTGGTACGGATATTAAGCTTACTCCTGAAGTTAGGGAAGCCGGAGGATTGGCCATCGTTGGTACGGAACGACATGAAAGCCGTCGTGTGGATCGTCAGTTGAGAGGACGTGCCGGTCGTCAGGGTGATCCGGGCTCTTCCGTTTTTTACGTTTCGTTGGAAGATGATTTGATGCGTCTGTTTGGTTCTGAACGTATTTCGGGCGTCATGGACCGACTTGGCTTTCAGGAAGGAGAAATGATTCAGCACCCTATGATTTCCCGTTCCATCGAAAGAGCACAAAAGAAAGTAGAAGAAAATAACTTTGGCATCCGTAAACGATTACTCGAATACGATGATGTGATGAATTCTCAGCGCGAAGTTATTTATACCCGTCGTCGACATGCTTTAATGGGAGAAAGAATAGAATCGGATATCACCAACATGATTTATGATGCCATTGAAAATATGGTGGCTAATGCCAAAAGCAACGGATTCTATGAAGAACTTGAAGAACAACTGTTGACGGTTTTTGCTATGGATGTTCCTTTCTCCGAAGAAGAATTCAATTCTGCCCGAACACGCGATTTGACTGACAAAGTGGTTAACGCAGCACTTACTACCTTCAAGCGAAAAATGGAAAAATTGTCTTCCATAGCCTACCCCGTGATTAAACAGGTATATGAACAACAAGGAGATAAATATGAAAACATCCTGATTCCTGTAACTGATGGAAAAAGAATTTTTAATGTTGTTGTTCATTTGGAGACAGCTTACAAAACAGAAGGCAAAGAAGTAATCAAATCTTTTGAAAAACAGACTTTACTTTATGTGATTGACGACGAATGGAAAGAACATCTGCGTCAGTTGGACGAACTGCGAAATTCGGTTCAAAACGCAACTTACGAACAAAAAGATCCTCTGTTGATATATAAACTCGAATCGTTCGGATTGTTCAAAGAAATGATTGAAAATATCAACCACAAGGTTCTCTCCATTTTGATGCGTGGACAAATTCCAGTAAGAGAACCGGAAAAAGTCAGAGAGGCAAAAATACCTGCACGTCAGGATTTCAGCAAATATAAAACGCAAAAGGACGAAATTGCTGAAAGAGGAAATTCAGATGCCGGCGATACCAGAGAAAAACAGCGTCCGCAACCTGTCCATGTGGAAAAGAAAGTGGGAAGAAATGATCCATGTCCGTGCGGTAGTGGAAAAAAATACAAACACTGTCACGGAGCAAATGCTTAAAAATTTAATCCCATAAAAGAATCGAATCGGCATGCTCAATTATATAGTTTGGAACGTTAATCCGGAAATATTTCGTTTAGGTTCATTGTCTGTACGATGGTACGGATTACTTTGGGCTGTGGGTATTTTGCTGGCTTTACTGATAGGTCAGAAAATTTTTAAACATGAAAAGCTTCCAGAAGTTTGGCTCGACAAAATTTTTATTTATGCAGTAATTGGCGGTATTGTTGGGGCACGTTTGGGGCACTGTCTGTTTTATGAATGGAAATTACTCCCCGAACCGGTACAATTTTTAGGTATTACTTTCAAATACGGAAATTATTATTTGTCGCATCCCTGGGAAATTCTATATGTGTGGCATGGAGGGCTGGCAAGTCATGGCGGAGCAATTGGCATTCTGATAGCCATGTATTTTTACAATAAAAATGTTACAAAAAAAGGATATCTTTGGGCATTTGACCGTTTAGCTATTGGTGTTGCCATTACCGGTGCGTGCATAAGGCTCGGGAATTTGATGAATTCGGAAATTTATGGAAATCCGACTAATCTTCCGTGGGGTTTTATTTTTGTTCGAGCGGGCGAAACGCAGCCCATGCATCCAACTCAAATTTATGAGATGCTTTATTGCCTGATAACATTTGGCGTAATTTGGTGGTTGTACTGGAAAAAAGAAGCCTATAAAAGAACCGGATTTATTTTTGGCGTTTTTTTGATAGGTATATTCGGAACACGTTTTTTACTCGAATTTATTAAGCTTGATCAGGAAGCTTTTGAATCGGGTATGTTATTGAATATGGGGCAAATTTTAAGCATTCCCTTTATCGTTTGGGGCATTTGGCTGGTGACAAGAAAACAAAAAATTTCGTCAACATCCAATGTAAATGCAAATAAAAACAAGCCTGTTGCCAATATAAAAAAATAATGTTATAAACTTGCTTAGTGCAAAATTTTGTAAACCAGTTCTTTTAATAGTTCTCCTTCATCAATTCCGGCGTTGTCGACCCCTTTGCTTCTTGCATCTGTTTCTCTGATTAGCGAAAGTACTTTTATTGTCTTTTCTCTATCATAAATTTTAACTGCGCTCTGGTAATCTTTTACAAAAAAAGGATTGATTTTCAGTTCGGAGGCAACATTTTTTTCGGTTTTATCTTTCATGTAATGGAACAAAAGCAAATTCCCAAAAAAATTGAAAAGCTGCGCCAATACAAGTACCAACGGATTATTCTTTTTATTTTCGGCAAAATATAGAATAATTCGGTTGGCTTTTAAAATATCTCGATTGACAAATGCTTTTTGAAGTTCGAAAACATTATAATCCTTGCTGATGCCAATATTCCTTTCAATTAATTCCGGAGTTATTTGTTGGGTATCTTGTGGCTTAGTTAAAAGTAACTTATCCAGCTCATTGGCAATTTTTGTCAAATCTGTTCCCAAATAATCAACCAGCATATTTTCAGCTTGCTGGGTTATTCCCGTTTTACGAGTTTTAAGATACGATCGTATCCATTCTCCTACTTGATAATCATACAGTTTTCCCGATTCAAAAACAACTCCTGCTTTCTTTGTTTCCTGAAACCACTTGGTTCGTTTATCGGGTGTTCCATATTTGTAACAAAAAACCAAAATAGTCGATTTTAATGGTTTTTGAAGATAATATACCAAATTCTCCCATGAAATTATCATTTGCGCTTCCTTCACTATTACTACCTGATAGGGAGCAATCATGGGAAATCGTTTCGCCGTATTGATGACCGTCGAAATTTCAACATCTTTTCCATAGAGAATCGTTAAATCGAAGTCCTTTTCACTTTCTGAAAGCACATTCTCCTGTATGTAATTTGAAATTTTGTCGATATAATACGGTTCTTCACCCATCAAAAAATAAACGGAATGAAAATTTTTCGATTTTATTTCCTGCAAAATTTCATCAGCTGCGGCTTCCTGTTTTATCACTTTAACAAAAATATTTTATCAGTTTTATAATGGCAACTAATTGTTATTCAAATCTTAAATGCTTAATGGTTCTGCTGTTGTGCATAATGGATGTAAGCGATTCTATTCCGATTCGTAAATGTTCTTCCACAAAATTGGCCGTTACTCTTTTATCGCTTTCTGCCGTTTTAATCCCCGATTCGTACATAGGCATATCCGAAACCAGCAGCAATGCACCGGTAGGAATGCCGTTGTAAAAACCGGAAGAAAACAAAGTGGCTGTCTCCATATCGATAGCCATAGCTCGCGTCATTCGAAGATATTCCTTAAATTTCTCGTCATGCTCCCATACTCTTCTGTTGGTCGTGTAAACAGTGCCTGTCCAATAATCTTTTCCAATGTCGCGAATATTTGAAGATACGGAGCGCTGTAAGCTGAATGCAGGCAAAGAGGGAATTTCGGGAGGGAAATAATCATTTGAAGTTCCTTCTCCACGAATAGCCGCAATAGGCAAAATATAATCTCCTTCCTTGTTTTTATCTCTTAATCCTCCACATTTCCCCAAAAATAATACTGCTTTGGGTTGAATGGCCGACAAAATATCCATAATCAAAGCTGCATTGGGGCTTCCCAATCCGAAATTGATTATGGTAATGCCATTGGCTGAGGCATTGGGCATATTTCCATCTTTACCGACAATAGGAACTTGGTAGTAACCGGCAAAAAGTTCCACATAAATGTTGAAATTAACCAGCAAGATATATGGAGTAAATTCTTCGAGCGGTCGCTTGGTATATCGAGGAAGCCAATTTTCTACAATTTCTTTTTTTGTTTTCATAGTAATTTCAGCATTTGTTTTGTAACTTCGTAAGCTTAAACTGCTCTATAAATAAAATTTATTCGGGACAAAATTAGGAAAAATGTTGCAATTAAATCTTCCTTCTTACAATTTCAAAATAAAAAAGGTGAATGAAACCCTTTATATTTTCGACAGTCAGAGAAAAAAATATGTTAAGTTGACCCCTGAAGAATGGGTTCGTCAAAACTTCATACGTTTTCTTTTGGAAGAAAAGCATTTTCCTTCTGCCTATCTTGCTGTTGAGAAAGAATTGGTTTTCAATGGAATGAAAAAACGCTGTGATGCAGTTTTATACGATGGGAAAGCTCAACCTCTAATGATTTTGGAATTTAAAGCTCCCCACGTTCCCCTTACTCAAAGTGTGTTCGATCAGGTTGCTGTTTATAATTACCGGCTAAATGTTGAATATTTTATCGTAAGTAACGGTTTGGAGCATTACTGTTGCCGGGTGAAGAAGGAGCATACAAAATTTGAATTTTTGAAGGAAATTCCCGATTACACGAATTTTTTGAATCAATAAAATTAGAAAAAAGCTTGTTCTAAAAACTTTCAGGTTTCCAATGCTCCAACAATATCTGAAACCGAAGTATAACCATGACGGTTGAGATAATCTTCTATTCCTTCAATAATTTTTATGGTTACCGTAGGATCAATAAAATTTGCTGTTCCAACTTGAACGGCTGAAGCTCCGGCAAGCATAAATTCTATGGCATCAGCAGCATTCATGATACCACCTATACCAATAACTGGAATTTTAACGGCTCGAGCTGTTTCCCAAACCATTCTCAACGCCAATGGCTTGATGGCAGGTCCGGATAATCCCCCCGTAACCGTTGAAAGGCAAGGTTTTCGAGTTTCGGCATCAATAGCCATACCGAGCACCGTATTAATTAGCGAAATAGCGTCTGCACCGGCTTCTTCGACGGCTTGCGCAATTTCGGAAATGTTGGTAACATTTGGCGAAAGCTTAACAATTAATACGTTTTTATATGCCCTTCGCACTTTAGCAACAACCTCCTTAGCTGCTGTACATGAGGTTCCAAAGAGCATTCCGCCTTCTTTTACGTTTGGACATGAAATATTGAGCTCGATGGCGGGTATTTTTTCGAGAATATTCAATTTTTCGGCAGTTTCTACATATTCTTCAATGGTAGAACCCGACACATTCACAATTATATTTGTATCGACATTTGTTAATTGAGGATAGATATGTTCAATAAAATGATCAACACCCTTATTTTGCAGTCCCACAGCATTTAACATGCCTGAAGCAGTTTCTTTCATGCGAGGATAAGGGTTTCCTTCACGTTTGCGAAGTGTTGTTCCTTTTACAATAATACCACCTATTCGTGATATATCAATAAAGTCTGAATACTCCATTCCATAGCCGAAAGTTCCTGATGCAGTCATTACAGGATTTTTCAAATGTAATTTTCCAACGTCAACTTTTAAATCTACCATTTTAATTTTTCAATATTAAACACCGTTCCCTCTGTACAAACACAAACTCGACCTTGAGTAGTGTCGGTTACACAACATAAACATGCTCCAATGCCACAACCCATAGTATTTTCAAGTGAAACTTCACAAAAGATATTATTATTCTCGGCATAAGCACCTACAGCTTTCATCATGGGAGTGGGTCCACAAGAGTAAATTCTGTCATAATTCCTCTTTTTTAATATCGAATGATCTGTTACAAATCCTTTCTCGCCTTCAGTGCCATCTTCTGTAGTAATATAGACGTTTCCATATTTTTTAAATTCGTCCACCTCCACCAAATGAATACTACTACGTGCGCCAATAAGAAATTCTGGGGAAAAACCGGCATCGAAAAGCCAAGATCCAAAAAAAAGTAAAGGAGCTATACCACTTCCACCACCGATCAGCAAAATTTTTTCATCTTTTTTTTCGTCGGGAAAAGAAAACGAATTTCCAAGCGGTAAAATCATATTTACAGAGGCACCTGGAGAAGTTTCAGACAGTTTTAATGTTCCGGCTCCAACGACTTGAATCAGCAGCCACAACTCATTATTTTCGTAATCTACAAAATTTACGGAGAAAGGGCGTCGGAGAAAAGTAGCCGGCGAATCATTAATTTTAACCTGAGCAAATTGGCCGGGCAAAATTTCGGGAAGTCCTTTTTCAGAAGAAAAAATCAACAAATAAACTTGTTCGTTTAAGCGAATATTTTTCTTCAAAATTAAATCGAGAATCAATTTTTTCATTTAGAATAAGTAAAGCAGAATGTTATAACATTAAACCTAAAAACTCGGTCAATGATAATGCAAAATTAAAAGAAAAAATTAATCCGTGAAAAACATCAACTTTTCTCAAGTAGTAGTAAATTCCTGAAAAGTATTGTCATTAAAATACACAATAATTCTTTTAATAATTTTTTCAACCACTACAGGAGCAATTTTATTCTCTTCAGAAATTTTACTGTTTACCGACTCGGATATAATTTCCTTCTGCTCGGGTTTTTGCTGGAAGTGCGATTGAAGTGATTCAATTTTTTGCTCTGTTTTTTGAGTATAATTTACTGTATTTGTGTTAGATAAATCTTGCGAATCGAATAGAGTGGGCGTTTTAGATTGCCGTTCTGTACGATTCATTGGCCCTTCACCGAAAATAAGCCAGTCAGAATTAATGTAATCGAATCGTTTCAAAATTTTCATCATCACTTCCAAGCTTGGTTTGTTGCGTCCATTAAGGATGTGCGACAAAGTGGAACCTTGTATTCCAATTTCGGATGCAAACTGAACAGCATTCATAGCTTCATTTTGCATAATTTTTTCAATTCTGTCTTTTAGATCCATGATTCAATAAAATTTTAAAGAGAATTGATGAGATTGATTGAAATTACAAAGATAAATCATTAATTTCACAAAAACAAATTTCATTACAAAAGTAATATCAATTTTGTAAATTACAAAAGTGAATTTATCGATTTACAAAAATGAAAAATCAGCGTATAAAAATCAGTCGTATTTAATAAGGCTACAATACATTAAAATGATTTATTAATGGAATAGTTTAAGTTATATCGAAAAACAAAGTTATATATTATAAATAATTGGTTTACAATTAAATGGATTATGAAAACATGTAAATTTCGATATTATGACACAATATATTTATGGAAGTAAAAATTTTATTAAAGTCAAAATATAGATATTATAATATAATTATCTGGTTTAATGTAAATTATTAGTAATTTTTTTGTTCAAAATAATTTTTACAAATATGAATGTATAGAATTGTTTTATATAAATTATTAAGTTTACCAAAGTGAAAATATTTATTTAAATCAGGTAATTACATTTGTAAATAGGTAAAATATATTTGTGAAATATACAAATGTATAGATTCCTCAAGTTGAAAAAAGATGATTTAAAAATTTCTTTGCTATGATCTACTCATGGATGGATATAGACACTTTGAATGAAAAATGAAAAACTAAAAGAACAATGTAAAAATTAAGAAAGAGAGGGGAAGAAAATAAGATAATATAGCTCAAGGCTCCTATTCTTGAACTTTGAAATAAAATTGTCATTCTTTTCAGTTAGAAAAATACAATTTAAAAATATCATTTAGAGCAATATACAATCATTTTTGTTCTCTGAGATTTCAATATTTGTACTTTTCCTTATGTGGAATAAGAAATAATGGAATTTCAGCACATAAAAAAGCCTGAATGAAGTACATCACTCAGGCAATTAAAAAATTTCAAAAAATATTTTTTGCTTTTAGCTTTCTGAAGTCGGAGGAACAATTCCGGCCAATTCGGGATCGACCAGAATGCGGCCACAATATTCACACACTATAATTTTTTTGCGCGAGCGAATATCCAACTGTCGTTGTGCAGGAATTTTATTGAAGCATCCTCCACAAGCATCGCGCTGAACGGGAACAACCGAAAGACCATTTCTCGAATTTTTACGAATGCGTTTGAATGCCGTCAAAAGTCGAGGTTCAACTCGTTGTTCAATTTGTTTTATTTGTTCTCTCAATCTCTCCTCTTCCTGTTTGGTTTCAGAAATAATTTCATTCAATTCTCCTTTTTTTTGCTCCAAATCCAAGCGTCGTTCGGATAAAGTTTCCATTGTGCTTTGCTGTTCTGCCTTTTTAGCTTCAAGCGCTGCAGTGTATTCTTTGATACGTTTTTCGCACAACTCTATTTCGAGCGTCTGATATTCAATTTCTTTGGAAAGATTGTCATATTCACGATTATTTCTGACATTTTCCTGTTGCTCCTTGTACTTTTCTATTTTAGTACGAGCTTGCTCTATTTCCAATTTTTTGGCTTTGATGGCAGCTTCCAGTTCGGCAATTTCATTTTTATAATTTTCCAGTCGGGTATTCAAACCAATGATTTCATCTTCAAGGTCTTGCACTTCCAACGGAAGTTCATCCCTCAAATTTCTGATTTCATCAATTTTTGAATACACTCTCTGTAGTTCGTATAATGCCCTGAGCTTTTCTTCAACGCTAATTTCTTTTTCTGTTTTTGGTTCTGTAGCCATATTGATTACAAATAATTAATGGGATTTGTATAGGTTTCTGAGATTTTGACAACAAAGTTAGGAATTTTTTTCGAGATAATTTCATAAAAAATATCTTTCGTAAATTGTTCAGATTCATAATGTCCAACATCTGCAATCAAAATTTTTCCTTCAGCATTAAAAAATTCATGATATTTAAAGTCCGCAGAAATATAAATATCGGCTCCCTGTTGAACGGCATCTTTCAAAAAAGCGCTTCCTGCTCCTCCACAAACGGCTACCTTAACAATATTTTTCCCCAACAATGGTGTATGACGAATGCAAGGAACCGAAAAAACGGTTTTCAAACGATGTAGAAAAGCAAGTTCATCTGTTGGTATTTCAAGGTTACCCAATAGCCCCGCTCCTGCCCTGTTCCATTCATTTTCCAGAGGAATCAAATCATAAGCAGGCTCCTCGTAAGGATGAGCTTGTAACAACGCATTAACAACCGAATTTTTCAAATAACTCGGTAAAATTACTTCTATTCTGGTTTCGGGTTCGGTATGAAATTCATTTTGCTCGCCAACAAACGGATGGGCATTTTCTTGGGCTTTAAAAGTTCCTGTTCCTTCTACATTATAGCTGCACGAATCGTAATTGCCGATGCTGCCGGCACCTGCTTCAAACATTGCTTTCCTAACCTTGTCGGCATGAGCATGAGGAACAAAAGTAACCAGCTTGAGCAATTGATGAGACAAAGGTTTTAAAACTTTTGTATGAACCAATTGCAATTTTTCGGCAATTTTTTGGTTGACTCCATTCCAAAGATTGTCCACATTGGTATGGCCAGCGTAAATTGCCAAATCGTGTTTCAACGCAAAAATAACGCAACGTTCTGTTTCATTCTGACCAACAAGACGTTTTAACGAATTGAAAATCAAAGGATGATGAGCCAAAATAAAATTGCATTTTTTTCGCTTTGCTTCTTCCAATACTTCCATCGTAACGTCGAGACTAATCAAAATACCGTTAACTTCCATGAAAGGATCGCCCACTATCAGCCCTGCGTTATCATAAGCTTCCTGTAGCGCCAATGGTGCAAATTCTTCCAGAATATTGCAAACTGTTTGAACTTTCATGG
>ERZ795058.2317-NODE-2317-length-22804-cov-9.882544_pt1 | contig 22804 bp, 29 predicted proteins | sample MGYA00375142_ERZ795058 | MGnify/ENA primary metagenome ERZ795058 (study PRJEB30187, sample SAMN05720210) | activated sludge metagenome | isolation source: anaerobic digester from wastewater treatment plant | place: Japan | collected 2015-04-20 ... | reverse complement strand
TGTGCGAGGTGCCGCCGTAGATGCCACGAGTACCAGACGCAACACTCCGCAGGCTACGGATCGCACAGTCCAACACTGCTCCTGTGCCATTGGCTATGATATTGCGGGTATTACTCGTCACTGCGCTATCGCGTATCTCGATGTTGCGCTGCTCCAACACAACGAGACTGCCAGCCGGTTTCGCGACCGTCAGGTTATCTGACAACGTGATCGTGCCGTCACCGACTGCAGAGATGGTCGTGAGTTGCGTATCCACTCCGGCAGATGTGGTGCGAATCACACGCACCGCTCGCCCAACCTGCCACTCAGTGGTATCGGTGTTGGGATTGCACCCGGTAAGCCGACCCTGCACACTCAACACCGAGTCACCGATACCAGCGGCCGCAGTCGTTACGTACGCTGTTTCGACCGGCTGTGCGGCGTATAACGCCAGAGAGAGGTACTTCAGGTCGAACCCGCCAGTCGTTGGCGGATCAACGAACTGGATGATGTGGACCGCACCGGTCGGCAGCGGAACGCTCTCTGTACCACCAGTGACTTTGCCGAGCACAGCCACGTTCGTACCGACGATCGCGGTGTTTGCCTTCAGCCTCAGCCCATACACGCGGTTAGCGTTGTTGGCCGTATCTGTCAGTGTGAGTTCGCCTGGCGTGTTACCTGCTGCTGCGCCCGTGATCGTGATGCCAGCGATACCAGTAGTCCAGCCCGAGATAGAGCCGTCACAGGCTACTGCGTCCTCAACGTCAAACTCGACAACGTGGCCAGCCTGGATGACAACCGGCGAATCATCGAACGCGGCAATGGACGCAGGTGCAGACCCGGAGCCATCCGCAGCATCGTTCCAGGTCGCGAGCGTGGACCAGAGCCCGGAGCCCTGACTGTACCAGGTCGCCATGCGCTACCTCCCTACGCCCGCGCGAGCGTCACGCCGTAGAAGATCAACTCGTGCCGGATTCGTGTTACCTCAGCCGCTGCGATGGGTGCCCACTCAGCTTGCACACGGGCTGCAGCCACATTCACTGCGTCTGGATTGCTCACATCGACGTTGTAGCCTTTGGTCACCTCACGTAGCGCACCGGTAGCGGCAGCGTCCTTCTCGGCCTGAGTCGTTCCGGGTGCCACTAACGTTTGCGCCCCGTAGGCCAGCAGCACGTTAGCACGTAGCTCAGCCGGGATTGGGACGTGGAAGTACGCCGTCACATTGTTGTCACCTGCAGTCGTTCCGATGTGGATGTCAGCCATTAGCCCCTCACACCTCTCCACTTGAGCCAGACCGAAGTGATGTCCTGGCCGGTCGAGTTGGTTAGAACGAGTCGCATCGCGTCGGACGCGGCGATACGACGCCATCGCTTGACTGGATTGCCGGCCGACAACGCCTCTGTGAAGTTGTAACTTGGGTTGGTCTCGATGTTGGTCCCATTGTCGTATGATTGGTAGACTGCGAGTGCAGCGTCCGCGCTGGGAGCAGCACCGAATGTGAAGCCCCATGCGAGGTCTACGTACTTAGATGGCATTGTGCCCGGCTCAATCGTTACGATAGCGGTCGCGGCATTGGGCATCGTGGTTGCATCGCCCGCTGAGAACGTAAGGGTTGGGCTATCCCAGTCCTCATACGTTTGACCAAGACCAGTAGCGATGGAGGTCGTAATAGCAGTCTCTACATCCGATACAGCTGCCTCGATGCCTGCACTATCCATGTCAAGCCGAAACGCGGCCAGGCTGACATAGAACTCACCGGAAGCAACTGGGAACCCAAGATAGAGAGGGTCTGCCTCCCCGCCACCCGGGTCAGACGTTGTATACCCGTTTCCACCTGCGGCTGCCCAGTAGTCAGTGTACGCGGTAAGCGTAGTCGGAGCGTCCGGCACGATACCAGATAATGCGACTACAACCTTGTCATCGACCCGTTCACTGAGTGCAACACCCAGCAACTTGGTAGTAATGCTGCCAAGTTTGTCGGTCGAAACGGCCTTCGTCGCGTCTGTTGGGTCTACCACCACAGGCCGCCCATCGGTGATCCCTAAAGCACCTGGGGTGACTATGGTGACCATGCTAATCATATTGCTTGTTTCCGCCATGCTACCCGACCTCCTAATCCACACAACACCCCATGTGCTTACTGCCTATAAAGCAACCGCCTCTATAATACGCAAATAGCAGCATCATGTGATGCTGCTAGATAGCACACACAAAGGTTTTCATGTGCCTACACGTATCCTGCTTGGACGTGAGGACTAGGTAAGACACAGCCACGGCTCCCTAGTGTCCTCCCGGCGGGGAAACCACTCTTTGGGGCAAGTGGGTTGATCAACTAACGCTTCACTTCAGTCTAACAGGTTCTTATGGGAACGACTAGCCTGAGATAGCCTGCCACTTGAGCCAGACGGTGGTGATTGCCCTGCCGGAGCTATTGGTGAGTATGAACTTGAAGACCTCATGGGTCGCGATCCGACGGAATAGAGCGACTGCATCGCCTGCCGATACACCTTCCGCGAACGAGTGGACGGCTGTGGTCTCATAGCTGGTTCCACCATCATAGCTTCGGTAAATCTCTAGTGGGGCGTCACCGGTCGCGCTCGCATCGAATGTGAAGCCCCAAGCGATGTCGATGTAGGACGCGTTCGCAGCTGTCGTATCTAGAATCACTGTTGCCGTTGCTGCGTCCGGCATACTATCCCCATCGCCTGCACTGAACGTGGGTGACATCGCCACCCACTCCGCATACTTGCGTGGAATGGCGCTCGCTACCATGTCTACGTAATCTATGTTGCCCTGATCTATCTCTAGATCGGTCCCATCGCTTGTAACGACCGCGATACAGATAGCCGGCACCGTTGTCGGACGAACACCCGTCGTGTTGGATACCAGCGTGGGAGTTGTCCCATTCCACTGCAGATAGACGTAGTGGGTACCGACAACAGGAAGATCGAGTGTAAGGTCCTCAGTCAGAGTGACAACGCCCTTGACGAGCCAGACGCTATCCTCGGGCACCGTGAGTAGGGTGCCGGTCGCAGTGAGTTCGTTCGTATCGCCGACCCCCCAGGTTCGTAATGCGCCACCGTTGAATATCTCGTCGATGGTGTCTTGAAGGTGGTTGTATCCAACCTGGGGCACTGCAACCGTATCGGCTCGCAGATCGTTCAGCAGGGCTGGAATAGCGGGTGGCTTGTCGCCTCCCATCCCACCCACGAAGTCACGAGTGGAGTTCACATGCGATAGGGTTGCGTAGGCATCATTCGTGGGCACCGGCTCTGCCTCCTAATACCACGTCTCCCAGTCCGTCCCGTTCTGAGAAATCTTACGGACTGGCGTACCGTCGTTATCGAATGCGACAACGAGTGCGCCATCACCTAGTCGAGTGATGTCGCCCCTGTTCTCGGTCGCAGCCCCCAAATCCACCGGGTCCTCCCAGTCTACATCCAAAGCCGACCCGGACGCCACCCCACGCACATACCACATCTTATCGCTCGCAAACCCCAAGAAATGCCATAGGTTGAAGTCCGGCTCGTACCGTGCCCTGTATGCTGTGTAGCCCGAGATCAATGTCACCACATCACTCAACGTAGAGGTCACTGGCGTCGGTGGTATTGTACCAATACGACTGAACTCTAGCACTCCAATCTTAGTGATAGCACCATCGCCATACGAAGCAAGCACCCGACCGATCCCATCCTGATACAGACCAGGCCACCGAACATCGGGTATCTCGGCCAGCGTGATCTCCTGAACGGCACCTAGTATTGGATGTGTCACGAGCGAGATCGTAACGCCCTCATCGCCATCATCGACCCCCAGGAATAGGTGGTTCTCTGGATGAACCCACAGCCATTCGTGGTCTAGTTCAGTGAGTAGGTCTTCGATATGTGAGGCGAACGAGGGGATGACTTGATAGTGGTGGAGCCCGAACACTAGGTCATCGGTTGTCTCGGTCGGGGCGATGGCGTCGCCCTTGAAATCGTCTCGGTCGCTATCGGGATCGGATTCCGAGTCCGCTCCGTATTCGGTGTGGCTGAACTCGTTGACACCGGCTAGCCACCGAGCACGACCGTCTGCGTCCGTGTTCACAGACCCGACGTTACGAGTGGAAAGGGTTGTCTCATTCCGCTCGTACAGAGTCCATGACTCAGCCGCCGCTGCACGAGCCACTGGTGTGCTAGACGTGGTGCAGATTGATAGATAAGCACCATAGAGGATGGACTTGAATCCGAAGTCTGGTGCTGTGCCTGCGCCCGAGTGCGCCCAGTTCAGGCCGCCACATGGTCGAAGTGAGCCTGCGCGTACAATCACTGGGATGTCGGTTGTGCCGTCCTGATCACGGCCAGCCGAGAGCTTGTCTTCGGACGCTACAGGGAACTTCAGCAGGATCGGCACATGTGTTATCCAGCCCGCACCCGCTGCAAGCCCTAATGGTGTATCGTCCGCATCAGTCCAATCAGCCATCCCACTACCACCCATGTAGTCTGGATCGTTGTGTATTTGGCCGTAGAGGCCCTCTAGGCCCCAGGTGCCGATCCGTTGACCATGCCATGCGGAGAAGTCCATTAGCTCGTCCTGGAGCGCACCACAGTCGCTATTACGGCGTATCACGAACGGCATACCCCAGTTGGGCGCTACGTCCACACTCCGGCCAGGATCACGCACACCACGCGCTATGGTATGCCCGCCCATAGCCCAAAACCCACCATACTCTTCAGGCGTCTTGGCGACGCCCAGGAACTCGGGCTCGGACCCACAGGTGTAACGAGCCTCACCACCCGAGGAGACGGGTCGTTGGTCTGTAGACTCCACCCACACACCAGCCGTGGGCGCGATAAGCTGCATGTCATGTATGGTTGTCTGGTCCTCCCCGCCCGGCAAGCCAGACAACTCAATCGACGTGACACGCTCTAAGTAGGGCATCCCATCCTCGATAAGGTCAATGTCACAATTCTCGGATACCGCGTTCGCCGGCACATTCACTGTATATGCGACCGAGTTACCATGCACCTCGCAATAGAAGCCGTCACGCCGGTCCTCGGTGTCCATCATGTAGTTATCGGTCACTGTGTCATACTCGTAGTTCAACCGCACATGCAAGGTCCACGCCTCGGTCTTATCGGACGAGATAACGAACCGGAGCGTCTTGTAGAGTCGCCAGTCCGTCACGTCCTCAGACCAGGGCATGGTGCCGTACGCAGTATGGTCTACTGGATCTTCTTCGTCGCAGGTCACGTTGCCTGATGTCATATCGAACGGGCCGCCGATGACTTCGCCTGCGAGCAGGTGCTTCGTGGCCGAGAGCCGCTGCCAGTCGCCGACCCACTTCCACAGGTCTGCTTCAGCGATGCCTGGGTCCACACCTCCATACCAATCCTTATTGCGACGTGTAGGATGCCATGCGAGATCACGCCGGATTGCCGATGCATCCTCACCTTCGAAGTCTATGAGTGCTTCGAGCGTGTTCTGGCGCGTTACCGGATCGCTGGTCTCCACGTATTCCCACCAACTCGGCGGTGCCGCCTCGCCCCGATCATCCTGAGCCCACTGGACGCTTAGTGGACTCTGCACCCAGATACAGATTAGACCGTAGTATGGACCACCGTGCTCGTCGTGGTCACCCCAGTCGCCAGTGTCGATCCCAACGGCATCGAGTGCTCGATCATGGAGCGTCATCGTATCGTCCGCCGTCGGTAGATCAAGTGCTTCGAGTGTGCTGGTCTTGAATGTGACTTGTATCACATCGTCCTCTGAGTTTGGAACAAGCCTATCCTCATAGCGACTCGTCTTCTGAAAGCTCATGGAGTAGGAGCCTGGAACGGTCAGTTCAAGAGGGTCGCTGTAGGTTGTGTCTTGGATGTACTTCTGGTCGTCGGCGTCCCACACCATACTCTGGTCGATGAAGTGGGTTGCATACGCCTTCAAACCAGCCCCACTAGTTAGCGTGGTCATCTGGTCGCAGGCGACCAGGTCGATGCCGATGGAGGTGGAGGCCTGGATGAACTCGTTCTCGGTCCACGCACCGTCATACTCCTCATCTTGCGCGGTGCTCCCCGTGACCGTCCCGGTCATATATCCGTCGCCGAATGTGTACGTCGAGTGGTCTTCGTGCAGGTACTTGTCCTCGGACCCAGACGCCCGGAAGCCTGCGCCATACTGATCGCTGAGTCTGTAGGAGAGCGTCCACGCCTCGCTGTAACGCTCGTAGTAGTGCTCCAGCGGAAACGGAGGCGGCGGAGTCGTATGGTCCCACTTGCCGCCCTCGCCCCAACTCATCTGGAACGTAGCCTGCGGGAGCGACGGCGAGTTGTAGGAGATGGTGTCATAGGTCGTGTTGACGCACGTCACGGAGACCGGCACATCGCCGACCCATGAGTACTGGTCGCGTAGCTGGTGGACGCAGGTCGCGTGCGTACGTGCCGGCGTAGTCTCCTCAACGACGGCCTGCGCGAGCGGTATGGGGTCCCACTCAATCGCGTAGGGCAGGTCGAATGAGGACCCGCCAGTGTTAGCCAGCGTTAGCACGAGCAGATCCCGGATCCAGTAGGACCAGTTGAGGGCTATCCACTCGACATCCACCGTCGAGCCAACCGTTCGGGTTATTTTGAAGCCGCGAGCAATGGCTTTATATGGTTTCGCTGTATTAGGTGGATTACTGAACGCTGCAGGGTAGCCAGGGATGGAGCTGCCCATCCCGCCGACTTCGTTCCACTGGAGCAGGACAGTATCCCACTCATACCTCGCCGAGACCGCCTCCAGACGAACGGACGCGGCGCCGAGTGACACGACCTGCGTGTAATGGCTATCAGGGTGATCGAAGTGAACTTCGATGGCGTAGGGCGTAGAACCCGAGGTCCACGTATGCCACCCAGGATTCAGTGCGGGCAGCGAACCGCTACATGTCAGGTCGCCACTCGTCTGCTGCGTGATCGCCATCGCTACACCACCCAGAACTGGTGCATGTCATCGCACGGGCAAACTTGCTGGGTGCATGGGTGGGCGTCAGTTGCTAGTTGGACGGACTTGTCGAGGATTGACCCGATAGGCTCTCCTAGCATGTAGCACCGGTAGGCGGTGCCTGCGGTGTCCACCGCGATATAGTCCATGCCGGTCCGGCAGAGCATCCCGCGCGGATCGCACTGGTGCTCGGCCACATCCACACCAGGGCGTGGGTAGGTGCGCCTACGGTACGTGCCCCAGTAGGGCAGCAGGTAGGCATCGACACCACGGTTGCGTAGGTCCTGCACTACGTCCGCTGCCCGCGTCGTATCGTCAGGCGGGTAGGCCACGACGCTCACAACGCCCATGCGGACCCCGAGCGCCTCGATCCTGCGTCGGTGTCGGAGAAACTCAGCGACTGTCCAGTGATGCGGATGATAGCTGGCCGCGACCGCTACATTCGGTCGGCATGCTAACTGCTCCCATACATCCAACGGCGCGATCAGGTTGGATACGATATCCACACGGTTATACTTGGCTAACTCCGCCACGATCTCCACTGTGTCCGGGTCACTCATAGGCTCGCCGTAGCACACCGACAGATACAGCGGCCCGACGGTTTCAGACAGCCAGCAGAACCCATCGAGCAGATCCTGTGGGTCCGCTCCGAGAGCGGGCTGACCGGCCCTCGTGCCGGCGTTATTGCAGTACGGGCACGGCGGCTCCATGTTGCATGAGGCCGGTGCCATCCACGTCACACGCAGCCGGCAGTCCTCGTTGGCGAGTCGTATGCCATTCCAATGCTCACGTTTGGGCTTCTTAGCGGGGACTGGGATAGGCGGCTCGTCCGTTGGTCGCAAGGTCCGGGCCGCTTCCAATATAGTGCCCGCCCTATCTCGCCAACGCTCGCCCTGCAGGTCCATTACGCTCGGGCTGATATAGCGGTCGTAGTCATTGATGGACTCGATCACAGCCTCGACGAACCGTTCAGGCGACGCCATGCGAACGTAGGGCCGGCCTGCTAGTGGCTCCACGTCGGGCGTGGTCACCGTCCATAAGCCAGCCGCTAGGTAGTCGTAGTACTTGATGGGATCGACCGAACGGCACAACTCGCCCTGGAATGGGATCACACCTACCTTAGCGGACGACATCGCGGACAACGCATCGCTATGCGACAACTCGCCACGCGCCTCAGTGTTCTTCCAGTCGGGTAGGTTGTCGTACCTGCCAATGAGGAGGCCGCTCAAGCCAGTCTCATCGAGCAAGTTCAGCACATGCCAGTTCAGCCACGACCCATACAGGTAGCCGCTATACACCCAGTCATACTTCTGTGTTAGTACTGGGAACGCCCAGTCTGGGCCAGCGTTAGGGACAAGCAATGTGTGGAGTGCCCCGAGCCTAGCAGCCCGTGCTACAAGTGATGGTGCGCTACACGTCACAAGACTCGCGATGCGAACTAACTCAGCCTCCATCGCCAACTGATGTGGCTGTAAGTCCCCACGCGCTACGAACCCATCCCAATCATCAAGCAGGTCGTAGATGACAACCGCACCATCTTGCCGAAGCCTGTCTGCAAGCGGTGCATACTCAGGCAAGCAACACAGGCATGCGTCGACGTTCTCGATGTCACGCGCGTGCACAAGCTTCACGTCATGCACTGTGCGCGCTATCGTATCCAAGCGGTTATGGTAGAGCACTTCGTGCCCGAGCCGCACGAAGGCGCGGGCGAGTCCTGGCGGTCGCTGCGCCCCACCACAGTCCGTGTATCGACACCCACTCAGTATCGCTATCTTCATTGACCACACCCCACACAATCAGACCAACGGAACCCACATTGCGGGTCTCTGCACTCCCACGTATGCTCACCCGTGCGTTTGATGCCCTTGTGGTTCCTGTCATGACAATGAGGACACATACCTGCAACCCCTACAACAACCGGTAACCCACCCTGCTGTCTCTTCCCGCAATCTGGACAATCTGCCATCTCATAACCCTCCACACATGGAAATGACACTGCCAAGTGCATTGTAACACCTGGCAGCGTCAGTAACCTAAAGGCCATGCTCGGTCAGAAAGTGCTCGGCCATCTCCTCCAAAACAGCACACCCGCCATCGGGCGCAGTGAAGACAGCATCATACTCATCGGTCGTACCAAACGAGTTCTCAGACCAATGCCCGTCAACAGCCTCATCATCGCCGCGTCGAAGCAAAACCAATAACCCACCAGACTCCCGAATACGTGCCCGTTCGTCTGGCATACGAACATCGTCTATGACAATGAGGTCCGTAGGCTCAGTTTCCTCATCGAGTTGGTCGAAGAGGATTTGGGTCCAGATGTCGGGGCAGGCGTCACGGCCAAAGTCTCCGATAGCTTTGAGTAGGTCACGGCCTGTTCGAACGCCCCGTTTGTTCTTGTCTAGGTTGTCCCAGTATGGGACGGACAGCAGGTAGCATTGGGAGTAGGGGAACTCATTGAACTGATCCGACAGTGGCTTGTCCTTGTTCTCACGCAGGTAGGATTCGTCCGGTATGATGTGCCGGTACCAGGAGAGTGCAAGGCTACGCACCCCGTCCGCGAACGCGTACTGCTTAGCACCCCGTGTCTTGATGATGTAGTCGGCCACGGTGGATTTACCAGACCGCTTCCTGCCTCCCAATCCAATGATCATGCTATAGCCTCCTCAGAAGACGGTATCTGCGAGCCCAAGCACTCGGTCAGCGTATCCCCAACTCACGGGTGGCGGGTAGGTGCCCCCATTGTAGCCAGCCAACGCAGCACGGTAGTCGCCGCCCTTGCCCTTGAGTCGCCATCCAAGTTCGTCCAATCCGGTCGCGATGTTCTGCTCGATGCCGTAGATACACTTCCCATGCACCTGGGTCAGCCCATAATCGTTCGTTGGGCTGGCCGCATTGATGTTGTAGCCGGACTCAACCTTGATTAGCGCGACGACTACTTCTGGCCTCAGCCCGTTCATGCGGCTATAGCGGGCGATGTTCCAGGCGATGTCGTAGACCTGCTTATCGGTTAGATGGGAGCCCCACTCCATGATGCGGGGTGTGATGGACGCTGCGACCCCACCGTCCTCCTGCAAGATCATTTGGAGCCTAGCCTGACGTGTTATGGGTGGCTTCTGGCCGCGTGTAAGTGGCTCCTGAACTACTGGCCCTGGGTCTTGCGGCTGGTCTACCTCACCGGCCAGGACGGCCTCCTGCATTCGAGTTGGGTAGCCAGCCTGCTCACGTTGAACATCGGTTAGGTAGCTAGGGGCCGTCCCCCCAAGCAGTGTGCTAGCGATTGCCATAACAACTAAGCGACTCATACCTACCTCCTCAGTAATCTCGCCTTCTGGAATGCGGTCTGAACTGCCTGCTCTATGCACAGGAAGCTGTCCACAACCTCAACATGGACAGCGACCGGAGCATCACCTGGTGCTTCCTCTATGTTTGCCCTGCATTTCGCCTTAGCGGCCTCCAGAGCGTGTTTGGGTGGGTCTGCACCCTGATACTGCCAGAACGTGTAAGACGGCTCCCTGCAGGCCTTAGCGGCCACTACGATGGTAAGACGTGTGTGTCGCACTCCAACTCCCCCATCTGGGCACGTTGTGTGATTGGTGCCCAGTACTGCTCGTCGATCTCGGACGCAATCCACACTCGACCTGACTTAGCTGCTACGTATGGGATGGTCCCACTGCCAGCGAACGGGTCATAGACTGTCTCACCTGGACTAGTCAGCCGGTCAATGAAGTGCTGAGCGACCTCCTCATGCTGCGCCCACGGGTGGCCTGACTTCTTGGCAGTACTGTGGACATCAACAACATCCGTAACGAAGTTACGGTCACGACGGTAGCCATTGACAAACCAGAGTAGTGGTCGGCCAACTGGCTCAACCCACTTACCTGGCAGTCTCCGTGCTGGCCCGTAGAGTCGCACGTAGCACAGCCACCAGTAACGGAGGTGGGTGGATAGCCCTTCGAGCGCGTTACGGATTGAGTTGTGGCCGATGTAGGTTACGAGACTGCAGCCGGGCTTGAGGACACGGGCAGCCTGCTCGCTGAGGTTGGTGTAGGTTGCGACCGTCCCAAACTTATCATCCCACGGGGGATCGGTTAGGATGAGGTCGATGGAGTCATCGGCCAGTAACCTCATCGCGACCTGAAACTCCATTGGCAAGAGTTCGTTAGCTACTACCACTGTGTACGCCCACTAACGACTAAGTACCACGCCAAGAAGATGAGGATGAGGATGACCCACCCAAGAAAGGTGCGGAGCCGGCAACGCCACGGGAACGACATGGCAATCCCACCACTATAGACGCTACTCATCGCCCGCACCCATCGCGATGAAGAACCATACCCAGCCGAAGAACGCGGCAGCTATGATCATACCACCCAAGAACAGGATCGCCGTCATATCAATCGGACCCCCATTGCAGGACGACCGCCTCGGGCCCAATTAGCACTATCGGCTCCTTAGCCACATCCCACTCAATCTCTCTGACCGCGCCCCAGTCTTCCTGCCACCTGAACCCACCCTTCTCGACTCCTAGCCGTGCCCTCAGCATAGCCCGTGCCTCATCGACCGAACGGGCCATGACACATGCGAGCCCGTTACAGTGGCATTGGAGAGCCTCTACGTCAGGCCACACATAGAGCTTCATGTCATCGCCCGAACGCGGGATGAACGACTTGATCATGGTGTCACCCATAGCTAGTCCTCCCCCTCCGCAAGCATGGTCTCGATCCAACCTTTCAACAGGTTCACCGTGCCGGGTGGCAGCACTATGCGGTGGCTCACGCTCGTTCCGAAGTACGGGAGCGGCTTCATGAAGTGTATGGCGAATGCACCCGACTCCAATCGCTTGATCGTCACCGTAGCAGCCTCTGTGACCTCAAACTCATCATCGTTGATGGTGATGGAAACAACGTTCTGTAGCTCATGTGGTAATGTGGTAGCATCCGTGTCCTCCTCCCCCTCCGTTCCGTCCAACCCTAACTCCCGTAGCCGACCAAGTGCAACCTGACACGCGTCCTTGACAGTCCTGAACATCTCAACCATGTAGTCTTTGGGTGTGTCGGGCGTAAGAGCCTCGACCGCATCTGTGAGCGCAAGGATGTCCGAGTCTGGGAAGATCGTCTCGCCTGTGACACACTCACAGTTCAACTGACCTAACGTAAGTGCTAGCAGCCCGTAGTGGAGTCTGCTGATCTGGGCCTCAAACGGTTGCTTCCTGAACTCCGCGACCAGCAGTTCATTGTCAAACTCCGCGTCGAACCACATGTGGCCCTCCACTAAATCAGGCCCAGGTAGACAAGCCAAGACACGTGACCATGCTCACATCCGCCGTCGGGTTCGACCCAACAGCCGTCGGTCGCCTCACACCCACCGCGCTCATCCCACTCCATCAGGTCAGCGAGTGAGGGTTGATCTACCGTTGGCTCCACGAAGTCATTCATCTTCTGCTCCTCCGGTCCCGCCTCTAGGATATCTAACCGCTTGTCCAGTTCACGCAAGTCGTTCCCGTTTGACATGATAAGCACCACGAACAATGCGCTCATCAACACGAGTGCTAGGATGCGTTCAGGCCGGACGATGTAGTTATCGTTGCTCAGATTTGCCATTGCATCACTTCCAGTCGCCCATGCGGCCAGTCACGATACCGGTCGTATTCTTCGCGCCACGCTTCGATGCACTCCTGCTCGGTGCTACACATCAAGGTTTGGGTGCGGCAAGCTAGGTTCGCCTTCGGCATATCGACCTGCACAATGACGTAGTAGTCATCGCGCCCGAGTGTTGGACCATAGGCTACAACACAGCACTCAGCGGCTATCTCACCTCCGTCGCCCTCGCGGGCATTGCCGTAACGGACCTTCGTGATCATGGCCCTGATCGCACCATCTGCCTTCAGGTCAGTCATGTTCACGGGCCATACTCCTAGCTACCTGCTCCTCATCGACCACAGCGTATTGCAGCCAGCCTAGCCAGCCTGCATCGTCCCATACATCAACGAACCACCGTCGTTGGGTTGGGTTGTAGACAACACGCAGACAGCCGTCATCACGATACCCCAGTGCGCCGTGCCGCTTCTCGTCTTCGAGCGCGGCAATGATGTCCTCCTCAGTTACCATCTCTACCCCCCTAATACGTCAGGCGGGGGGCCAACAAGCCACCCCCCGCCCACACAGTCGCTTACCAGCCCTCATCGTCCTGAAGGTAGGCGTCCCAGTCGCCCATGCCCATCGGCATGATGAGGTGCATGTAACCTGGCAACCCATCCATCTTGAAGACGAACGGGTTGTCCTGCTCCTTGTACTCGACCTGCACCACACCGGTCGGCATACCCTCCAGCATCTGCTTGAAGTACCGCTGGTTGATACCGATGGGGAGCCCATCGTCCATCCCACTACACTCGGTAATGACCTGCTTAGCGAGTCCGGCAACCTGGGACTTAGCCATCATGCGGATCGAGCCACCGGTCGCGTACAGCCCGATCTTGTTCCCATTGTCCGACGCAATCGGGGCAAGCACCTTGAGCGCAGTGAGCATTGCATCCCGATCAAACGTCATCGTCCTGGTGTGGGTGCTCGGGATGATCCGATCCCAGTTTGGATACACACCCTCGATGTGGCGGGTCTGCACGAACCCAACACACCCCGTATCGGCCAGCACATAGAACCGGACCTGGGTCTCGCCGAACTCAATCCTAACCGAAGTGCCTGGCATCGACTTCTTGCCGACTGACTTGACGAGCTTGATCGTCCGCTCGATTGCAACGTTCGGGACCAGTCGCTCGTAGTCGGAGTAGCTAGCATCGTATGGCATATCGAACGACTCAACCACAAGCCGATACCCGTCGGTCGCGACCGCAGTCAGGGCAGGGCTCGTGTCTCTCCCAATGAACAGGACACCCTGCAGCACCTTCCGAGGATCGTCCTTGCTGGCCGCAGCCCCCACACGAGTCATCCAGTTCACGAACTGAGAGGCGGGGACCTCAACTACATGCGTGTCCTCACCCAGTCCAGGAAACCGTGGGAACTCCTCGCCCGGCAAGCCATTCAGCTTAGCCATCCCCACATACACCTCATGCCGATCAGTGTTGTAGACCTCGATCTCCGTGTCCTTGCCAACACCCTTCAACACGTCCCGCAGCAACTTGAACGGGACCGTGCAATCTCCACCCTCAACAACCACACAGTCCATGCTAGACTCCGCACCGACCTCAAGATCGTAGGCCGCCACCAGCAACTTCCCAGTCTCGGGCTCAGCAGCCAACAACACATTACCAAGTACCTGGAGCGTGGACCGCACACAAACACACGACCCTACCCGATTGACCGCCTCCGCCAAAGCTCCCGCTCTTACCACTACACGCAAACTAATCACTTCCCCTCTCAAGATGCTTAGGAGTATATACTCTAGGCTACGGTAACGTCAAGTGCTTAGCGAAAAGGAGTCGTTTCCACCACGGTAGGCTGGTTAGGATGGTGGTTAGGTAGTTATCGACTTCGAGTGCTACTTGGTCGGCTAGTTGGTCGCAGAGGAGTTCATGGGTACGGGAGATCATGGTGATTGTTTCGGCTCGGGTTGCTGGTTCATCGAGTCGGGTGCCGTCGCTAATTCCGTATTGGGTTGCCCAGTTGATGTGTGAGTTGGGTTCTGGGGCTGGTTCTGATTCGGTAGGTGCATCTTCTTCGGCTGCGTAGTCTTCGGGGAACCACTTACGGCCAATATAGCTGAGTCGGGTATTGGCTTGTAAGTGTGGTGTGTATCGAAAGCACATTGCGGACGCTAGGTTAGCTGGCTTAGTGCCGTCGAGTTCGATGTCCATGCTTGTGGGTCCAAGCCCGAGCCAGTTACGCCATTCGGGCGGTGCGGTCGTTGTGGCTTGGTTACTGATGTGGTTCTTACGGAGCCCATCCATGCCGCGATACCAGTATTTGAACCGTAAGGCACAACCGGATAGTTGCCGACCAGGACCGAACCAGCCGTTGGGTCGATCCCCACCGTCGGTTCGATCAACTCCACATAGGTAACGGAGCTTGAGGAGATCGCCCTTCCAGCCGCCACCGTAGTGAGTTGTGCTCGCATCCCACGCGTAGCTGATTGCGGACTGCTCAAGTTCAATACGTGTGATGAGTAGTCGCGGGTCGATGTCTACTTCCTGTGCGACTTGATCAATCATCTCGACGCATGAGGGCCAGTAGAGTTGGATGCCCTGACCGTGTGTTTGCCACCATGCATAAGGATATGCACCCGGCAGTGGGTTGTAGCACTCAATCCATGCTTGCGGGATCACTACCATGTTCATCACTCCCCTGATGCGGTATTACAGTGCGTGTGCTGGGTTCCAGTACGAGATCGCATACGTCACGCCCAACGATCCTGGCGTTGCTGCCTGAGCAGGCGTATGCAAGCGGACCAATCAGTGCTTGCAGCCTGGGGTTGAGCCAGACAGACTCGACACGCGCCTGCTTAGCTGTCGCACTACCTGCGCCCTGTATGCCACTATGGCGTGTCCTCGCGGCAGCGTAGCAGGCAGTCTGCCAGTCGATGCGCTCCCACCCTGCGAGTATCAGCGGGTCGTAGACCTCGTGCGCGTAGCCCGACAGTAGCACCGCACCCGGCGCGGCGAGCAGCGCGGAGACCAGTGCGGCGTGGAGGTCAGTGGCCCGCATATCATGCCCAGCGGAGTCTCGATTATCGTAGCCGTCCGCAGCGCGGCTCTCGCCGACATACGGCGGGTCACAGTAGCAGAACCCGTCGTCGGTGCAGTAGCGATCAATGACCGTCAGCGCGTCCGCGTTCTCGATCTGGACGTGCCGTAGCCGCTCGATGCACATTGGCAACACGTCCTCGACACGGCTGAGTAGCTTCGAGCAGCAGCTAGCCATGCCACGGTTCGAGGTTGTAACCGAAGTGCTCAAGCTAGAGCCCCAATTACCCGAGAATGACGTAGCCGCTACGTACCACCACTTCCACGCTCGCCGCACCGGGTCCGGCTCATCCTGCCACGTTGCCTTGCAGTCACGCCACAGTTCGCGGCCATACTCACTGAGTCGCGCCAGCCGCATGAACTCGTCCGGCTGGTCGCGCAGGACGCGGAAGAACCCGGCCACACCCGAGTGAAGGTCATTGATCGTCTCGACCTCGGCAGGCTCTTTCCCGAACAGCATGGACGCGGCCCCGCAGAACGGCTCCACGTAGGTCCGGTGTGATGGTATGAGCGGTCGGAGCTTGGCGACCATGTTGCCCTTGCCACCATACCACCCGAACGGTGCGCGAGACCTAGCCAATGTTACGCCTCCTCGTTGTCGTGCAGAAACTGGCGTATATGCAACACAAGGCTCGTTGTGTTGCAACTATTCGGACCAACCGAACACTTGTCACTTAGAGGCGAACAGGTGGGCTATCGTCCCCACCATCCTCCGCTAACGTCTGGCCGGTCAGTTCATGGTAGTGATCCACTGCACATCCAACTTCATACTGCCAATGCTCGATTTGCTGCTGGAAGAACTTGATGTTCTTACGAAACTTGGCGACCTCCTTACGAATGCAGTCGGGGCACGTAGCCTGCCCGGATATGCAACCAAAGTCGGGCGCATCCAGCATCAACTTCCCGCACATGGTGAGGTTGGCCCACCCACTTGACAGATGGATAACCCCATCGCGCGGTGGGGGCTTAGCTAGCTCACGCAGCAGATAGAGGACCGCCTGTAACGCCCACTGCAACTCCGGCACTAGGCGGGTCTCGACGCCTGGCTTCAGACTATCGTCGAACTGCGGATAGTCCATCTCTTCGTTGAGCCCGTCCACAACGCCCTGCAACTGGTTACGCACGAACGATACCAGGGTAGCTTCCCGACCACCTTGCCTACCGAAGCTCTGCCAATACTCATCAAACGCCGAATCAAGGTCCCCCATCCCGGAATCATCGTCACAATGGCTGTTATGGACCCGGTAGTAGTTGGCCGCAGCATCGTGTACTGCTTGCAGTGCATCGCGTATCTCGTTGCCGGGGTTCTTACTCATCATCGCACTCGCCCGCCCCCATTGTCTGAGCTTCTGCACTCGTCGCCATGTCAATCAGTTCCGCCAGGTAAGCACCCGCTACATTGAAGCTAGCCAACTTCGTATCAGCCTCGCTCGTTGTTTACCTTAACGTAGTAGTGACAGCCGTCTGGCGATGTGACCCCCAAGCAGGTTGGGTAAGGCTCTGCTGCTAACAGCCAATCTGGCAGCATACTGAGCCTCCGCACGTAACGTTTCAGTGTCATCGTTTATTCTCCCTAATCGCACCAGAACCTCTGCCGCCTCTGGCATGAGTTATTAGCGCTGGTCAGTGTCGGTGTCGCGATATGGCTCGTCAGTGACCTGGACAGATTCAACGCACCAGCCTGGCGTGACACGAATCCTATCCCAGTCTGCTACGATAGCCTCGCAAACATCGAGCGGTTCAGGCTCAACCCCTTCGAACGTCGCGACAACGTGACGCGCACCAGGAGCACGGTAGCCTGTACGGATGACCGCGTATGCCTTTGGGAAGCTATCCAACTCCCTCAGTGTCAGAATATGGTATGACGGACATGACCCCCAGTAAATCCCCACTCTACGGTCAGGCTCTACCACTTCGGTATGCCAGCGCTTCGGGTCCAGGAGACAACGCACCCAGTATGGCAAGGCGTCAACTCGCCGGCAGTGATCATCCACATCCTCGCGTCTCCACCTCTCCACCTCGTTTCCCATGTGTGCATTTACCTCGTCCTCCATGCTAATCATCTCCTATCACTAGGAGTATATAGCCTACGCTACGGTTACGTCAACACTTTAGTATTATGGTGTTGGTAGTTTCCCGGTGATTGCGGCGTTGATTCGGTTGCACAGGTCGGTTCCGAGTAGTGCATTGATGTTGTCAGGGTCGAGGTGGTCGGTGATGGACTCCCACAGTTCGGTTAGCAGGCCGTAGATAGCTCGGCCTGCGTTGAGTCGGAGTTGTAGGTCACGGACACGGGCGGACTCGATGTGCTGCTTTGAGTCGTTGAACCAGTTTCGTAGCCGGTTCACTTCCTTAGCCTTACGGACCTTAGCTTCGGGTGTATCGTCTGGCATTGCATCGACAGCCCGGAGTTCAGACTCGAACCCTTCGAGCCCGCACCATACAAGTGTTATGCCGTAGTTCGCGTTGAACTGCTCGGTCGATGCCTGTAACGCGGCAACGTCCGCGATCAGTGACTCAAGCATTGTGTTGTCCCCTGTCTTGGTGCTGGATGACGCTACGCACTCGTTCAGTTCGTTCAGGACTTGTTGTGCGAGTGCGGCCATCTGGATGGCTTGCATCGACGTGAACACGCCATCGCCCAGGCAGGCGTTCTCATTGAATACGTCGTCTTGGTAGCGAGCTGACGACGTGGAGTGATTCCCCACCAGCCGATTACTGACGGCGTCTCGCCAAGCCCTGGAAAGCCGACGGTGACAGTGCAGGTCCACGGGCGATAGATCGAGAACCACGCCCGGGTCACCCGAACAACCGTAGTTGGGCGGACGGTGTGACGGCAGGCTTCGGCAGAGACGGGCAGTCTGCAGGGTCGGTCGCGACCAGAAAGAGGAACTCCGTGTTGCGCACGTGGCTTACCCTTCCCACCTTCTCCCCGTCTGGGTTGTAGATCCCTATCTTCGCCCCAACGTACCTTGCATGCTCGTTCTCGATGACCCTTACCGTGCCGCGTTCAGCTAGGACCTGTTCGAGGTCATCGCGACTGATGTACCCTTCGTTGTTGAACGAGACGACCAGGACGCGTGCCCGGACTCGTCGTATGACGTCGGCCAGGGCAGCTCGGAAGCGAGGCTTCGAGTTGAAGACACTCCGCCGCTCACGGCAGTCCACGCGCTTGCAGGCGACTCCGTATGTCGGGGGCTTGTCCCACATAACGAGCGTCTCCCATATGTGATAGTTGGCTAGATATGAGTGTTGGTTGTACGGCGGGTCCAGGTAGGCCACGTCGCACTCGACGCTTGAGGCAGCCTCAGCCGCCTCGGAACACAGGGCAGTACCCTTGCCATAGGGAGACCTGGGCAGGAGCTCGGGAACACGTAGCTCAAGGTCCTTGCTAGCTCGAGGTGCCCAACTCTTCAGATAGGCCATCTGAAGACCCGTGGTGGAGTCGACGCGGTCAGCTGCCTCCATGAGCGACACGAGCAGAACCGCCTCAAGCTCCTCAGGGAGGCACTTAGCAGCGATCTCCTCCCTGATAGCATCGATGCGCTCCCCGTTCTTCGGGTGGAAGAACCGCGAGCGTATGCAGAAGGTCTCCGTGAAGTACCCTGGGCGCCCAGGCAGAGTACGGAGTTCCCGGATCAGCCTGTCGGCATCTGGAAGTACCTCTTCCCGGTCTGCTTGCACGTAGCACAGAGCGAGGGCATGCGCGTAGTGGTTGTGATCATTAGCGATGACTGTATAGCCTCGCCCCTTCAGAGCGTGCCCTACGCGGGACGTGCCCGAGAAGAGGTCAAGGACTGTGCGTGCATTTGGTACCGATGCCACAGCCTGCACTATCCCGGGCAGGAGTGCTCGCTTGGACCCGATGTACTTGACCAATCGAGTTACCTCACTTGCTAAACTGCATGGTGGTATCGCGACGCCAGTCGTCCCCTGTCAACAGCCATTGAACGAGCCCGTTTGCCAGGCGCAAATACTGCTCGCACGCACACAGGTAGTGCATGTCGAACCACGCGAAGTTCTTGAGCCTGTCCGACTGCATGCTGAAGCTGACATGGTACTTGTTCCGATAGTGGATGAACGCTCCATTCGCCATTACTATGAGCGAGCATCGAGTGTACCGGGGAGCCACTTCGAGATACTGCATCATCTGGAATGACAGGCGCTCATGCGCATTGCCGTCGACGTGCCTGCCCTTGCTCGACTTGCCTGACTTGTACTCCAGCAGGAGCTTCTCGTGCAGCATACCATCCTGCTCCAGTACCACCGTGCCGTCGAACTGCGTGGTCTTGTCGGAGTACAGGAGGGGATATCACGTCGGAGCGTCTGGACGATGCGGGTAGCGACATGGCATGTCCCGAGAGAGTGGGCAAAACGGGTATAGTTCGCCGAGGGGTATACCAGAGAGGCCAACCCCAGGTGCGCCACTCTACGCAGACGCTGGAACACCGGGGTGTCAACAACCGCCGTCTCTAGCTTCGTGAGCTCGATCCGTCCGTGTACCGGGTCGGCGATGTGTCGATGCGGCGCTAGGTCGGCGCGGTTAGCCACTGCTTCCCCACCCTGACCACGAGTCCAGCCTCCTCTAGCCGCTTTCGCGCATCGTCGGCCGCCTCTGCGAGTTCGGGCTTGGTATCCTGCAGAACCTTCTTCGCATTCTGGAACTCGTAGCCGTCCACTTTCAGGAGGTAGTCCAGAGACGCCACTAACTCGGCCCAGTCAGGCGGCTCCATCTCGTCCTTGGGGACCAGCAGACGCTGTGCAGCCTCGAGGCGCTCTGCGACCTTAGGGTGCAGCTTGCGATCATCCGCAGACTGCTCGCCAGCGGAATAGAGACGGAAGTAGTCGTCGGCTAGAGCAGACGAATATGGCCCTCGTCGGTACCAACTGAACCGGTACCCGAGGTCAACGCCCAGCCGCTGGCCCAGGTACACTGCCTTCTGCATCATGAGACGCTTGTCGAAGTCGTCGACTGAGGCTTCGACGCCAAGACCCTCGAGGACCAGCTTCAACGCCAGTAGCCCGTTGTCCACGGTGCTCGCCCCTCCCTCAGGCAGCGGTGTATACCACTCTGACACATTCAAGCGCCAACAGGTTACCCCTCTCTGCGGAAGGAGGTGCCCGCATACTCGCCCTCTGTGGGCGCATAGCGTCTGATAGCCTCTGCCTCACCTGGGAATCTCTTCACTAGCTCGCTCACGCGAAACTTGCGTTCAAGCCATGTCCTTCTGTTCCCCTCGATGGCCTCGTCTGCAACGCTGGACGTCGGCACGGGCACGTATAGAGTACGTCCATCGTGCGTCAGCCTCGCCCACACCAAGGAGCCGGCCCTGACCTCACACACTGCTGCACCACTGCCCGCAGCAACGCTAGCGACTGTGAGCCAGAAGGCCGCCACAAGGCCCTCGAAATCCCGTCCCCCAGTCGCGCTACCACTCGGCAGGCCCGTCTGGGACTCACCTGCCCTGAAATCCTCCATTTCGCGGGCGATACGCTCAAGCTCGGCGTGACTCTCCATATTGCAGTCCCTCATCTACTCACCTTCCTCGGGAGGACAGCGCGCAGGACCTAGCCACTCCAGGGTGTCTCTTCGGTGGACCTCGGCGCACACCTCCCCACTCACTCGACTCCTGACCTGACAGGCACTACTCGGCGGCCTTGTCCATACCGGACCGCCTGGGCCCACGGACCTCGTCGCATCCCCAGCAGAGCCGGCCCGATCTGCCCTTCCGCATCACCACCCCGAAAGGACCCACCATGGCGCTCCTCTCCACCGACGACCTCGAGACCATCGACGCTATCCAGCGCGAGCCCATGGAGGTGTGGGGCGGCCGGACCCTCTGGGTCTGGGGCCTCTCCTTCCGCCAGTTCACCCGGCTCCTCAGCCAGTCCAGACAGTCTCCGCGATAGAGGCCCTCGGTCACTGTTCGCCTCCTTCGCTCTCGCCCGCGCACTCCGCCAATAGCAGCAGCGCGTACCCCGCCAGGTCGCGCAGCGTGTCGCGCACCGACTCGTCGCCATGGTCGATCGTCCGCCCGAGACAGGCCGCGCGCGTCAACGTGTAGAGCCGGCTGGCCTTGTCGTTGATGCGGATCGCGTTCTCGAACAGCGTGTCCCGCAGCTGGCCGGTGCGTGCCTTGTAGCTGTCGCCATACGCCGCGCCCTTGCGGAGCACGAGTTCCACGACGGCTGCGGCCTCGGTGTCGAGGGCGGCGCGTTTGGTCGGTCGCGCGTTGCCCTCTCGGATCACCGCCGCCTCCGCGTCATAGTCGAAGCTGACGAAGACGCGCTTCCTCTTTGTGTTCATTGCGGCCCCCCGCTCACTCGACTTGCCGCCACGATGGCAGCGATGATGGTGACAGCCACCATCGTGCCGTAGAACGGCCACAGACTTCGTGACCCTAGGGTCCTCAGCCATCCATCCACGCGGTCACTGACAGGGGTGGTGCTCATCGCGAACTCCCCAGACTGGCTGTTCGTCTCGCCTCTGAGACGAACGGCATCGTAGAGCTCTCGGAAGAGGCGCTCCTGCCTCAGGTAGTATGCGTCCAGCCCCCAGAACGCGATGGCTGGCAGTGCCCCGACGAGCAGGTATGCGGGGGTCGCGTCCTTGGACCCAAGGGCGAACAGGCCTGTCACGAGGACTACCGTCCAGCCCTTGTACGCGAACGAGTTGGACGCCAGTCGCGTTACGATCTGCTGTATGAACTCCAAGTGCTTGCGGCGATCATCCCCGTCCGACATCGACGTACCTCCCTCCGGAGAAGTCACCTGCTTCGGGCAGGCGTAGATGGCGTCCCTGAAGGACTCGCAGACCTCCGGGCTCACCGTCCTGGTAGCGTTGCACAATGCCTCGCATGCGCTCGGTCTCGGTGCGTAGGCGTTCGGTCTCTGCGTCGTTCTCCTTACGCCGCCTATCCAGTGCGTATGCCTCCCTCACCATGTGCTCCTGCGCTGATAGTCCGATCTCGCCAAGGCCCATCAGTTATCACCATCCTGTCTCAGCATCCGGCTGCGCGCCTCTAGCTCCTCGCGCAGGTTCAGCAGTTCGCGGATCGCCTGCTCGGTCAGCGCCGCCTCCGCCTCGCATCCATAGCGCCGCCACCGGAGCGCCATGACTCGCACCGCGTCCAGGTCAGTCGTTGGCATCGGTGCCCTCCCTGTTAGGTGACTTCGCCA
>ERZ795058.2311-NODE-2311-length-22838-cov-5.495325_pt1 | contig 22838 bp, 15 predicted proteins | sample MGYA00375142_ERZ795058 | MGnify/ENA primary metagenome ERZ795058 (study PRJEB30187, sample SAMN05720210) | activated sludge metagenome | isolation source: anaerobic digester from wastewater treatment plant | place: Japan | collected 2015-04-20 ... | reverse complement strand
CTCCCCTCCAACCGGTATTCGCACTCCTGCGTAAACGGGTTGCCGTCGTAAAAGCTGAAGCGGAAGGATTCGCGACGCTGCGCCTCGTCTTCCGCGCCCTCGCCGGCCAATTCGCCGCGATCGCCGGCGCCTTCCCCGGCGGCGTCCGGACGCGGAAAGCGCTGCTTGTGTCGACGATAAATTTCATATTTCTCTTCGCTGTAAACCGGCCGGCCGATCCGAAGCTCAACGTCTGCGCCCCGCCGCAGCACCCGCCGCTGGCTCCGCGACGGCTGGAACCGCGCCGTCGGCACGCGCAGCGGCAGGCACGCACCGCACCAGGACGCCCCGGGCGCGCCCGGGCACGCCGGCCGAAACAGATGACGCCCGAAACGCCGGTAGCCATGCTCCAGCAATTGGCTCAGCGCCTCCGCGTCATACTCCACGAGGAGATAGTCCGTAAAGCGGGCCTCCAGGCCGGCCAGATACGGGCACGGTATCGTCTGGGACGGGAGCCGCGCCGCCCGCAACCGCGCGGTCATGGCGCCGCCCGCTCCGCCGCCCCACGCCGCGGGCCATCCAGCCGGCCGAACAGGATCAGCGCAACGCCCCAGACAATCCAGAGCGGGACGAGGCTGGCCCAGCCCGTCAGCCCCAGCGCCGTCCCCCAGTTGTTGTCGGTCTGGTTCCCCAGCCAGACGTAGCGCTGGAGCGCGAGGAAGGGCGAAGGCCACGCGTCCACCATTTCGGGCGCCATCAGCTCTTCCTGAAGCAGCCCGGGTGGCGGCTGCGGATCCAGCGCGAGCGCCGCCACGTTGAACACCGCCCCGATCAGCGCCAGTCCCAGGACGGCGCGACGAACAGCCCTCCGCTGCGACCCGAGCCAGCCCGCCAGTCCCGACGCCAGGAACGGCAGCGCCGGAATCAGGTGGCGCGGCGCATACGCCCACCCTCCCCACCACATGAAGTAGGCGCTGTTGTAGAGCAGCAGGCCGGCGAAGATCGCCAGCGCGATCAGCGCATCCGTCCGCCCCGCGCGTTTGCCGGCGAGCCGCGCAAAGACACCCAGCAACGCGACCAGAACGATCGGAAACCACAGAAACAGCCCCTGAAAGGGATGAAACGTAACGAGCCAGGCGACCCACGCGCGCGGCCGCGTGGCCCCCATGAATCCCCGCGCCATCTGCTCGCGGAAGAACGGATCGGCTTCGTAGGCGTAGGGCGAAGCGACTTCGCCGAAGAGCGCCAGCGTATAGCCCATCTGGCCGGCCACCCCCAGCAGGCAGCCCAGCGCCCATGGCGCGAACGCGCGCGCCACGCCCCCGGCTGAACGCTCCCGGCGGATCAGGCCCGCCGCTAGGCCAACGGCCACAACCAGCGCCGCAAGCGCCATCGTGTTGAGCGTCCAGGCGGCCAATCCCAGCAGCAGGCCGCCCAGCAGCAGCCGCGTGCACGCCGGCGCCGCCGCGTCCGGACGCCAGGCGGGCGCCGTCAGCAGCAAACCGCCCAGGGCCATCGCGCAGGCCGGCAGGTAGTTGAAGAACAGAATCGCGTACGTCAGCAGCGGCGTGGCGGCGATCCAGAGGGCGCCGGCGCGCGCCGCGCGGGCGGGCGGCACGCCTTCGCTCTGAAGCATCCCCGTCAGCAGGCCGGCGAGCACCGCCGCCGCCGCGCCGATCGTCAGCCACGTCACCCAGTAGCGCGCCGCGTCGTAATCGACCGCCCGCCCCATCGCCTTCACGGCGGCGGCATACGCCCAGAACGCCGGAACGCCGAGAAACGCCGTGACCGGACTCTTATCGGAATAATAGTGCCCCTCAAAGAACGCCTTATCGCCCGTCTCGGTCTCGGGCCGGTTGTGATACAGGTCGATGCGCAGCGTGCCGCGCTCGGCGATCGCGGCGGTCAGCCCAAACTGCGAATTGACGTTCCAGCCCGGTCGGGAATTCTGAAAGTACCCGCACGTGAAAAAGATCAGCAGCGCGGCGCAACCGGGCGCCGCCCAGCGGTTCAAAACCAGAACCCGGCCGCGCCGCCGAGACGATGGCGACACGGCCGGGTCGGCCGGATGCGATAGGGACGCCGGCGGGCCGTCCGTCATCAATCGTTCACTCGGCGGGTTCGCCCAGCGGCGGCGCGTCCCCGCCTGTGGTCAGGTCATCCGTCGCCGGCTGGGTCCGGAGCGTCTCGAGCAGCGCCCGCGGCGCCCGCAGGCGGTAATACGCCTTCTGATCGCGATGGAACCCGGCCATCAGCAGCGACGGGGTATCCGGATTGATCGCCGGGATCTGCGCCGCCTGGTCCGCGGGCATGACCGCGCGGAGCATCTCCAGCAGCGCCGCCGGATTGACTTCGCCGTAGAAGATCCCCCCGCCCTGGAAGGCCTGCATCGACTGCGACGGGGTGACGGCAACCGTTTGCTTGAGCGACGTCAGGAAGCCATCGATCGGCGCCCCCATGCTGTAGAGCACCAGATCGCCGAAACGCGCCACGTCGAACGACAGATCGCCGACCATCGCCTCCATCCGCGCGGCTTCCTCGGCCGGGAACATTGTCTCGTCCACATCCACCTTTAGGGCGTAATGGTCCACCGACACGCCCTCCACCTCGCGGACTTCCGGCTCGGGCGAAATCGTCATCGTCATCCCCATCGAGGTGTACAGGTCGTGCAGCATCCCCTCATTGATGATCGTAATCTTTTCGCGGACGAACTCCATCAGCGCCTCGGCGTCATCCACTTCGATCACGCTATGCACGATCATCTTGGGCTGCGGGCCCTGCGAGCCGCTCGTCGACTCAAGCCTGAGCGACTGCGCGAACACCATCTGATCGAACTGTCCCAGGTCCTCAACCAACTGATCGATCTGGGCGGACTGCTGCACCGTCACGCCCGGGAAGGCCAGCTTGATGTACTTTGCGTAGGTCTCGGCAAACGCTCGCGGATCGGTCAGCGTCATCTGGACGCGCACCGGGCTGTCGGCCGGCAACAGGGCCATCAGGTCGCGCTGCTCCACGGCGCCCGCGTCGAACAGGCCGCTGTCGGCCTCCGCCTGGAAGAACAACCCCAGTTCCAGATGCGCGGGATCGAAATCGATGGTGATCATCGCGCGCGCCAGCTTCTCCAGAAAATCGACCAGCGCCGTCAGCTCGGCCTGCAGGATCGGCGCAAACCGCTGGGCGTTCGGATCGCCCGACATCATCAGCATCCCGCCGGCCATCTGCGTCATCGAACGCAGTTGGTCCCCGTAAATGTCGAGGATCTCCGTGACGTTGGCCATCAGCTCCACGTCGGCCGCCGTGGGCGCCTGCGCGGCGGCATGCAGTGCCTCGACATTCTGTTCGACCGCCTGCAGCCCCTGGGGCCCCAGGCCGACGGACGAGTAATCGCCGTGCGCGGCGGAATCGGCCGCGTAAGGCGACGTCGGCGAAATCGCCGCAACCGGCACGATCGCACCGACGGTCGGCGGCCCCGGCATCTCCTGCGACGGCGCCCAGATATACGTCGCCAGATTCCCGCCGGGCGTCATCTGCGTCGGGTCGATCCCCGACTGCATCTGGAACTGCGCCCGCAGCGCGGCGGCATTCATCCCCGGCTGGAACAGCTCGGCCCACGCCCCGAGCCGATCCAATACCTGGTTCGGCTCACGCACGCGCACCATCCCCAGCAGTTGCGGGTCCGCCAGCGCGGGGGGCGCAGGCAACTCGATGTTGGCGGCGGGCAGCGCCGGCGCCGCGATCCCTTCCCGCGCGGCCGGCGCTTCGGCCGCCGGTGGCGCGGCCTCGCCCGCCCCGCTCTCGGCGCCCGTCGTCTTGGGCGCGGTCGTTGATTCACCGCAGCCGATCAGCGCCAGCAGCAATGCCCCCAGCGTGAGGCCTCGCATCCACGACAGGATGTGGCTTCGCTTCGACATGGTCGTGTTCCTTTCAATGGGAATCGGCTGTAGTAAGACAGGCCGCCCCGAAAAAAGCAAAGGAGTTTTGCTGTTCATACTTTCGGACGCGCTCACAGGGACGAGAAATGAAAGACGTCGATTCGAGTGAGCTCTTTAACGACCCTGACTACGCCTTCGGCGCCACCCCTCAAAGGATGAATCCGCCTTCACATGTCTTTTTTGTCCCTAATGTCCCTTGCGTCCCTTATGTCCCTTCCAAAACAGACGAATTCTCGCGTGGAAGGATGACATTGCCTGGCGCGGGACGCTATGATGCTCCCGGCTGTCCCCATTCATCCCCCGCGCCGGCCCGCGTCCAGGAATTCGCCGCCATGTCCTTGCCGTCCCCTCCCCCCCCCGATATCGAGGTCAAGTCGGTTTCGTTCCGTTACGGCAAGCAGTGGGTGCTCGAGGATGTGGACCTGACGGTGACGGCGCGCGACTTCGTCGGCCTGATCGGCCCCAATGGCGGCGGCAAGACGACGCTGCTGCGGATCATCCTGGGCCTCCTGCGGCCCGACCGCGGCCAGGTCCGCCTGTTCGGCCTGCCCCCGGCCGAAGGCTGCCGCGGCATCGGCTATGTCCCTCAGCACATCCGCTTCGACTTCCAGTTTCCCATCAGCGTGATGGACGTCGTCCTCATGGGCCGGCTGCGCCATGCCCCCCGCCTGGGGCGTTACAAGACGCGCGACCGGGAACTGGCGGAACAGGCGCTGGAGCAACTGGGCGTCATCGATCTGCGCCGGCGCGCCATCGGCGAGCTCTCCGGCGGCCAGCGCCAGCGCGTCCTGATCGCCCGCGCCCTGGCCGGCGAACCCCGCCTGCTTGCCCTCGACGAACCCACCTCCAGCGTCGATGGGCGCGTCGAACGCGAAGTCTTCGAAATGCTCCATGCGCTCAACGAGCGGATCACGATCCTGCTCGTCACCCACGAGCTCGGCTTCATCTCGTCCTACGTCAAGACGGTCGCCTGCCTCAGCCGCAAGCTGGTCTGCCATCCCACCTCGGGGGTGACCGGCGACGTGATCGAAGAGCTCTACGGCGGCCATGTCCACATGGTCCGCCACGACCACGTCGGTCACGGCACCGATTGCGTCTTTGAACGGGGAGAGATTGCCTCTAAAGAACCTCGAGCTGCAACTGACGGCGACCGACCCGGTTGACCACGAACTGCGGTTCGTGCGACTGGCGCAGGAAACCTTCCAGGTCGAGCGGCGCCCGCTCGGGCAGAACAACATTGAACACCAGCACGCCGCCGTAGAACGACTTCTCGTAGACCTTGACTTCCGGATCGAGCGACTGGACCAGCCCGTAGATCCCCGGAATCTGCTCGGGGGCGACGCCGCTGACCATCACGCGGTAATCCTCCCCCTTGTAGGCCATCGTCGCCGTCCAGTATTCGCGCAGGTGATCGGCGAAACGCTGCGTCATCCGGATCAGCAGCTCATCCAGTGCCGCGTTCATCGCGTCGCGCGCCGTGTCGGCGGCCGCCGGGTAGCGATCGGTCAGCGACAACAGCAACTCGCCGTTGTCGACCCGGTACATATCCAGGTCGGCCTTCACCTCGCGGAACGTATACCGGTCGTAGAAGATATCGCCCTGCTGGAACGCCTCGATGGTATAGATCTGCTGCAGGGGGACTTCCGTCACCGTCACGGTGCCGGTGATGAGCACGTCGATATCCTGCCGCTGCGCCTCCAGCCGCGCCTGCTGGAGCAGCATCGGCGTTGCTGAGGCGTCGGTGTTGGTGTCGGGCTGGCGCATCCGCTCCGAATAGGTCTGCAGCAGGTTTTCCTCCAGCGCGCGCTCCACGCGGACGCGGGCCTGCCCCGTCGGATCGGGTTGACCTTCGATAATCTCATGGATCATCACGCCGACGTTGGGCAGCAGATTGGGCCGCGCAATGAACTGCTTGGCGTCCAGTTCCTTGTAAAAGTCGTCCAGATTGACGCTCATCCGCACGTGCAGCCAGATCTGATCGTTGGGCAGGAAGCGCCGCTCCAGCACATCCACGCTGGCGATGAACGGCCGGCCGTGCCGGCGCAGATACGGATCGAGCAGATCGAGCCCCAGCAGATAGTAATTGCCGAAGTAGAGCCGCCCGGCCGCCGATTTGAGCGAGCGCACCATCGCCTCGCGCAGGATCTCCTGCTCGCTCGTCCCCGCCAGCTCGTACTCATACGTCACCAGGTTCTGGATGTCGGCCAGCGATCGCCGTTCGAGCGCCGCCCGCCGCTGCGCCTGCGAGAGCGCCGCCCGCTGGATCGGCGTCAGTTCCTCCCCCTTGCCCGGGTCGAATATCTCAATCGGCCGATTCTCCACCGGGGATTGAACCACCGGCTCCATCCGCTCCTCGAGTTCCGGTTCGCGCGAGGGGTCGAGAATTTCCGTCGGCGAAGGCGGCTGCGCCGGCACGTCCAGATCCACGTCCAGCTCCTGGGCCGATTCCTCATACGGGAGCAGCTCGACCGGCGGCGCCTGATCGTCCGTCGTGATCGGGTCATCGATCACTGGCGGCTCCGGCGGCGCATCGGCCTCCGTCACCGGATCGGTCACCTGCGCGCCGGCGAACGTGGCCAGGCACCCCAGCAACAGCGCGCCGCCGATCCGCAACAGTCGATGGATGAGAGATGAAAACAACGCCGGAACCTCCGCGCATGGCGCGCGCCGGAATCGCCCGGCGCGCTGTGCGGCGAGTGTCGGCCAGCGGGCCGCCCCGGCACGCCGCCGCCGGCGGGACGCCGCGCCGCGGGCGATACGTCCCCTCTTTGCCTGCTTGCCGGGCGCAGGCGCATTCATGGTATAATCAATGCCCCACGGGCCGGGGGCTGTCAACTTTTATCACCCCGCGGAAGTCGCCCAACTTCGGCCGGATCAGGCCCTGAGCCCCCGCCCAGATCGCTCCGAACGGTACTCCATGCCCGCCTACCCGCGCGTCGACTTCCTGCTCCTCCAGCTCCGCCTCAAACAAATCCACCAGAGCAAACGCCTGGGTCAGCATTTCCTGACCGACGACGCGCTGCTCGGCCGCATCGCCGATGCCGCCGGCGCCGCGCCCGACACCCTGGCCGTCGAGATCGGCCCCGGGCCCGGCGTCCTGACCACCCATCTGGCCGCGCGCGCCGGCGGCGTCCTCGCCATCGAACTCGATCGCCGGCTGGAACAGCTCCATGCGGAGAGCTTCGGCATCTACCCGGAAATCCGCTTCCACTACGCCGATGCCCTGCGCGTCAATCTGTCGGAACTGGCCGAACGCCGCCGCGCCGAACTCGGCCTCGCGCGCATCGTCCTGGCCGGCAACCTCCCGTTCCAGATCACCTCGCCGTTCCTCTTTGCCCAGTGCGGACCGGGCGTCCCGTGGCGGCGCATGGCGCTGATGGTCCAGAAGGAAGTCGCGCAACGGGTGGTCAGCCCGCCCGACCGGAAGGACTATGGCATCCTGACGGTAAAGCTGGCGACCTGGTGGCGCGTCGTCGAGCGCTTCGCCGTGCCGGCGGGGCGGTTTCAGCCCCCTCCGCGCGTGGACGCCGCGGTGCTCGTGTTCGAGCCGCAGCCGCCGCCGGTGGATGCGGCGGAAGCGGCGGCCTGGTGGCCGGGATTCTCGGAGTTCGTCGACGCGGCGTTCGCCCAGCGCCGCAAGATGCTCGTCAACTCCCTGGCCGCCCGCTGGCAACTGTTTCCGGGGCGCGAACGCGCGAACGCGGCGCTGGCGCGACTCGGCCTGGACCCGCGGATCCGCGCCGAAGCCCTCTCGCCGGGAGAATTGGCCAGACTTCACGGCCATCTCGCGCGCGCTTGAATCTGTTAGGGTTTGGCTTTCTGCCGTTTGATGACAGCAGCCAGATGACGTAGTGCGTCGTTGACCGATTCATGATCCGGGAAAACTTCCGCCACGTCCGGGTCCAGAACGACTACGTTGGTTCCCTCGGCGTACAGCCTGGCATACTTCCTCTGCTCGCCGTCGGTGAAATCGTACTCCTCGAGCAGGTCCTCATCGTCGGGCATTTTTCTCATATTGCTGTCGTTCCTTGTTCGATGCTCTTCGCGCACTGATACTTCTCGTCCGTTCGGCTCGATGGGTGTGAACGACTACCAATAGTCTCCCACTGAGCGATTGACCGATCAAGGCGAACCGCTGTTCATCCTCCGAGTGAAGCGGGTCGGGAATCGTGCGTGAGAGAGCATCGCCAAAGGCCGTGGAAGCCTCGGCAAAGGTGATCCCATGTTTCCGGAAATTACTTCGGGCTTTCTCTTGATCCCACTCGAATCGTAAGGGCATCTGAAAAAGCCTCCGGGACTGTCACAGGCCGGTCGGGGCGCCCCGCTCCACAAGTTCCGGAATAACGCTACTGATTCATCGTCGCCAGGAAGTCGTCGTTGCTGTCGGTCTTGCGCAGCCGCTCCAGCAGGAACTCCATCGCTTCGACGGGATTCAGCTCGTTGAGGATCTTGCGCAGCAGCCAGACCCGCTGCAGCGTCGACTGCGGCAGCAGCAGCTCTTCCTTGCGCGTCCCCGACCGGTTGATGTCGATCGCCGGGAACACACGCCGGTCCACGAGCTTGCGGTCCAGGTGCAACTCCATGTTGCCGGTCCCCTTGAACTCCTCGAAGATCACGTCGTCCATCCGGCTGCCGGTGTCGATCAACGCCGTGGCGATGATCGTCAGCGAGCCGCCTTCCTCGATGTTGCGCGCCGCGCCGAAGAACCGCTTCGGCTTGTGCAGCGCGTTGGAGTCGATGCCGCCCGATAGGATCTTGCCGCTGGGCGGGGCCGTCGTGTTGTAGGCCCGCGCCAGGCGCGTGATCGAGTCGAGCAGGATCACGACGTCCCGCTTGCGCTCCACCAGCCGCTTCGCCTTCTCGATCACCATCTCGGCCACCTGCGTGTGGCGTTCGGCCGGCTCGTCGAACGTCGAACTGACCACTTCGCCCTCGACCGTCCGTTCCATGTCGGTCACTTCCTCGGGCCGCTCGTCGATCAGCAGCACGATCAGGTAGACCTCCGGATGGTTGGCCGTGATCCCCCGGGCGATGTTCTGCAGAATCATCGTCTTGCCCGTGCGCGGCGGCGCCACGATCAGCGCCCGCTGCCCCTTGCCGATCGGATCCATCAGGTCCATCACGCGACCGGTGAAATTCTCCGGCTGCGTCTCCATCTTGATCATCGATTCCGGGTAGAGCGGCGTCAGGTTCTCGAACAGGATCACGTCCTGCGTCTTGTCGGGCTGCTCGAAGTTGATCGTGTCGACCTTCAGCAGCGCGAAGTAGCGCTCGCCTTCCTTCGGCGGACGCATGTGGCCCGTGATCGTGTCGCCCTTGCGCAGGTTGAACCGCCGGATCTGCGACGGCGAAACGTAAATGTCGTCCGGCCCGGGCAGGTAGTTGTAGTTCGCCGAGCGCAGGAAGCCGAAGCCGTCGGGCAGAATCTCCAGCACGCCCGCGCCGTAGAGGCTCCCCTTTTTCTCGGCGTTGGTCTGCAGGATCTTGAAGATCAGGTCCTGTTTGCGCAACGAGCTGTAGTTCTCAATGTTCATGTGCTTGGCGATCTGATACAGCTCGCCGATGCGCATGTGCTTCAGCGCGTCGATATTGACCTCGTTATCCGGCCCGACAACGACGGTTTCGCGCTCGTCTCCCTCGGGGCTCGATTCGATGATCCGCAGCTCGTTGTCGATCTCGCTGGCCGACAGCCGCGTCCGTCCGCGCGGGCGGTTGTGCGCGACGTCCGGCTCCTCGGCCACCGCCGTCGTGTGGCGCGCTTCGGCCGGCGCCGGGCTCGCCGTCGGCGCGGGGCGCGGCTCGGCCGCCTCCTGCTGGCGCGCCGTCTGGCGCGCCCGCGCCAGCGAATCGCTCCGCTCGATCATCTCGCTGACCAGGTCCGCCTTCGGGCCGATCGGCGTCTTGCGCGGACGCCCGCGCCGCCGCTGAGTCCCTGCGTCGTTCGCACTCTCGTTCTCGTTCTTCTTCGTGTTCATGGTGCCTTCATTCGCGTCTGCCGGATCTCCTCCAGCAACCGTTGGAGTTGGTTCCGGGTCTCGTCCAGACTCCCGGAATTGTCGATGACATGATCGGCGAGCTTCACCTTACGCGCCTGAGCCATTTGCATGCCCAACCGGGCGATGATCGCCTGCTCGTTGAATCCGCGCCGCCGCAGCCGCGCAAATCGCTGGTTCTCCGTGATCCTCACCACCGCCACCTGCGTGCACATCCGGTCCATGCCCGTTTCATACAGCAGCGGCACATCCAGCACGACTAGTGGCCGGTCGGCCAGTTCACCCAGACGCTTGCGCTCCAGCTCGCGCACCCGCGGGTGAATAATCTGATTGAGCCGGGCCATCGCCCGCCGGTCGGCAAACACCCGGTCGGCTAGTCGCCGCCGGTCGAGCGCTCCGTCGGGCCGGATCATCTCGGCGCCGAACTGGGCGGCGATTTCCGCCAGCGCCGGCTCCCCCGGCTCCACCACCTGGCGGGCCAGTTCGTCCGCGTCGATCAGCTCAGCCCCCAGTTCGCGCAGCATCCCCCCCGCCGTCGTCTTGCCGCTGCCGAACGTGCCCGTCAGCCCCAGGATGAATGACACCCGCTAACACTCCGCCCAGTTGGGGGCACAATGGATTTCCACCTCAACGGGCACAGCGAGCGGCAGCGCCCCGGTCATCTGCTCGCGGATGAAGCCTTCGGCCGGCTTCAGCTGGTCGCGCGGCACCGAAAATACCAGCTCGTCGTGCACCTGGCAGACCATCCGCGCGCCGGGCGCCACCTCGTTCAGCCGGCGATGAATCAGGATCATCGCCCGTTTGATCATGTCGGCGCTCGTCCCCTGAATCGGCGTGTTGACTGCCACCCGCTCGGCCGCCTCGCGCACCATCCGATTGCGCTGGTTCAGATCCCCCACCAACCGCCGCCGACCCATCAGCGTCTCGACATAGCCGGTGCGCCGTGCTTCGGCCAGCAACTCCTCGATCCAGCGCCGCACCCCCGGGTAGGTGTTGAAGTAGCGGTCGATGAATTCGGCGGCCTCGACCCGGCTGATCTCGAGCTGTTGCGCCAGACCGTGCGGACTCATGCCGTAGATGATGCCAAAGTTGATCACTTTGGCGCGCGACCGCATCTCGCGGTCCACCTGCTCGGGGGCCACCCCGAACACTTCACTGGCCGTCTGGCGATGGATGTCGCGTCCTTCGCGGTAGGCCGCCAGCAACGCCGGATCCCGGCTGATATGCGCCAGGATGCGCAATTCGATCTGCGAGTAATCCGCCTTCAGCAGCAAACATTGTGGTCCATCGGCGACGAAGGCGCGCCGGATGGCTCGGCCCATCTCACTCCGTATTGGGATGTTTTGCAGGTTGGGATCGGTTGAACTGAGACGGCCCGTGGCGGCGATGGTTTGATGGAATGAGGTATGGATCCGGCCCGTTTTCGGATTAACCAGCTTGGGCAGCGAATCCACGTACGTGGATTTTAACTTCTCGTAGCCCCGATGTTCAAGAATTAATCGCGCCACCGGATGATCCCGCGCCAGCCGCTCCAGCTCCGCCTCGTTCGTCGAGTAGCCCGTCTTCAGCTTCTTCCCCGGTTTCAGCCCCAGTTCCTCAAACAGCACCTGTGCCACCTGCCGCGGCGACCCGATGTTGAACGGATGACCGACCGCCTCCCAGATCCGCCGGCTCAGGTCGGCCAGGTGCTGCGCCAGCTCCCCTCCCAGCCGGTTGAGGCAGGTCGGATCGACCGTGAACCCGCCCAGTTCCACGTCGATCAGCACTTCCACCAGCGGCATTTCCAGCTCGTCCATCAGCTTGCGCAGGCGCGGGTGCTCATCCAGCCGCCGGCCCAGCTCGCGCCGCAGCCGGAACGTGATATCCGCGTCCAGACAGGCATAGTCGCGCACATCGTCAAGCGCCACCCGGTCGATCGTGACCTGGCCGCGGCCCGTCCCGATCAGCTCCGTGATCGGGCGCATTTCGCAACCGCAGATCTCCTTGCCCAGCGTCTTCAGCCCGTGCCCGGTCGCCTTGTCCGGGTCGAGCAGATACGAGGCGATCATCGAATCGAACGCGGGCGGCGCCGGGTTGAAGCCCGCCTGGCGCAACACCTTCCAGTCGAACTTCGCATGATGCCCCGCCAGTCGGGGTCCGCGGCCCGCAAGCAGCGGCTCGAGCAGCCGCCGGATCGTCGCAATCGGAAGCTGCGACTCCAGCAGCGCATCCTCCTCGAAATCCAGTGCCATCTCCGGCTGGTCGTTGCCCGCCTCCGGCGCGGCCTGGGCGGCATTGCCCCGCGGCGGGCAGGGAATCCGGTGCCCCACCGGAATGTAAACCGCCTTCCCCTCTTCGTGGCAGAGCGAGATGCCGACCAGCCGGCACGTTACCGAATCGGTCGAGGTCGTCTCGGTATCCAGCGCCAGCCATTCGGCCTGCATCGCCCCCTCCACCCAGGCGCGCAGCTCGGCTTCCTCGGTCAGGCTGGCATACAGCCGGGTTTCGGGCGGGTGTGCGGCGGCGGGCGCGGCGGCGGCAACGCGCGCCGGTTCGATCCCCTTTTCGCGCAGCAGCGAGTGGAATCCCAGTTCCGCCATCAGCGCCGCCGCCTCGGGGCTGAACAGATTCTCCGGCAGGCGGCAATCGGCCGGGCTCCAGACCAGCGGCACGTCGCAATCGATCGCCGCCAGCCGCTGCGCCAGCCGCGCCTGCTCGGCGTTCTCCAGCAGCGCCTGGCGCTGTTTGGGTCGCTTCAGCTCGCCGGCCCGCGCCAGCAGGCGCTCCAGCGTGTCGTACTCCTGCAGGAGCGTGGTCGCCGTCTTCTGGCCGATCCCGGGGACGCCGGGGATGTTGTCCGAACTGTCGCCCACCAGCGCCAGCCAGTCGATCATCTGGTCGGGCCGGATCCCCAATTGCTCGCGGACGCGCGTCGGATCATAGAGAATCGTCTCATTCAACCCCGGCCGCAGCAGGTGCACCCGGTCCGTCACCAACTGGAGCAGGTCCTTGTCGGCCGAGACGATCACGGCGCGCCCCTGCTCGGCCATCGTCCGCGCCATCGTCCCGATCAGGTCATCGGCCTCGAACCCGTCCATCGAGTAAACCGCAATCCCCATTGCCTGGAGCAACTGGAGAACCCAGCCCATCTGCACGCCGAAATCGGGGGGCGGCGCCTCGCGATTGGCCTTGTAAGCATCATACAGCTCGTTGCGGAACGTCGGTTTCCCCGTGTCGAAGACCACGGCCAGATACTGCGGCGAGCTGTCATCGAGCAGCTTGAGCAGCATCCGCAGAAACCCGAAGACCGCCCCGGTCGGCTCCCCGCGCGCATTCGTCAGCCCGCGCACCGCATAGTACGCCTTGAACGTCAGCGAATGACCGTCGATCAGGTAGAGCGTCTTGTCGTCGGAGGCGTGCATGGTGGTCTGGCTGGGCGGGCAGGGCGCACGCCGGTTTGAATCGACTGGCCGTCAGGCGGTGGAACCAACGGATGGGGCGGCGGCCGGCGCCGTCGGTGGCGGCGGCGCGCCGGGCGCGGGCCGGCGAGGGAGAGGGCCGGTGCGTTCCACGACCGGCGCGGGGCTGGCCCCGTCGCTCTCCGGCGTGGTTCCCGGTCGGCGCAAGCCCCGCGGCTTGCCGCCTGTTCAGTCCATCAGGCAATCCAGCCGGTCCGCTGGATTATTCGATAATCAGGCACGTCAGGAAAATCAGCAGCGTCGTCCGATCCTTGGTCGTCTGATTGCGGCTGAAGAGCAGCTTGCCGAAATACGGCATATTGCGCAGCACCGGCACGCCGGAGGTCAACTCCTGGCTCCGTTCGCCGGTCCAGCCGCCGATCACGATCGTCCCGCCGTTGGAAATCCGCGCGTCGGTCAGGATTTTCTTGCGCTTCTGGACCATCCGCTGCGAGTAATTGCTGGTGGCCGTCGGCGCCACGATCGGCGTGAAGAACTGGTCCTCGGTCAGGTCAGCCACATCTCTCACGACCGGTTCGATGATGTCGGCCAGCCAGCCCTCGAAGTCGATCAGCTCGGCCGACAGCTCGCTCAGGATGATCGAATCGGCCGACGTAATCTCCGGCGTCACGCGCAACACCACGCCCGACACCAGTCCCTGGTTGTCCACTTCGTCCTGATCGGCAAATTCCAGTTCGTTCCCCGCGTTCTCAAACGCGTTGAACACCCGCGTCAGCGTCTGGTTGCCCTGCGTCAGGTTCTGCTGCGGCACGTAGGTTTCAATCCGGAACTCCGCCTCCTCGCCGTCGAGCGCCAGCACCTTGGGGCCGTTCACGATATTGATGATCGCCTCGGCTTCGAGCAGCCGCAGCGTGTACTGAATGTTGGGGAAATTGCCGATGATCGCGTTGAAGACCGTCGTCCCCTTGATCAGGTTCGCGTTAAGCGGGTTCTCCACCGGCGGCGAAAAGACGTCGCGGAACTCGTCGATATCCTGCGCGAACTTCGTGTTGATCATCTGGTTCGACCAGTCGATGTCGCGCCCCCGGCCCAGACCCGCGATATTGAAGTCCGAGCTGAATTCCTTCGCCCGCGTCTCGTTCACTTCCACGAACTTCGTGTCGATCTCCACCTGCCGGATCGGCTGGTCGAGCTGAACGATCAGATCCTTCGCCTGCTGGTACAGCGGCAGGTTGTTGTAGCGGATAATCAGCGCGTTGAGCCCACCGAACGGCTCGATCGATATCCCGTCCTCTTCCAGCGGATCAACCCGGTCCAGCAGCTGCTGCGCCAGCCGCTCATCCTCAAACCGGATCCCCTCGGAAAGCTGCGGGATGTAGCGGATCCGCAGCCGCGCCCGGCCGTTGCCGTTCTCGTTGGCCGTGATGTCTTCACCGGTGATTTCAAAATCCTCGACCTGCGTCGTCGTCAACTCGCGGATCGACGTCTCGTTAACCTGCCCGCCATAGATCACCTGGAGCCGGACTTCCTGGTCGTAGCGGTCGTCATCCTGGCTGCCCGTCGTGGCCCCCTGGAACTCAATCGCGCGGAAGCGCGCGTTTTGGAACGTTTGTTCCTCGCCCCGGCGCAACTGCATCACGATTTCGCTCCCGCCGGTCCCGAACGCCCCGCCGGTGGACGTCAGGTTCAGAATCCGTTCCAGGTTCGCCGCCAGTTCCTCTGCAATCTGATACTTCAGGAACACGATCTCCTGCTGGCTTTCCGACTGGAACTGCGGCAACGAATTAATGTAGGTCCCGACATCCTCCAGCCGGCTCGGCGTGTCGATGATGCTCAGCGTCAGCGTGGCATCGTCGAACGTCAGCCGCCGCCCCTGTGCCTCCGCCGCGCTGCGCCCCTCACGCCCGTACAGGAAGACCTCGATCATCTCCACCACGTTGGCGATGAATTCTTCATCCACCTTTTCCCAGTCGCGCGGGATCAGATTGAAGTTGGCCAGATCCAGTTCCTCGTCGCGCAGTTGCTGGATGAAGTCCTGATTGAGCAGCAGCTCCTCGATCAGGCGGATGTTCTCCGGCGTTTCGTGAACGATCAAGTCCTCGCCATCCACCAGGATCTTCTTCTCCACGTCGAACGGATCGGCATCCGGATCCGTCTTGATGATCGAGTTGATCAGCGACTTGATCTTCGGTCCGTCCTGCGGATTGATCTTGTAGAACGCGGTCACCAGGTCGGGCGTCGTCGCCTCGCCGCTGGCCGAGTGCAACCAGCTCTCGATCCGTTCGATATGCAGTTGCGAACCGGTAATGATCAGCATGTTCGCGCGTTCGTCCAAGGTGATGTCCACCGCGGACGACGGCTTGTCAGGCCGACCCCAGACGATCTGCTGAAGCTGCCCGCTGTTCTGCAGCGCGCGCAGCTGATCGACCTGGCTCGGCGTCAGCCGGTAGGTCCGCGATTGCAGATCCGGCTCGATTGTAATGACGTTCTTCTCATCGATCCGCCAGCGCAGCCCCGCCGGCCCCAGCACCGTGTCGAGCACCTCGTGCAGCGGCTTGTTGACGAAGTTGGCGTAGATCGGGGCGTCGGCGCCGTCGGCGATGTAGTATTGCAGCTCGATCGGCGTCGTGAACGACAGGTTGTACATGAACTCCGGCAACGACACGTTGCGGTCGGTGGAGATCGTGATCGGCGAATTGAGCAGCACTTCGGCCTGCGTCTGAAGCTGCTCGACCTGCGTCCGTCGGTCCTCGTCGGCCATGATCTGCATCATCGCCGATTCGGTCTGCTCCAGCCAGGTCACCGCCACCGGGTTCTCCGGATCGATCTCGTTCATCTGGTGCCAGATCGCGCGCGCGCCGCGCACGTCCCCCTGGTTGTACAGTTCGACCGCCCGCCGGTGCATGATCCCCAGTTCCCCATCCAGCGTCTGAGGTTCCTCGAACATCCGCGTCATGATCGGCGGCTTGGGGTTGAGCTCCGCCTCGCGCAGCACCGGCTGCGGCTTGCGCAAGCCCGGCACCATCTCGGCCACCTTGTGCGCCTCGGGGCTTTCGGGCCACAGGTCAAAGGCCTTGTCCAGCGCTTCCTGGGCGGCCGCCAGATCGCCATCGGCCGCCAGCCGCTCGGCGCGCTTGACCAGCGTGTTGACCTGGATCCGGGTGATGTCGTCGACAAGAATCTCAGCGGGCGGCGCATCAAGCGTCGTGGCCTCGGGCGGAGGCGGCAGCGCCAGCCCGTCCGTTGCCATCGGTTCGGGCCGGGCCGCGCGGGCCGGCATCGCTTCGTCGACAACCGCCGGTACCGCCAGCGTGCGCGTCGTCGGCTCGCCTCCGGGGAGCATTTGACCTTGATCGGGAGGAAGGGGAATAGCCTGGAATTCGTTGGCCTGCGCCACCAGCCGCGCCGAGCCGGCGGCGGCCGAGTCGAGCCCCACGCGCCCCAGCCGCTGGCGCAGATCCTGCTCTTGCCATGCCGCGGTGGCTTGAGGCGCCCGCGCCGCGCGACGGCCCCAGACAGCTTGCTGGCCGACGACTTGGGTGAAGGCGGGGCCGTTCAGCAGGATCAGGGCGAGCGTCGCCCCGATGGCCCTGCAGGCGGAAACAGCGGTCTTCATCAGATGGTTCCTACTTCCTCGACATGGGCTGCGTTAGAGATATTCGCCGGGGTCTGGATGCCGGCAGCGGGTGCAGGGTCATCTCCGGCATCGGCGTTCAGCGTGGTTGGTGGACGACCGGGCACTCCGTCTCACCGCGCGGGCCCCCGACCCCCGGCGCCCGCTGGAATGCCCGGACCTTGTGGCCCCCCGTCAAGCGGCGGATCTCCCCTTCCCAAGGGCTAAACCCTTTCCGGGTAACAGCACCACAATGGTCTTCGCTATCGCGCGGACTTTTGTCAAGTAAAACCATGGCTTTTTGCATGGTTTCAGGGCACTGGACCGCGCGGGCTCCAGGCCAAACCGCCTTTAGCCGCCCCCCGCCGTCGGCGAGCTCGCCCCGTCGGTCGCCGCCGGCTGCATCTCGGCGTTCAGCTTCTCCAGCATTTGGCGCGCCGCCCGATGATTCGGCGCGATCTGCAACGCCTCATTCACATACTGCAGCGCTCCCGCCAGATTCCGCTGCTGATACGCGATATACGCCTGGTTGTACTTCTCGTTGGCCCGCTGCTCCAGCGCCCCCGCGTCCTGCACCGTCTTGGGGTCGAAGATGTTATACGTCGCGATCGGGTAATACTCGCTGTTCTCAAACGGCGGCCACGGGTCGAGCATCTTTTCCACCTTCGTATAGGTGTCGCCCGCCGTGTCGATCGGGGGAAAACTCGCCGGCTGCGGGTCCGGCACCGGCTCGCCCGCGTAGCCCGCCATCATCAGATACAACCCCAGCCGGATCAGCAGCAGCAACCCCAGCCCATAGGCGAACCACAGGTGCACATTTTTCTTCAAGCTGGCCATGAATGCATTGGGTGTGTCCGCCATGCCGTTACCCTCAATTCCCAGCGCTCAGCGCGGCATCGCCCCGCCAAAGCCGAAGGCCCCCATGTTCCGGTTGTAGTTGGTATTGCCGGCGTTGGGATTGACCGGATTCTGGCCCATCGTCCGCACCCGCGTCCCCCGCACCAGCGTTTTCATCACCACCTCGAACCGATGCACCCGCGTCCCGAACGTCGGATCAAACACCTCGCTCGTGCTGCCCAACTCGATTCCCCACGAGGCGCCCGCCCAGTTGTCCGGATTCAACCGGTCCAGCATCGATTGCACGCTGCTCAGGTTCGGCGATCGGCCCCGGATGATCACCGCCCCGTCGGCCCGCATGTGCAGCTCGTCGATCAGGATGTCGGCCGGACGCCGCTCAATAAATCCCTTCAAGAACAGTAGCCAGTAATCCCGCCAGCCCACCGCCTTGGCCAGTTGCTCATACGCATCGTTCACCTTCGTGAACCGGCCCGTGGCGGCATTGACCACCTGGCTGTCGCGCTGGGCGGCCACCATCGTCTGCTGGATCGCCTCGCTCTGCTGGTTGTAGCGGGTGATCAGCGACCCGCCGACCCCCAGATTGAGCAGGATCACGACAAAGAGCATCGCGACCAGCGCGACGCCTTCCCAGCGCCGTTCCTGGATGCCGCGGATGTTCTTGATGTCTTCGGGCAGGAAGTCGATCTGGCTCTGCGCGACGCGCAAACCCTGCAGCGCCAGCCCGACCGCCACCGCATAGGGGGCGAAACTCTCCGGCGGCGTGTCGGGCGGCCGCAGATTGGGGTTCTTCAGCTCGGCCAGCTCCACCGGCAGGCCCATTTTCTCTTCAATGTAGCCCGCCAGGAACGGCATCCGCGCCAGCCCGCCCGACAGCACCAGGCTGTCCACCGCCACGCCGTCGGGCTGCGATATATAGAAATCGAGCGACCGGCGCAGTTCATTGATCATCCGGTCGGCCACCGCCGTCGCCGCTTCGCTCGCCTGCCGGTTGTACCGCCCTTCCTCCCCCTGCATCTCGTACTCGGTCGAGAGGATCGCCACCTGCTCTTCCTTCAGCTTGCGCGCCGCCTCCAGGCTCTCCAGGTTGAGCCGGTCCTTCACCGCCCGGTCCATCTCGTTGCCGGCCAGCGGCACCGACCGCGGGAACCCGATCATCCGCGCCGGTCCCGGTTTGGGAATCGCGATGTCCATCAGCGAAGAACCCAGGTTCACATACGCCTGGATCTCCTCGAAGCCCATCGCCTCGAGCGCATCCTCCTCCGGCTCGATCAGCGCCTCCTCCGCCGCCTGATCGCCCTCGCCCTGCTTCCCCTTCAGCTTCTTGCGCTTCTTATCCTGGCCCTTCTCCTGCTTGCGGCGCTCGGCCGCCGCGGCCCGCCGCTCGCGTTCCAACTCGCGCGGCGAGCGCAGCGTCAACGGCCGATCCGAACTGTTCGCTTCGTGAAAGTTGAACAGCGCCAGCGTCGAGACCGAAATGCCGACCGCGCGCAACCCGGTCCGCCGCACCATGCGCATGAAATTCAGGATGAACTCGCGCTTGATCGCCACCAGCAGCACATTGGCTTCGGGCGAGTCCTCCTCCTCGAAGACCTGATACTCCATGATCGTCTTGTCGAGGGGAAACGGGATCTGCTGGCGCGCCTCGTAGCGGATGATCCGCTGCATCCGCTCTTCCGACGTGCGCGGCAGCTTGATCCGGCGGACGAACACCGACTGGCCGGGAATCGAGAAAACCGCATTCTTCGTGCGGATGCGCGCCTCGCGCAGCATCTCCTGCACTTGCTTGCCGATCTGCTGAAACCGCTGCGCCTCGGGGACCCCTTCTTCCACTTCCAGCGGGGCCTCGAGCAACTGCACGATGCGCGGCCCGCTGCGGCCCATCTCCAGGTAGGCGATCCGGATATGGTGCGAGCCGATATCCAGGCCCAAGCAGTTACTGGTTACAACCGCCATGCCTGCGGGTCACCTTTGCTCTGTCGCGCGCGAGTAGGCCGGCGGGTTCACCCCCCGGTTACGAAGCGAGCGATTGTGACGCTCCGCCGACAGATCGTCAAGCAGACGACTTTCCCTGAATTGCACGGGTGGGTTTTTCCCCATCGGCGGACGCTTCCTTGCCTGTTCCATCCCACGGCTTCGGCCGCCGGCTCGCCGCGCGGCGAGGGGTCCGGCCGACTGAGGGTCAACTCCTGTTGCGTTTCGCCGAAATGGTGGTTCCTCTGGCGCGGATGAGACGCCCCGACGGCAACCAATGGCGCTGGCGGGCCATGGTGCGGGTGCGCGGCCGAGTTCGATCCTGCAAATGGCGCAAGCCTAGTTTTCTTAGGCCCCTAACCGCTGATCGACCCTCGCTTTTTATCGGACCATTCCCCATTAGTCAAACCTTTTCTACCCCTCCGCGGTCTGGTTTGGGTTGCGCCTGCCCCCCCGATATTCGTCCCTCGTCTCGGTCCCTCGTCCTCGCCCTCGCCCCCAAAGGCCCTTCTCGAAATTCGGCTCTCGGCCCTCGGCCCTCGTCCTCGGCTCTCGAATTCCCCTTCCTTCCAGCCTCTCGCTCTCACGGCCACGCCTTCCGCCCCTTCCGTCCCTCATGTCCCCGATGTCCGCTCCGTCTCTCCTGCCCTCACGATCAGATGAACGACCACGATGACGAGCCACAACGAGGGATGAAATTTGACCGATTTAGTCCGCGAATCGGTGGCGGGAACCGCGATACCCATCGCCACGGAGTCCCGTGGCGACGGCCGAACCGATCCAGGCGATCCCGACAGAGAGGACAGTAAAACGAACAGGCCGGACGCCGTCTTCGAGAGTGGCCCCCTGACGCTTTCGCATCACTCTCTCTAGAGGCGCCCGGCCCGATCCAGGTGGCCCCGTGGGGGCCCCGAGGAAACCATGATAGATCAAATCAACCCGCTCAACTGCGTCCGCATGTGCGGCCGCGCCAGCTTCGCCAACGCCCGCTGCTCGACCCGCCGCACCCCTTCCTGGCTCAGACCCACCCGCCGGCTGATGCTGCGCAGGCTGCGCGGCCGACCCCCGTGAATCCCGAACCGCATCTGCAACACCCGGTTCTCGCGCTCGGACAGTTGCGCCAGCGCCTGATGCACCTTCCGGATCAGCTCATTGCGCATCGTCTGCTGCGAGGCCAGCGGCGTCCGTTCGTCCACGACGCGCTCCTGCAGCGTCCCGCCATCCTCGTCCAGCGGCGAATCGAGTGACAACGCCGTCTTGCTGATCTGCACCAGTTCCTCCAACTGCTCCTCCTGCAGGCCGAGCCGCTCGGCCATCTCGGCATACGTCGGCGCCCGCCCCTTCGTCGACCGGAACTCCTGGATCACCTCGGACATATAGCCCAGCGCCCGCGCCTTGCGCACCGGCAGCCGGATCAGCGACCCCTGCTTGCGCACGGCCACCTGGATCGCCTGGCGAATCCAGAACGCGGCATACGTCGAAAACCGGAAGCCCAGCGTGTGATCGAACCGGTCGATCACTTCGAGCAGACCGATGTTGCCCTCCTGGATCAGATCCTCCAGCGAGAGCCCCTTGCCCTGAAACCGCTGCGCGAGGCGAACGACCAGCCGCAGATTGCACTGGATGATCTCATCGCGCGCCGACTCATCGCCCGACCGCAGGCGGGCGAACAGGTCATATTCTTCCTGCTTGGACATAACCTGGTGGCGGCTGATATCCTTCATATACTGCTTCAGGACGGTGGGGGACAGGTCCATCGAAACATCCTTTCCGAATAACAGCTAGAAGGCGGTAGAGCAACTTAGCTTCCAAACCGTCGGCGGGAGGGATGGACGACCCGGGATCAGCCTCAAATCAAGTCAATCCAAGGCTTGGGAAAAGTCGGGGCCGTCGGTCACCGACGCTCCGCCGAAGTTCATCTGCACAAAAAGAGTGCACCCGATTGTGCAGGAACCCGCAATGAGCAATTCTTCGCACAAAACCGATCTCTCCCTGAACCGGCGGATCTGGCTCCTCTGGGCTTGCGGCTGGTTGATCCTGGTCCTGGGGGTCCTGTTCGTCGCCTGGCGCGGGCCGCGCTGGCTCGAGCGGATCGCCCGCGACGAGCCCGACCCTCTCCGCCGGGAAAAACTTGATAACCTCGTCGAAGTCCGGCGCGAGCTGGACCGGGAGGATGGAAGCCAATGACGAGCATCCCGACACCCGCCGCGCGCCGTCGCCCCCCGCGCGGCGGCATCCTCATGACCTTTGTCATCCTGCTGCTGGTCGTCATGGGCGTCGCCGGAACCGTTATGTGGAACCGCACGCGCGAGGAGAAGGTCATCATCAACCGGCGGGCGCAGACCGAGCCGAAAATGATGCTCGACCGCTATTTCGTGCTGCTGGGCGTCCGCCATCGCGCCAGCGACCCGGATTGGCAGGAATTGCTCGATTTCATGAGCCGCGACGATCGGCTCTGGCTCGACGAGAACCGCGCGACCCTCGCCCGGCTCGATCCCGACCTCAACGGCCGCAATCCGCTCCACTTGAAGCCGGAAGCGCAGACCTGGTCCGCCGTCCATGCCCTGCTCGATTTTGGCTCGCACAAGGTGCGCCCCGTGGTGTCGACCCTCCGCGTCAACGGCGTCCACGCCGTCGCCTACATCCACGACCCGGGCCGGATCGACACCATCCGGCCGATCTTCCTCGTGCAGGAATCGGGCTACTGGAAACTCCGCCGGTTCGGCGGCGCCCGCGATTCCGAACCGGTCATGCGCTTGCTCGTCGAGTCCAAATCCACCAGCGGCCTCCCCCTGACCGCGGAGGACCAGGCCTGGCAGCGCAACCCGGCCGCCTACGAACAACAGATGCAGGACGCCCTGCTGCGCGAAGCCGGCGTCGACCCCAACGCCCAAGTCCAGGCGAATTGACTCGGCCTGATCGCCATCGCCATCGCCGTCGCCCTCTCCCCTCGCCCGACGTCATTTTGTGGAGTGCGGCGGCAGAGACCGCGCAGCGGTCGTCGACGCCGCTTCAGTATCGCCATCGCCCTCTCCCCTCGCCCGACGTCATTTTGTGGAGTGCGGCGGCAGAGACCGCGCAGCGGTCGTCGACG